>Ga0070741_10014829_pt1 | contig 13381 bp, 11 predicted proteins | sample Coa_R1_4_FD_66440 | JGI IMG/M metagenome (GOLD analysis project Ga0070741, IMG submission 66440) | Surface soil microbial communities from Centralia Pennsylvania, which are recovering from an underground coalmine fire - Coalmine... | ecosystem: Environmental > Terrestrial > Soil > Unclassified ... | reverse complement strand
AGGATGAGCTCCGCTTTCTCCAGCAGCACGCTTTTCGGCAGGTCAACCAGCACCGGGCCCGGCCGCCCGGATACAGCAGACTTGAAGGCGCGGTCGATGACCGTTGGAATTTCCGCTGCCGTGCGAATCAGAAACGACTGCTTGGTGCAGGGCAGGCTGATGCCAATGGTGTCAGCCTCCTGGAATGCGTCCCGGCCAATCATGGACATCGGAACCTGACCGGTCAGGGCAACAACGGGAATGGAATCCATCATGGCCGAGGTGAGGCCGGTAATCAGGTTTGTGGCACCCGGGCCGGAAGTACCCAGGCACACCCCTGGCTTACCGGTGACGCGGGCATAGCCGTCGGCTGCGAACGCGGCAGCCTGCTCGTGGCGGACCAGCAGGTGGCGAATGCCGGCGCTGTAAAGCGCGTCATAAAGAGGCAGCACCGCGCCGCCCGGCAGTCCAAAAAACACATCCACCTTCTGCCGACTGAGACTCTCAAGCAGTAACTCGGAACCCGAATAGAGCTTTCCCATATTTAGTGAACCTCATCAACCTATCGACCGACCAGTCGGTAGGTACGCTAACACAACTCTAGATCGGCCGTCAATACCATTTTCATTACAAAATTGACCATGGGACTTTTTGTCGGCTTCCTGGCCTGCTCTTGAGCGCACAACCTACCGCAGTAATTCCTCCAGCCGGACGGCTTGGTCGGTCTTTTCGTCTCGGTACTTGATAATAACCGGCGTATAGAGCGAGAGTCCGAGTTCCTTGCCCCGACCTTTGCTCACGGCCCGAGCCCCGGGAACCACGACTGCGCCGGGAGGGATTATGAGCGGCTTGTCGCCCTCTCTTCGGTAGACAGCGTCACGGACAAGGTCATAGACGGGAGTGGAGCCGGTCAGGATGGTTCCGGCGGCGAGCACCGCTCCCTTGTCGACGATTGTGCCTTCATACACGCCGCAGCTCCCGCCCACCAGCACATCGTCTTCGATGATCACCGGCAGGGCGCCAATCGGCTCCAGCACACCACCGATCTGGGCCGCCGCACTCAAATGCACGCGCTTGCCAATCTGCGCGCACGAACCCACCAGCGCATGCGAGTCAATCATCGTGCCGTCGTCCACGTAGGCTCCCACGTTCACGTACATGGGAGGCATGCAGGTCACGTTCTTGCCGATGTAGCACCCGTCGCGAATCGAAGACCCGCCGGGCACAACACGGATGTTTTGATCCGGAGGGATTCGCTTGAGCGGAAACGTGTGCTTGTCCCGGAACTGATTCTGCAGGAGTGCCGCTCTGTGACCGGCGATTTCTGTAGCGCCAGTATCCTGACCAACGATTCCTGATTGCGGCAATGAGGACACCGCCGCTCCAGGAAGCGGCATCTCGACAATCTTTCCAATCCGAAACCCGAGCAGGATTCCCTTCTTCACCCAGGCATTCACTTTCCAGCCCGTGGGCAAACTCGGGTCCGGCTCCGCCGCGCGCACCCGGCCTTCGTTCAGGGCGGCCTTCAGCTCATCGAAGGCCTGGAAGGAATCTTCGCAGTACGGATCGCCTTGCTGGGAAAAGTACCTCTCGATATTGGCCTGAAGGTTCATGGACAACGCCAGCGGCTGATCTCACACAGTCGCCGGATGAGATCATGTGCGACATCAATTTGAAGAAATTGAAAAACCACTTCGTGCCATCTTTGAGCAACCGCAGCGCCGCAACCTGGCGACCAACCGAAAGAGGTCTCCTCCGGCCATGATTATGAAGCAGCGCCTTTTGCGAGCAGCCCTTGCGCGGCCATGACCTTTTCGAGCTTGGCGCGGTTTTCGGGCTTCATGGGCACCATGGGCAGGCGGTAGACCTCTTCGATCATGCCCATCATGGCCAGCGCCGCTTTAACCGGAATGGGGTTCGTCTCAATGAAGTTGGCCTGCATCAGCGGCAACAGCCGGAAGTGCAGGCGCCGCGCCTCCTCGTATTTCCCCTCCAGCATCAGGTGCGCGAGCCGGGTCATCTGCGCCGGGATTTCATTCGAGACGACGGAGATGATGCCCAGGCCGCCCAGAGCCATCAATGGAAAGGTAAAGGCATCATCGCCGGAGAGTACGTGGAAGTCCGGTCCCACCAGGCTGAGCAGTTCCATCTGCTGCGTAATACTGCCGGAAGCCTCCTTGATGCCGATGAGGTTGGGAATCTTCGCGAGGCGAGCTACAGTGGCTGGTTCGATGTTCGAGGAAGTTCTCCCCGGTACGTTATAGAGAATCACGGGGAGCTCCGTCGCCTCCGCGACCGACTTGAAGTGCTGATACAACCCTTCCTGCGTAGGTTTGTTGTAATAGGGTGCGACGGAAAGTATTCCTTGCACTCCCAACGCCGAGACCTCCTGCGCCAGTGTGCAGACTTTGTGGGTGTTGTTGCCGCCCACGCCGGCGATAATGGGGACCTTGCCGCGAACCTCTTCGACCACGATGCGAATGATGCCCGTATATTCTCCGTGCTCGAGCGTGGGCGTCTCGCCGGTGGTCCCGCAGGGAACCAGAAAATCAATTCCCTCCCGAAGCTGGAATTGCACCAGGCGGCGCAGAGCCGCTTCATCCACCGAGCCGTTGCGTTGGAAGGGAGTTACGAGCGCCGTGCCACAACCTCGAATGTCCAGGCTCATAAGGCCTCCTCATGGGAAGACGAAACTCGGAGACCGAGATTCGAGAATAGAAAATCCCGTGCTTCTCTCCAGTCTCTATTTTCGCGTTTCTCCTCTCGAATTCCGATTTTCCGCCTCCAACACTTCCGAGAAACTGTACAAACCCTTCCGGCCAGCGATCCAACGCGCTGCGTACAGCGCGCCTTCGGCGAATCCCTGGCGGCCTCGGGCTGTGTGTCGCAAGATAATTGTATCCGCCTCAGAGTCGAAACCCAACTCGTGCGTCCCCGGGATGTAACCGGCGCGAACGCTCGCGACGGGGAGTTCATGCTCTTTGTAGAATGGCTGCACCTGGCGTTTCAACTCCAGGGCCGTGCCGGAGGGGGCATCTTTCTTGAACTTGTGATGGGCTTCGGTCAGATAGGGATCGTACATCGCGAAGCCCGAAATAATCTTTGCTGCCTCCTGGGCCACGCGGTAAAAGAGATTCACGCCGATCGAGAAGTTGGGCGCGTAGACCATGCCCACGCCTGAGTCATCGATGATCCGGCGAACTTCCTCCAGCCGTCCGTACCAGCCCGTGGTGCCCACCACCAGATTCACGCCCAACGCCGCCACACGCCGGATATTCTCAAAAGCTGCATCCGGCGTTGTAAACTCAATGCAGACGTCGATCTCCTGAAAGTTTTCGCGCGTGATGGCGCCGCCGCCGGCATTGATGTCGATATCAATGGTTCGACGCACCTCGAAGCCGCGCTGCGGCGCAAGCTGGGCAATCGTCCTGCCCATTTTCCCATAACCCAGCAGGGCGAGATTCAGCGGACGAACATTCGATTCCACTTGTTCACCCAATCGACAAACCCCTTCAGTCACTCACCACCAAATCACAAAGACACCAGGGCACATTCTCCTCAGCGCTCTTTTCCTGCCCGGTGTCTTCGTGTCTTTGTGGTTGAACGTCAGTCCAGGTAGCCCTCGGACTTCATCAGTTCTGCATTCAGCAGCGCCGCGCCGGCCGCGCCGCGAATCGTGTTGTGGCTGAGGGCGGTGTACTTGAACTCCAGCACGGGGCATTCCCTGACACGGCCGATTACGGTTGCCATTCCGTTTTCCGTATTGATGTCGAACTTCGGCTGCGGGCGGTCGCGCTCCTCGCGGACCACGATCGGGTGTCTGGGTGCGGAGGGCAGTCCGCGCTCTTGGGGAATCGAACGGAACTTCCGCCAGGCCTGGATCAGCTCTTCGAGCGTAGCCTTGTTTTTCAGCGCCACGGAAATCGATTCCATGTGCCCGTCTTCAACCAGCACGCGGTTGCAGTGGGCACTCACGACGAAGTCACCCATCTTCACCTGGCCGTCCGTGAACCGCCCCAGCAGCTTCCGTGTTTCACGCTCCACCTTTTCCTCTTCGCCCGAGATGTGCGGGATCACGTTACCCAGGATGTCAAGCGTGGGCACTCCCGGATAACCGGCGCCCGAGACCGCCTGCATGCTCGTCATGATGACTTTGGAGAGGCCAAACGTGCGCTCCAGGGGTGCCAGTGACATCACCAAGCCCACCGTTGTGCAGTTGGGATTGGTCACAATCAGCCCTTTCCAGCCCCGGTGCTGTCGCTGCAAGGATATAAGCTTCAAGTGCTCCGGATTGACCTCCGGGATAAGCAACGGAACGTCCGCGTCCATGCGATGATTCGAAGAATTCGATACCACCGCGTGGCCGGCTCGCGCAAATTCTTTTTCCACCTCCCCCGCCACCTTGGAATCCAGCGAAGAGAAGACCAGCAGGGGCGCATTACCAGGTTTGCACTCATGAACCGGCAACTCGCGCGCCACCTTGGGCATGGGATCGCGCAACCGCCAGTTGCAGGCCTCCGCGTACGTCTTCCCCGCCGAGCGCTCCGAAGCCGCGAGCCACTTCACTTCAAACCACGGGTGGTGTTCGAGCAGGCTCACGAAGCGCTGACCGACCATGCCCGTGGCGCCCAGAATTCCCACTTCCAGTTTTTTCATTGTGATTCAGCCTTTCGATTTCCTATTCCAACTGCAGATTCACAAAAGTCTCGGAAGACCCCATTTGACAAAAAACAAAGGGCCGTAGCCCTTAAGAACCGGTCTGCGCTACACAAGGGTTTTCAGTTCGCGGACCATGCGAACATAAAGATCTACGGCGCGTACGAGGTCGGCCTTCCGGACGCATTCGTTTTCCGTGTGCGCCATTGAAATTGAACCGGGTCCGAGCAGCAAAGGGCGGCCCCAGCGCGTAAGCGAAGGCAGGTCGGTACAGAACGCAACTACGCCGGTCTCAAAGCCGTCCAGCTTTTCCATACGCAAGGCCGGAGTATCGCGGACAAATTCAAATTCGCAACGCCCCTCCAGCACGTTCGATATCTGCTGCCGCAGCTCCTTCGCTCCGTTTACGGTGCGAATCAAGATCTGTGCCGTGGCTTCATCCGGAACCACGTTCGCGGCGCGGCCCCCGGAAATGATCCCGATGTTCATCGTCGAGGGCCCAAGCACCGGGTCCTGGGGCAGTGGGATCTTTCGCAAGTCGGCCAGGCAATCGAGCATCTTATCGATGGCAGACTCCCCCAGTTCCGGGTACGCCGAGTGCGCCATCCTGCCCCGAGCCCGAATGTCCACACGAAGAATGCCCTTTGAGCCCACAATCAACTTGTTGTCGGTCGGCTCGCCATTAATGATGAACTTCGAGCCGCGGGGCGAATCGTTGGCGGCGCGCGCGCCGTCGCTCGTGGTTTCCTCCCCCACGAGGAACAACAGGCCAAAGTTCTGAACCCCTTCGCTCAGGAGTTTCTCAGCGGCGCCAATCTGGGAAGCGAGAATGCCCTTGGCGTCACACGAACCGCGCCCGTAAATGAAATCGGCATCTTCACGCGCCGGAAAAAACGGCGGCACCGTGTCCATGTGCGTGCTCAGAACCACTTCGGGGATTCCCCGGAGGGCAAGCACATCAACACGCCTGGGCGTCACGGGAATGAGCTCTACCTGGAAATCCCGGGCGACGAGGTAGTCACGCAAGAAATCAGCACAGGCCCCCTCCTGACCCGTAGTGGATTCCAGATTAACCAGGTGCTGGGTGAGCTCAAAAAGTTCCATTAAACCTCGATCTCCACTTCCCGTGGACGGCGTGGCTGACAAAGAGAGATTCCCAGTTCACGAGGAATTTGGGGCGTGCACAACGTTTCACACACCTCAATCGACAGCCGTTTGCCTGCTTCTGCATCTTGTTAGAAATTATCCACAAACCCAACGAGCGTCAAGGCATTTCGAGTCGTGCGGACTTCTCACAAAGCCGCTGGGGCTGATGACGCCCTGCCAACCTGAGCGTTTGCAGCAGTCACCCCTTTGAACCTGCCCGCTCAGCTCCCACCCACAATGGCGAACTGCGCCTCTCCGCACCCTAGCCACCAAAGGCGTATCCAAGGGGTTATCGCCACGTCTTCTAATCCCGTCCGCGAAATCCCGCTGGAAATGGCCTGCCGCGGATGCTAGACTCCCCCTCAGAGAGAGGCGCGAGGTGCCGCGCGGGGAGGGCACATGAGCCGCTCGATCCGATTCTGCCTGTCCGTCCTGTTGGGGTTCCTGCTGGTGACGCTGCTGATCCTGGTGTGCCCGCGCCATGCCATCGCCGCTCCCGCGTCGAACCATTTCGGCCGGGCTTCCGCACCGGCCACTTTCTTCGGCGGATATGCGGCTCCCTTCTTTCCTTCCTACGAGGGCTATCCGGGAGTCTATCCCTACATGCCAAAGTACTGGTGGACAGGCGCCTATCCCGAAGTGGACCCCCGGCAGGAGGCATACAATCCGGATGCAGGATACGAATGGGACAGCGTTGAAGCGTTGATCCTGGAGGTCGCTCCAGCCAGGGCCCGCGTTGTTCTGAACGGCACGTTCATTGGTACCGCGAATTATCTGGGTCCCATCCAGCTCCCCCTGGGCAGGCACACTCTGCGCATCGAAGCGGGCGGGTACGAACCGATGGAGCGTGTGCTGGACGCAGCCCACACAGGCCCGGAAATTCTCGAGATCCAGCTTAAGCCCATGCCTCAGCGAACCACTTCTCAGGTTCACCAATAGACCTGAACTCCAGCCTGAGCACCTACCAACCCTATGGCGAGAAAACGAGACTCCTGGCTGCGCGGGGAATGGTAATCTGTTCAGAAATATCCCCGCGGCCTGTGGATCTGCACGCCATGGCAGGGACCCCTCATGCGAGCACACTGAAAGCGGGGTACAATCGCTTTCTGCTCAGCGCAAACTCAGGAGGGGATTATGGCATCGTCGCTCGATCAACCCGGCCGGCGGAAGGTGCTGAAACTGGCCGGCGCGGCTGCCCTCATGCAGCCAGGGACAAAGCAGAACGCCTACGGCAATACGGTGAATTCACCGAAGCAGACAGGTCTGCCGCCGCTGAAGATCACCGACGTCCGCGTGATCGTCACCTGTCCCGACCGCAATTACGTGCTGGTGAAAATTCTGACCAGCGAGCCGGGGCTTTATGGCGTGGGTGACGCGACGTTGAACGGCCGCGAGCTTTCCGTAGCCACCACGCTCGAAAAGCACATTGCGCCGCTGTTGATCGGCCGGGACCCCGAGGAGATTGAAGACACCTGGCAGTATCTCTATCGCGGGCCCTACTGGCGCGGCGGGCCTGTGCAGATGACAGCGCTCGCCGGCGTTGACCTGGCGCTGTGGGACATCAAGGGGAAACGCGCCGGGATGCCCGTCTACCAGTTACTGGGAGGCCGCACACGCCTTGGAGCGATGGCTTACACGCACGCGAGCGGGAAGGACTTCACCGAGGTTGAGGAGGCAGTCCATCGCGCCATTGAGCGCGGCTTCAAATGCGTGCGGGCGCAGGTGGCGATTCCCGGGCTCGCGGGGACTTATGGAACTTCGGTGTTGAAGAAATCGGAGGAGATTGCGGGGCGCGTGCCGGACCAGGCCGGACTGCCCGCAACCGAGGTCTTCGAGCCGGCGCCCTACCTGCGCACGGTGCCCCGACTCTTCGAGCACCTGCGCAAGAAACTGGGCGACGAGGTGGAATTGCTCCACGACGTGCACGAGAAACTCGGCCCCATTGATGCGGCGCGCCTGGCCAAAGAGCTTGAACCCTATCATCTGTTCTTCCTCGAGGACCCGCTCCGGCCCGAGCACAAAGACAGCTTTCGCCTGATTCGGGAGCACTCGACTACGCCCATTGCCATGGGGGAGTTGTTCAACTCGCTCTGGGACTGTGTGCCGCTTGTCAAAGACCAGTTGATTGATTACATCCGTTGTGACCTGGGCCACATTGGAGGGATCACCGCGGCGCGGAAAGTGGCTACGCTGGCCGAGCTCTTCCAGGTGAAAACTGCCTGGCACGGCCCGGGCGACATCGCTCCCCCGACCCACGCGGCGAATGTGCACGTAGACATTTCAATTCCGAATTTCGGCGTGCAGGAAATGGTGTTCTTTCCCGCGGTGGCGCGCGAAGTCCTGCCCGGCGGGCCGGAGTTCAAAGACGGTTACATGGTGGTTTCGGATGCACCCGGCCTGGGCACAGATTTGAATGAGGAAGCGGCAAAGAAATATCCCTACAAGCGCGCTTACCTGCCCACCGCCCGGCGGAAAGACGGAAGCGTGCAGGATTGGTGAACTGTAGGGCGCGGGACTCATCGCAGGAAATGATAGAGGGCTGGCCCATACTTCCAAGGTCTGCGCGTGGGAGGGTGCATCAAATCAAGATCCGCAGACCCAGGGGTCTGCGCCGGCCTGCGATGGGTCGGGGTCCAGTCCCCCCTTGACACTCGGAAATTGAATGCCTATACTCTAATGTAGCCCAGAACAATGGCCCAGTGAAGGGCTGGCAAGCCGGAAGGAGGAGGTACAGGTGCGGAGGGCAAGGTGCCTCTGAAGCGGGAGTCGCGAAGTACTGAGATCTTTCGCCGTGCTCAGGAAGACACAATGTCAAGCCCTGCGCTCGGGACGACAAATGGATCTTCTCTTCAAACAGGAAGACAAAATGACCCGCGCGCCCCGGGGGACGACAAATTGCCCTACCCTCAGAGAGGCAGGGTCGTTCGGGCGAGCGACGTAATGTCGTGTCATATCTGGAAACATCAGAATTTCAGGTACGAACCCAAAAAGCCAGAATGTTATTGATTCTAAATACCTTATATGATCAATGAGGCTTCAGGGAGAGGGAACCACGCAGGGTCTGGAAAAGCCTCGGGCCTGTTAGTCACTCGACGGACTTTTCAGGCCGCAGGCGGGGGCGAGACCAAGGGGATCGTCTTTTGCCTCACCCAAATGGAGGCCGTCTCATTAGTTCGCCGGCGTTGCCGAATCGCCTGGTTGCATTTCGCGCTCATGGATCATCCAGAAGGCGACGCGTTCGGCGAGGGCACTGATGGTCAAAGAGGGATTAACGGCAAGGGCGGTGGGAATCAGAGATCCGTCCGCCACAAAAAGTCCCGGGTAGCCCCACACGGCGCCGCGATGGTCAGTGACACTGGTCTCCTGGCTTTCGCCCATGAAGCAGCCGCCCAGAGGATGCGCGGTGAGCAGTTTCCTGAGGGGCCAGCGCCACAGCAGGCTGGTAACGTACTCGCCGTCGAGGGCCGCGCTCAGGCGCTTCAGAGCCAGCTCAATCTCGGCAATCATCTTCCGGCTCTTGCCATGACTCCAGTTCACCTCAACCCAGCCGTCTTTGAGCTCGAGGCGTCCGTCGGCACCGTCGGTCCCCATGCCCAGATAGGGCAGGAAGCGGGTGGTGACGCCGCCACGAAACAGCCGCTCCGCCTCAAAACTGATCCGGCCCTTTCCGATGCCGAGCGTGGCCTGAAGATAAGTGACGAGCGCGTCGAACGTATTCCGCAGACGACCGGCGCTCGGGATGGCGCCTTCGAGAAGCCAGATAAAGGGCTCGGGAAAACCAAGGTCTTCAATGAAGATACGGTTGTTGGCCGTCGAGAAATCGGCTCCCACCGTGATGCTGGGCCCACGGCCGGGATCGACGATGCGGTTCGCTTCCAGCGTGCCCGCCAGAATGAAATCCCCGTTGCCGGAAAATCGGGTGCCGAGCGCGCGGCTGAGTCCCGGCAGCGTGCGGTGAACGTCGCGGGAGCGCAGCAGGAGTTCGTTGCTCCCCAGGGTTCCCGCCGACACGACCACCTGCTTGCCGACCACCGACCCCTGCTCCGCGCGGCGCGGATCGGCCGGGTCGAGTCTCGCGAAGTGCACACGGTATCCACCTGCGCCCAGCGGCTCGATCTTGTCGGCCTCGTGCAGGGGATAAATCTCAGCGCCGTTTCGTTCCGCGACAGGAAGGTAGTTGCGGTCGAGCGTATTCTTGGCCTGCTCGATGCATCCCAGCATGCAGTTTCCCGAATAGTCGCAGGGTTCCTGCGGAAGGCCGCTGTGCGGATTCTTCCTTTCCGGCCCCGTATAGACTCCGATGGGGACCAGTTCAGCACGCTTGCCCGCGGCTTCAGCCGCGGCCATAAAGGCCCTGGTCCGCAACGGCAGCTCGCGCCCGGCCGGCGGACGCAAGGGGGCGGAGTCGAGCATGCCTTCCGCGAGCGAGTAATAGGGGTCGAGAACCTGGCGCGTGACTTCGTGCGGCCATCCACTCCTCCCGAGAATGGCATCGGGCGCACGCAGGTGGACATTGAAGTAATGGAGCGACCCGCCGCCCACCCCGCAGCCTTGAATAACGTCGATGCGCTTGAAAGTCCGATATTCGAGAAACCCCTGGCTCTCACCCTTGATCCAGAACGCTCGCGAGACCTCCGCCGGCGAGCGGGGGAAATCGTCCTTTGCCCACCTCCTTCCACGTTCAAGAACGCACACCGACCGCCCCGCTTGCGCCAGCCGGCAGGCGGTGATGGCTCCGCCGAAGCCCGAACCAATCACTACGACGTCATACTCCGTTTTCATACCATGCCACCCTCAGGCCTTCCTTCTTCTCGCGAATTTCAGAAACATCCCATAGAGCACGACAAACACCAGGTCCCCGACCACGGGAATCAGAAAGAGGGCAGGGACCTTTTCCCGGTCAGCGAGGAAGTTCCAGATGAAGACAGCCGCGAAGGCCAGCTTGCCAATAATACCGAGGATGACGATGTTCTGGTTCGCGTACATGTCTTTCCAAACCATGTAATATCCGATTCCAAAAGTCACAAACAAGGCTATCCATGCATAGTAATAGAGGGGAGGCTGTGGAGGGGTCAATCCTTGCCGCCCGAAGATCCAACCGGTGAGCACAACGATGATGGCGCCGCCCACCACATTCCACGCCGCGCCGACGAAAAACATCCGCCGGTAAAATGTTTCTCCCATTGTACGTTCCCTCTGACGCCTCGAATTCGCCCGTCTTCAGATGCTCAAGTATTCACCGTATCCCGCGCCTTGAATCTTATTGCCGAGATACGTCCCCTCAAAGGAATGGTGGTAGTAGATCATGTTGCTCGCCACCTGCGCGGGCGGCCACTCACGGGTGGAGATAAATTCCAAGTCGCCGGCTTCGGTGGAGGCGCGCACTCTCCAGCGCCTGGGAAAGTTCACCCGTCCTCGGTCCGAGCCTGCGCCGGCGCTCTGCCCCGGCTCGCTTTCGAGGTATTCGATCCTCACGCGCCTCAGTTCGCGGTACTGGCCGTCAACGTACAGGCCGCCGCGATTTCGAAATTCGATTCCGAATCCTCGCGCGTACATGAAGCCGCCGTGCAGCCCGCCCTCACCAACGATAAGCTGGTAGTGGTATCGAACAGGACGAAACCCCGGAGCGATTTTCTTAAGCAGGCGCACCGGAAGGTAAGCGAAATCGAAATTGAAAGGCTTGCGGGCGAAGCCGTGCTCAAATGCTCCCATTCCTTCAATAGGATATGTAACCTCGGGTGGCGCAGGGCTGGCCGCATCAGCACTCGCAGGTCTTAAAGCCAGCTTGCCCGTGAACCTGCCAAAGGCAGCGAAGTATGTGAAGATTCCCGGAATGTCCGCCCACCAGACCAAATCCTGTCCCTTATAGCTGAGCTCGCACTCGAGACCGGTGCTTGCATCACGGAAGTGGAACTGGTACTCCGGCCACCTGCCTTGAATCTTGCCGCGGCGTTCACTGCCCCCGGCTGCGGTGATGCTGACGGCCAATTCCTTCAGGCTCATATCCAGCCGCTGCCTGGGCACGTAAGAATGAGCCAAGTGATTGTTCCGCTCGACTCTCCCATCGGTCTGATCGAGCGCCGGCGCCATGCTCAGATACTCAGCCGCGTGGAACGAGGAAAGACCCGCAGGCAGCGCAGCGTAATCATCGATGCCGTCGAGCCCGTAGAGGCCGCTCATGATGCTGGCGCGAATCATCTTGACGGGGAAATCCTTTCCTTGGGGTGTGACGAAAAAATACCAGCCGTCCCAGCCCGGCCACCGGGCGGCGAGATCAAGAGCACCGCCCGCGCCAACCCTGAAATAGCGAGGCAATTCATCGTGCGGTTCGAGGCCGGTCCGCGGATTCTTCAGCGCACGGTCAAACCAGCGATAGACCCACAAACCATTGAAGCGCACCACAAGGTAGGCCGCCAACAGAGCCACGATCAACGTGACCAACAGAGTAAGCATTCAGATCCCCTGAACCCTCGTTTCGAATGAGCCCGGAAGAGGCGAGAGGCCAGCTCTGCGCGCCGGTCAGGAAGCAGCCTTCGACAGACGCGCACCCTCTCGCCGCAGATTGATGTAGAACCCGAATACTCCTGCGAGCCAGACTACCATCGAAATGATGAACATGGCGAGAAACGTGTGGTCCTGGTAAAACAACGGAGCCTGCTGGGCCTTCCATTGCGAATACGTGCCGGCGCGGAACGTCCGCCCGGTCTGCCCGAAAACCCAGATCAGCGAGAAGAGGGTGATGCCAAGGTAGATGATGCGGTTCGCCAGGAGCCGTCCCCGGGTGACGAGTTTCTTCCCTACAAAGAACCCTCCTAAGCCCGCCAGGAAGAAGATGACCAGGAACACCGGGACAAAGAACGGGTAGGCGGTGACGGAGTCTTCGGTCCACCACATGTAAGTGGTTTCCCATCCGAAATAGTTCAGGATGAAATAGACGGGAATCCAGCTAAAGAAGAAAATCTGGAAGATGCAGTTCTTCGAACCCGCACGGCAGGTGTACTCGGCGTTGCCAGCTTGAATCTGTGTGCGTGCAGCGTCAGCAAGGAATCCTCCCACCGCAAACGCGGCAGGAACATCAATCTGAACCATGGGATTAGCTCCTTTTGAGTTCCGGCGGTTCCCGTATAGAAGCACACTTTCCTGTCCAATGCAACTGCCCGGCGGGAAAGAACCCGACCCGCGAGGCGGATTCCAGAAGCTGGAGACCTCACCCATCCATAGGGGAGTTGCGTCGTGAGTGGCTTGACCAGGTGTGACGAGCCAAAGGGCCTGCGCTTGTGCGAATGGACCGGCGCAGGCCGGATTGCCGCACGAATCACGCGCCCGGCCGGCTCATTCCGAATCCGTGGTGATGCTGTTCCGGACAGGAAGTGAGGGTTTGATCGGCTCGCCATTCAGGGTGATTTCCGTAGATTCCGCGACCCTGGCGGCCTCTTCTTTCGCCTTTACGGAATCAACCGCTCCGCTCAGGAAGACCGTGCGGTCGATCACGCGGACATGAATTGTGGCGGAGCGGGTCGCCTCGTTCGCAGCCAGTCGCTTCTGAATGGCGGTTTCCAGGATCAGGTCGTCGGCGTTGGCGGCCTCCGGGTGAAGATAG
>Ga0070741_10014828_pt1 | contig 13383 bp, 10 predicted proteins | sample Coa_R1_4_FD_66440 | JGI IMG/M metagenome (GOLD analysis project Ga0070741, IMG submission 66440) | Surface soil microbial communities from Centralia Pennsylvania, which are recovering from an underground coalmine fire - Coalmine... | ecosystem: Environmental > Terrestrial > Soil > Unclassified ... | reverse complement strand
CCGATTCGGTCTTTTCGGCGAACTGCAGTGTCACTTTAGAAAGATCGATCTCACCGATTGTCTTCGACCCATCTGAAGCTGGACGCATCGTGATCGCCGGGCTGTTGGGATTGCGCTGGCTGATCACTTTAGCCGGAACAGAAACAATTTCCTTCCGACATCCGGCGCGCCCGCCGGGACGATGTCACCGGCGACGGTCGTGGAGAGGAACGTCTTCCCATCTATGAGGGTAAGATTTTCGACCTTACGAGAGACCTGCGCCTGGAACGCGAGCCGGGGCTCGACGTAAGGCGATGGGATCGCCACCAATTCACCTGGGAGACCGACGCGCTCATGCCGCAAATGGTTCTTGGCTGCTCGCCGCCGAGAGATCAAGCTCGGGATGAAGCGCCACAGGCTGACAGATCTCGGCGTAAAGTTTCGCGTACTCTGCGGCCATCCGCTCCATGGAGAAGTGCCGTTCCGCGTAGTGGCGAACGGCAGCCGGACGAATCCAGGTTTCGATATCTCTTGCGTAGCCTGCCATTTCGTTCACCGAACGGCAGACGTATCCGCTCAGGCCTTCGCGAACGACTTCGCTTACCGAACCTCCTGCGAGTGCCAGCACCGATGTACCGCACGCCATAGCCTCAATCATCACTAGCCCGAAGGGCTCATTCCATTGGATCGGAAACAAGAGGGCCAGTGAATTTCCCAGGACTTCGTTTTTCAGAGCCAGGTCCGCCTCGCCTAGATATTCAATGAATTTGCCGTCAATGTGCGGCTGGATTTCGTTTTCGTAATAGTCGCGAAAAATTGGCTGAATTTCGCCAGCAATCTTCAGCGGGATGCCTGCCCTCTTCGCAACCGCAATCGCCAGATGGGCGCCTTTCATCGGCGCGAGTCTCCCGAGGAAAGTCAGATATGTCTGTTTCCTGTCCTGGAAATGGTAGCGCGACAGGTCGATCCCGTGATGGATCGTCCTGAGGTGTGGCATATTCTCTCGAGAGCGTTGGAAGTTGCTGATCGTGACGTAGTGCACGTCGGGGTAGTGCGAATAGAAATTGCTTAGCGCCGGGTCGTGCTCGTGGTGGACCGTGTAGAGGAACGGAACTTTAGTGAACCGCGAGTGCGGCAACCCGAACGCATTATTGATATGGATGACATCGCAGGAAGCGGTCGCATCCTTGATTGCCCAAGCTGTATGATTCATCTCCTTCAGGGTCTCTGAGAACTCTCCCTTAATAGGCCACTGGGCGATCGGATACAGCCAGCGTACCTCCACGGGAATCTCGGATTCGCCATTGCCATACACCACAGCTTCATGTCCAAGTTTCTTGAGGCCGAGAGCTAAACTGGCAAGGAAGAGCTCTGTTCCGCCGTAGCGTTTAGGTGGAATCTGTATGAAAGGTGGTGCAATCAGGGCGATCCTCATGGTTCGTACCTCGCATGAAAAAGCTCTGATCAGCGCCAGGCGCCGTGTGGTCTACAGGCCCTGCACGCTTCTATTCAGAAATAGACGCAAGATTTTCGTCGAAAGTTTCTGCATCCATAAGATACACCCTTCGGCGATTCCAATATCCGCTTTTAGATCCAGACCGCATGTAGCGAAGATTACTTGTAACCTGGTTATACGGATGCGCACTTTGAGTTAGCGGGATTCTCAAGGACGGAACTGGTTCGGCGCTACGCCTCGCGAACTGTACTTGGTCAGAACCTGAGCCTGAGTCCGAATTGGATCTGGCGGGCTCCTGAAGTCTCATCTGCGCGGCGCACCTCATTGGTGGATTGGCCAAAGGCCCCGGGATCCGAAGTCAGATTTCCCGGTTGGCCAAACTGGACGCGGTTGAACAAATTGTAAGCTTCGGTACGAAACTCCAAGGCCACGCGTTCGGAGATTTGCGTTGTTTTCTGCAATACCATGTCCCAGTTGTTAATTCCGGGCCCGCGGAAGTGGTTGCGCCCCAGGTCGCCGCCGCTGCCGAAGGGAGCGTCGGGGAAAAATGACTCGCCCGGTAGTCCCAGGTTTGGTCCCGTCTGGGTAAGCGGGTTGGTGACCGGAGCCGGGACCCCGTTCGGGTTGAAGTCGGGGCGCTGCCGCTGGCCGGTGTGGGCCGTGTCGGTCACGGTAAAGATGTCATACGGGAGTCCGCGGGAGAAGGTTGTGATGCCAGCCAGCTGCCAGCCTTCGAAGATCCGGCCGGCGAAGCCGTCCGCCAGATGAGCACGACCACGGCCGAAAGGCAGGTTGCACGAGTAATTGAGAACCAGCCGGTGCCGCACGTCGAAGTCCGAATTGCCGCGCTCGGCAGCGAGATCGAAGGAGTTTCGTGGGAACTCCTGGTTGCCGGCTGTCGGGACCAGTGGGTCGGAAGAGTTGTCAATCGCGTGTGCCCAGGTGTATGCCGCCTGAATAGCCAGCCCTTTGGCAAATCGCCTCGTAACGTTTACCTCGAAGGCGTGATAGATCGACGACGCAGCGTTGTTAAAGAATTCTGCGCCCAAGAAGGCATTATTGTTGACTGCATCAAAGGGCAATACGCCCGTCTCGGCGCCAAACCACAGATTATTGAACTCGAGAGTGGACTGATCGCATTGGCCCGTCGGGGTGCGGAAACCTTGATTCGACGGGTTCGAGGGCACACAAAAAGATTCCAACTGATGAACGAGCGCAGGCTGCGGAGGATTGCCGTCCACCACGCGCAGCAGGCGCGTGCCCTTTGATCCGACGTAATTCATGTCCAGCACGAACTGTGCGGGCAGCTGCTGTTGCACTCCGAAGCTCCAGTTCTGGCTGTAAGGCATCTTCAAGTGCGGATCTATCAGGAACGGCAGAATGCCTTCTCCATTATTGACAACCGGCGTCGCCGTCAGAGTGGGCGGCAGTGGCAAAGTTGAAACCTCGGAGCCGATGCCGCTAGGGGTGAAGAACGGCCTGAAGAAGATTTGCTGGAAGGGAGGATTCCCACGCGTGAGTCCCAACAGTTGCCCGAACATCCGATCGTGAAAAATGCCATATCCGGCTCGGATCGAAGACTTGCCCTGTTGGAACGGGTCCCAGGCAATGCCCACGCGCGGCTCGAAGTCATGCCAGTCGTTGTTGTAAAGCGGGGGTAATCCCTGATCCTTTTGTCCTGCGATCGTGAACGTGAAAGGGGCCCGCCAGCTCGGACTGGTGAACAGGGTGGAAAGAAGATTGTTCACCTCATAGGGGACACCATTGAACTGGTAGCGCATCCCGTAGCTCAGAGTCAGGTTGGGAAGAATCTTGTAAACGTCCTGCGCGAATGCATTGAATTCCTTCTGGCGCAGGCCGCGGAGATCGTCAGGAGTACGAGTGCCCGCTTTGTCGAAAAACTGCGCTTCGGTTTCCGATCCCACCACCCCAAACAAGGACCACACCATGTTCTGCAGAGTGGCGTTTGCGTCGATTGCTGTTCCGCTCTGAAATGCGGGAATACCGAAGTTTGAGAAGTTGTTGAAGTCGACAGTCGGGCGGGAGAGAAAGTCGTTGGTGCTGTTCGAGTACACATCGCGGACTTCGACACCAAACTTGAATGTGTGTTTGCCGCGACCCCAGCTGACGTCATCGCCGATTGTGTAGGTGCCGCTGAATCGCTCGGAACCATTCCTGTCGACCAGAGTCAGACACCCGAACCCGGAAAGCCCTGGCAGAGGGAAATCCAGGCCGCGGCCGAACGCATCTGGCACGCTGAAACTATTGAAGACGTTTACTCCCTGGCAGGTCAGCGGGAATCTTATGCGGTTCGCGCCAACGCGCACATTATTTACCAGCTGTTGGTCGAGCACCGAAGTGAACTGCACAGTCGCGTTCTGACGGCGTTGATCCGTGCCAGTTCCGCCCACTCCTGGCAGGAAATCCGTGTGGGCGAAATTCGGGTCGACGAAATGATTGAAAGTGTAGCGGACGGTCAGCGTCTCGTGCGGCGTGAAACTCTGATCCACGCGCGCCGTCAAATTGTCTCCTGTCGTTGTCGTTCTGCTGGGGAAGTAAAGCTTGCCACGAACGTCATCAACCTTCGGCCCATTGGGTGCCGGGTACAGCGCCAGAATCTTCTCGATCGTCGCGTCTAAAGGAAGTCCAAAGACATTGTTCGCAGATCCAGGCGAACTGACGTCAATGGGTTGCCCGTCAAAGGTGAACCGGCCAGTCTTGAATGCGGTGGTCGGAACCGTGCTGGTGTTCGTCAGCGTGGTAACGAACCTCTGCCCTTCGTAGTTGGCGAAGCCGAAAGTCCTGTCCCGCTGCAGTGGTCCCCCTATCGAGGCGCCAAAGGCGTTTCGAACGTAGAAGTCTTTCGGCACCACCTGTCCGTTGGAATTGACCTCGTGATTGAAGAAATCGCGGGCGCCGAGCGCATCGTAACGACCGAACCAATAGGCGTCGGCGTGCAGGTCGTTGGTGCCACGCTTGCTAACGATATCGACGATCGCGCCGGTGTTGCGGCCGAACTCAGGCAGGAAATTGCTGGTGATCACGCGAAACTCTTGGACCGCATCCGGATTGAGAGCGGCCAGTCCCGGCTGAGGAAGGGACAGGCCGGGAATTTCTGCATCGTTATTATCGGTGCCATCAAGCAGGAAATTATTGTTGCGATCACGAGAGCCATTGACCGAGATGCCCTGCAACAATGAGTTACTCTGGATGGCGCCCGGTGATAGCAACGTCAGTTGATACGGATCGCGCAGAATCAGCGGCAGCTTTTCCAGTTGCTGGCTGCTGACGACATTCCCAATCTGCGAGTCGTTCAAATCGACTTGCGCCAAGGTTTCGCCTACCACGGTCACTTTCTCGGGAACCGCGCTGGGAGTCAGTTTGGCATCGACATTCTGAACTTGGTCCACCGTAAGCTGGATTCCGGAGTATTCCGTAGTCTTGAAACCCGCCTTCTCAATGAGGACATCGTAAGTGCCTGGAGGAAGATTCGTGATCCTGTAGGTTCCGGAATCGTTGCTCTCGGAGCTGCGACCGACATTGGTGGACTTATCGATTGCGGAAACCTTGGCGTGCGGAATAACCGCGCCACTGATATCGGCGACTGTCCCGCTGAGCGACGAGGTCTGGGCAGACGCCGAGCGCGCTAGAGCGAAGAAGAATACGAGCAGCAGGAGCGAGAGGACTCTACATCTGCTCATGGGGGCCTCCCCAGGAGCGCATCCATACTGATTTGTGAGATGCCGAAGGACGGAACGGGGATTACCGTAGCACAGCGCTTCGTTCGAGGTCAGCATCAACTCCTTTATATCCAACCACTTATGGACGTAAAAATCTTGCAACCATCAGGGTACGATGTGCATCATCACGGCTGAAAATTGATTTTGGCGCTTGGAGGTGATGCTCATGGCGCGACGAAATCGTCGTGAACGCGCCGCCGGTTGGGATCCTTTCCAGGAATTTTCTGCGCTCCAGAATCAAATGAGTCGGCTCTTTCAAAGTTCCTTCGGAGATTTCGGCTTCGGGGCGGACGCCGCGGACGTAGGCGAGTTCGTGCCTCCGGCGGACATCTTTGAAGACGACAATAACGTGGAACTCAGAGTTGAGCTTCCGGGAGTTGACGAGAAGGATCTCAACATCACTATTCAGGACAACGTCCTGACTGTGGAAGGCGAACGCAAGCTACAGGAACGTGAAAGAAGACAAAACTTCTTGCGTCGCGAGCTGCCTCATGGACGCTTTTCGCGATCTTTCACGCTGCCCGGTTCGGCCAGTCCCGAGCATGTCAATGCTAGTTACGTGAACGGGATTCTGCACATCCGGTTAGGCAAGCGCGCGGAAGCTAAACCGAAGCGAATTCAGATTAGCTCCGGTCAGAAGGCACTCGAAGGCGTGAAAGCGGCATAGCAGCCGCCATACCAGAAATTTTGCAGCGGTCAACTGCGGCGAGTGCGGCAAACTCATGCCGCACTGAATGTGTGGCCGCGTGTCGCTAGCTCGTCCAGAGGAGATACGCGAATGTGGATAGGAAGTGACGATCAATGCTGGCATGAATTTCGTACCGTTTCTGACGAGAGTCATAGCGCAAGCGGGGAACAGCGCCCCAGCGGACTGAGGGCAGCCGCATAAGACGAATGACATTCAGATTTCGAGGAGGATGACAATGGCGTTGAAGCTAATTCCATTACACGATCGAATTCTGGTGCGGCGCATCGAGGAGCAAGAAACAACTCGCGGGGGGATCGTGATTCCGGACACAGCAAAAGACAAGCCTCAGGAAGGCGAGGTCATCGCTGTGGGCAAGGGCAAGATTAATGAGGACGGTAAGGTTCGCCCTCTGGATGTCAAGGGAGGGGACCACATCCTCTTTGGCAAGTATGCCGGCTCGGAAATCAAACTCGATGGTGAAGAGTTTGTCATCATGCGAGAAGACGAAGTGCTCGGAATCCTTAGCGGATCGAAGAAGCAAAAAGCAGAGCCGGCAGGGGCCCGCAAATAAGCCGATCAATTTTGTGGCGCAGGAGGGTTAGCCATGGCAAAGAAGGAAGTAGTTCATGGAGAGCATTCAAGGCATGCGATTCTGCACGGAGTCGAGCTTCTGGCCAACGCCGTGAAGGTGACGCTCGGTCCCAAAGGACGAAATGTTGTTCTCGGAAAGAAGTGGGGATCCCCCACAATTACGAAGGACGGCGTGACAGTCGCGAAGGAGATCGAGCTGAAAGATCCGCTCCATAACATGGGAGCGCAAATGGTTAAGGAGGTCGCCTCAAAAACTTCCGATGTAGCCGGCGACGGCACGACTACGGCGACCGTTCTGGCGCAGGCCATCTTTCGCGAAGGCGTCAAAACCGTTGCCGCTGGCGCAAATCCGATGGCATTAAAGCGCGGTATTGACAAGGCGGTCGAGATTGTCTGTGGATCGGTCGATGAAAAGGGCGAACACAAACCAGGCGCGCTCGACAAGTTCTCAAAGAGTGTTGCCGGTGACATGAAATCGATCGCGCAGGTGGGAACGATTTCTGCGAACAACGACGAGACTATCGGCAACATCATCGCCGAGGCGATGAAAAAGGTTGGCAAGGACGGTGTCGTCACGGTGGAAGAAGGCAAATCCATGGAAACCCAGCTCGAGGTCGTGGATGGAATGCAATTCGACCGCGGCTATCTGTCGCCATACTTCGTGACCGATGCGGAGCGCATGGAGTGCGTTCTGGAAGAGCCCTACATCCTTATTCATGAAAAGAAAATCTCGGCTTTGAAAGATCTCCTGCCTCTGCTCGAGGAGATCGCAAAGACCAGCAAGCCGCTGCTGGTGATTGCGGAAGAGGTGGAAGGTGAAGCGCTGGCAACGCTTGTTGTCAATAAACTGCGCGGGACTCTCCAGGCATGCGCGGTGAAGGCTCCTGGCTATGGCGATCGCCGCAAGGCCATGTTGCAGGATATCGCCATCCTGACCGGCGGCAAGGCTCTTACCGAGGACCTGGGAATAAAGTTAGAGAGCGTCAAGCTGGCTGACCTCGGGCAGGCCAAGAGAGTCACCATTGACAAGGACAATACGACGATCGTTGAAGGTCGTGGAAAGCAGACAGCGATTCAGGGCAGGGTCAAGGAGATTCGGAACGAGATCGAGAAGACCACCAGCGACTATGACCGCGAAAAACTGCAAGAGAGGCTAGCGAAGCTAGTCGGGGGCGTTGCCGTCATCAAGGTTGGGGCCGCAACCGAGACCGAGATGAAAGAGAAAAAGGCTCGCGTCGAGGACGCGATGCATGCCACGCGTGCCGCCGTCGAGGAGGGTATCGTCCCGGGTGGTGGTGTGGCACTCGTGCGTTGCATCAAGGCAATGGACGACCTGAAGCTCGAAGACGATGAAAAGATCGGGGCCGACATCGTTAAGCGAGCGATGGAGGAGCCGCTACGCCAGATCGCCGAAAACGCGGGCGAAGAGGGGGCGCTTGTCCTCGGCAGGGTGCTCGAATCGAACGACGCAAACTTCGGCTACAATGCCCAGACGGGCGAGTACGAAGATCTGGTCAAGGCGGGCGTGATCGACCCGACCAAGGTACTCCGCACCGCTTTGCGAAACGCTGGGGTCAATCGCGGCCCTCATGTTGACAACGGAGGCGCTCATAGCCGAGGTCCCCGAGGAAGAGAAAAGCTCTGCACCAGTGGGAGCAGGCGACTACGATTGATTATTCGGTCTAGCTGTGAGTCTTGCAGGGTGAGCAGCCCGCCGACTCACAGCTATTCGACTCTTGGCTAACGACGAGTCGACGAGCATTTTGCAATCTCACGAGCCCACTCTAGAATATCCGGGCTCTCATGATTTCCCTCCCGCGCGACTCTGCCAACAGGAACATTCTCTTTAGCTCCATTTATCGGTATTTTCGGCAGCAGAACGCGGTTTCCTGCACACTCGCGAACGGCGTCAGGGTCCTATTGCCAAGCGTGTTCTTAAATCACATTGCGGCTGGCGACGAGATCGCGTTCCCAATTCCTACCGCAAAGGCTGCGCACACCGAAGTGATTGCGACAAAGTCCCCGTCTTCAACGGCACGAACTGCCCGGTACCTTGCCTCTATCAAACTTGCGACCAAGCCAAAATTAGACAAAAACGGACAGAGCTACGTATCGGCACTTATTCAAAGTGGCCCGTTCGGCATCTCCTCAGTGTTTCTGCCTTGTGAGGCGATTCGCGAATATTTCTACGGCATCGGGCATGCAAGGAATGGATCTGCGTCGAACAGCTTATACAAGACACTCCGTATAGAGAGCAGTGCATCTCCCGCCGAAATTCGTGTCGCGTTCAAGTTGCGTGCACTGGAGTTGCAAACCAACGGGGCAGCACGCTCTGACCACGTGAGGTTATCACGCGCATTTAATATTCTCGGTCATCCCGAACTACGAGCCCACTACGATAGACTCCTCGCCGACGACGAGACTCCAGCCGCCTTTCCTTATGGCGGAGTTGGATTGCTCCTGGTTGCTGGCGAGTTCTCCACCCAGGGCGAGACGTTCTTTGCCCGCAGCATTTTGGCATTCGTGCCAGATAAGGTCCATCGCAAATTTCGACTGCCTCTGCGTTATTGCGACTTTTATCTGGACAAGGTCTTGTGCCGTGACGTGCGTCGCAAGCTTCGATTCTGGCTTGATCCCGATATTTTGCGCATCGATTGGAACCCGAGCTGGAACCGGTGGAAACACTTGCTGAGCGCGAAGATCGAAGTGGAGGGCACCTTCGTCACGACTGCGGCGCACGAACCACACGCCGGTTCCCGTAAGTCCGTCAATTGGGAAACTGGTCTGCCGAGCCGACTCTCCGTCAAGATTCCACCAGATTTAGAGTTAGATGTTGAAAGAGCGCGATCGATGTATCGTCGATTTGGCCGATACTCTCGCGCTTTGGACCAGATAAGGCTATGCCTGGAGCACAAAGCAATCGAGCGAAAGGAACTCGAGAAAATGTGCTTTGAACTCGGCATTCCCTGTGACTTCGATGTCTCTCAGATCAACTGGCATCCGGACTATGATCCCTTGTTCTACCGCGAACTCCTTGAACGCGCGCGGCGGATTTATTTGTTTCGTGGCGAATACATCTTCGATCTTGAAAGGACTGTTATCGTCGAGACGCCGCAACTGGGACACGCTACATATCTGTTCGGCAAGCCCGCAAATATGGAACATTTTCTCTTGCTGTATTCGAAAGCGCGCAAGGAGGACATCCGAAATAACCGTGGCAACATTGCGGAGCGGCTGGGATACTCGGGGCGTATTATCCACGGCAGAGATCCACGGGCATGGCTCGAAGAATTACGTGAGCGTCTGGGAGAGAGACGCAACCCCGACGGGCTAACTCCATGAGTGGCCTTGGCAGTCAGACAAAACGCGATTGGTGCAATGCCCTCGGTTATCAAGTGCAGCGTACGACTTGGATTCACTGATCTGGAATCGGTCCTTTCGAATTGACCTGCTTAAATTCTTGACTGCAGAGCGCAGGGCGAATTCGACAGATGACACCGCAATATTCTGCGTCGGTCTGACGAGGGGAATCTAGCCACTCCGAACGTGAAAGCGTGGGTGAAGGCACAAAAGGTAGGGTGCAGCCCATCGGCAAAGTCTGTTAGCCCTGCATTTCACAGTTCGTATGCAGGACACCTAAACGTCAGACATTTGCTTGAGTCGCTCCAGCAAAATGGGTATTCGAGCCAGGTTCGCTGCATCGGGAAGCAGATAACCCGGTAAGGCATCGGTAAATTGCGGCGTCGAGAGCAGTTTCTCAATTTCCGAGGCGATGTAAGCGCGAACGGCTTCTGGCCCAGCCTGGATTTCCTTGACCAGTTCCGCACGCCCATCTATGACAGCCAGCAGATCCTCAAGGTCATGACTCGATTGATAGTCGTCTCTACCTCGACCGGCGAACTCCTCCAACTTCGTCGCGCAGAAGTAAACTCCAGTCACGACTCGCACCCGAAGGTCTGGTTCCAATTCATATACGAATGCGGAATCCATTGCTGGCTTGTACCAGCGGTTAGAGAATCCTAGGATCTCTTCGTCGAGCGGCATGACGTCCAAAACGGTCTTGTTCTGGCGCCATCGGCAAATCGGAGCTCCTTCGCTCATGTCCTCCGTAAAGCCAGACTCTCGTAGGCGTCCGAAAACTCGGCGTATGCTGCGTATGAACTGATCTCCGCGATTGCATCCACATCGTAAGTAGGGCGGACATCGGCTGCCGCTTTGTCGGTGATGAGCACGGCTGTCGTGCTTCCTCCAACAAAAACCAGTTCACTCAGAAGGGGCTTAAGCAGGCGAACTGCTTCAGTGAGCAGATCGAGATTGTGATTTGACATTTCCCGTGCGCAGCCTATTTATCAGATGTTTTTCTGCGAGTTTCCGCTCGCGGGCGCGCCCATCCCTGATAGCGTCGACTAAGGCGAGCAACTCATAGAGAATCGGATCACGGACGGATGCTGCAGGGGCGGTCTTATAGAGCGGTTCCAGAGCGATGCCGCGGGTTTCACCGTCTCGCCACGGCCAAACGGGAGGAATCTCATCACCAGGGGAAATGTCGTTCTTCAGCGGGGGAGCAGCGAACGACGTGGGCAATCCGCGCGTCACCTCTCCATGTTCTGCGGGAAAGGCGTATTTCACTCCATGCACCAGGAATTCTTCGAGAGCTGAGAGATTCGGTCTGTCTTCCATTTCAGGGCCGTGCACCAGCCGGGCCTGCTGAAGACGCTTGATAGCGGCATGGATCTCAGACGGGCTCATCTTGAGGTCCGCCGCGATGACGGACATCGGGGGACGCTTGCGTTGATAGCTGCAGAGTTTCAGAACGACCATTATGTCTTGAGATTTTAGCGGCATGTTTACATTCTATATTCGCGATTCGCGAATAGCGAATGAAAGCCAGGTGCACGTTCAAAATGAGGGATTTACGTCCCCAACGGCGCACTGCCGGAAAGGATACAAACAAGACCTTGGGCGGGAATTACGCAGTGATCGATCATGGGCGAGTTCAGCTACTTCGCGCACATGAAGACCGGAAGCGTTCGCGTCAAACCCGGTGATCAAGTGATCGAGCGGTCAGCAGCCACGTCATGCCCAGGTCTCGGCACAGCAGAATCTATCCTTGATCGGCAGTCAAGGACCTAAATCGATCGTCGAAATGCGGATCGGTTCGAGTTTCGATGGATCAACAATCTTGTCACCCTTTAGGTTGTCTATCTGTGTGTTAGACATAAAGTAGAATTTTGATCCCACGATAGCCCCCGTTGTAGGCGAAGATACGAACGGCGTTCGATATTCCAGAATTGTGGTCCCCAGAACCCGGTTTCCATCAGGCGAGAGCCGAAATCGCGCGATACGAGGGGACCCTAAGCTATTTTGAACTGCAACGAGGCCATCCTTGTACCAGTAAAGACCGTCTGCACCGGAAACAGTATTCGACTTTCCGGGTTCCACCTCATGACAGCCTCCAGTTTCAACGTCGACTTTCAGGATGCCAAAGGCATCGGCGACGTACAGCCGTTTGCCATCATCAGAAAGCGCGATTCCATTCGGGTAGTAGACGGTCCGACAAAGCGGGAGTTCGGAAAACGTGTGAGACTTGCGATCAAAACGAAATGCACGATTCGCCAGGCTGTCGGTTAAATAAATCTCATCCGGGCCTCGAAGAACTAAGTCGTTGAAGAGGTGCTTGCCCAGCGTTGGCGATGAAAAGCGCTTGAGCAACTTACCACCACTATCGAAGTGGAACAACTCGGCGCCAACTCCGCTGTCGGGACAAGTGTTGCCCCAAACGCTGCCATCCACGGGGTCCACCTTCAGCCCGCAGATCGGTCCCAAGCTATACTGCCCAGCTTTGATGAAGTCAGAAGCGGTGCCGTCCTTGGCGATCGCCACGATTTTGCCAAGATGCAGGCTCCCCGTGTAAAGAATGCTGCTGCGCGGATCTTCTGCCAACCCTTCAGGAAAGAGATCCCGCTCTGCTAACACAAATGCGGTTTGCGCCCGATGCACCACGGGATAGCGGCGATGCACTCGCTCGACCAGAGTATTAAACTTCGGGTTCGCCTTCAGTACTGCTAAGTCTGGGTCGCCTTCGGGATCGAATCCTTCGTCGAGAGAAATGCACTCTTGGAGCGCTGAAAATGCTTTTTCCGTTTTCCCCAAGTGCGCATAGTCATGGGCGAGCAGGAAGAGACCAGCGCCGTGATCGTGGAGCTTTGGGAGGAGTTGTTCGACTTGCCGAATTTCCAGCTCGACATCGGCAGCGTCCGCGGATGGAACGGAGGTGTTGGGCGTTCCTTGCGCGAAAGCGAAAATTGACGCCAATAACAGACAAATCAGACCAGGTAGCAAGACGATCTTCATGAGCGCTAACACGATAGACGAACAAGTTGGAAAATGTCACCTGCCCGACGTCAATGCGAAGGCATTTACGGACTAGGCGCCCAGGTCGGGCTTCTTGTTAGGCTGGGGTGGGCTGCTCAGGCGGCGCTTTTCGTTATTCGTCACGGCCGCAATTTTTGATCGCCGCTTGCAGTTACGAACCAGCCGGTTCTCCATGATTTCGCGGTTCCCCAAGCTTGCCTTCTCGGCTAAGGGAACGCACCGGGAGCGTCTGACCCGAAGTCCGGTCCATAATCGCGACAGTTGAAACGACTGCGCGTTGAGGAGGTGATCTGTCCGGGTAGCGGTTAGTGATGAGGCCGGGGCGATCCGTGCCTCCTTTCATCTTCCCCGTAGCAACTCTTCTGCGCTCTGGCCGCGCGTCGGAACGACGTTCGAACTCTGCACGACACGCCACCCTTTGACCGAGCGGTGCCAGACAATCGCGAAGCGAACGACCACCGGTTCTTGCTTTCCTAGGCGAAACGGGGCATTGAAGAAAATAGATGCAACATCACCGTCCTGGAAGGTGGAGATCTGCTGCATCTCCCCGATCG
>Ga0070741_10014827_pt1 | contig 13384 bp, 11 predicted proteins | sample Coa_R1_4_FD_66440 | JGI IMG/M metagenome (GOLD analysis project Ga0070741, IMG submission 66440) | Surface soil microbial communities from Centralia Pennsylvania, which are recovering from an underground coalmine fire - Coalmine... | ecosystem: Environmental > Terrestrial > Soil > Unclassified ... | reverse complement strand
CTGGCTGAGCTTTCGGCCGTACAAGGACCTTCCACCGTTGCGGCCGGACAGCCGGACGGTCGCGCCGTACTACTTCGACTGGATACGACACTGGACACGCGACGACTTTTGGAAGCACTGGAGCATCCGCGACCGCTACGCCGCGGTGAAGGTGCCGGTGCTCGACGTCGAAGGCTGGTACGACGCTTTCCTGGCCGGTGGTGTCGAAAACTTCACCGGGATGGTGGCCAGCGGCGGCAGCGAGCAGGCGCGCGTAAACCAGCGTCTGGTGATCGGCCCGTGGGACCACGTGAATTGGGGACGCGACACCTCGCAGCCTGCTCCGTTGCTGAAAGACGTTGGCGCCGTGGGAAACAGCCCGATCAACGAACTGATGCTCGCGTGGTTCGACCACTTCCTCAAGGGCGACGACAACGGGGTGTCGGGCCAGCCCCGGGTCGACTACTTCCTGATGGGCGCAAATAGGTGGAAGTCGTCATCGGGTTGGCCTCTGCCGCAAACGGTCTGGACGCGTTACTACCTGAGCGGCATCGGCGGAACCCCGGCGCGAGACGGCAAACTGACGGGTTCGCCTAACGTCGGCGATTCGCCGCCGGACACCTACACCTACGATCCCGCGAATCCGGTCCCCAGTTTGGGCGGCCACTCGTGTTGCGATGCGCTCACCGGGCCGCAGGGGCCCTACGACCAGACGCCCGTCGAACAGCGGTCGGACGTCCTCGTCTACAGCAGCGACCCGTTGACGAAGGACACCGAAGTGACCGGCCCGATCACGGTCGACCTGTGGGCGTCGTCGTCGGTCACCGACACGGATTTCACCGCGAAGGTCGATGTCGTCGAGCCGGACGGGCACGTCGTCAACCTCAACAACGGCATCCTGCGCACCGCATTCCGCGAATCGCTGTCGGCGCCACACCCCGGAGACCCGGGCCGTCCCTACGAGTACCGAATTGCCGTGTGGCCCACCAGTTATCTGTTCTGCAAGGGCGACCGCGTTCGGCTCGAAATCTCAAGCAGTGACTATCCGCAGTTCGCGCCGAACCCCAACACCGGGGAGCCGTTCGGGCAGAGCGCCGACACGCGGCCGGCGACGCAGACGATCCTGCACGACGCCGCGCACCCGTCGAGCGTGGTGCTTCCGGTGATCCCGGGGGACGACCTGGGATCGGAGAGGTTCCCGATCGCTAAGGTTGGCGGGTGAACGAATACGACACCCTCGTGGTGGAGCGCTCCGGGCCGATCCGGCGGATTACTCTAAACCGCCCGGACGCCGCGAACGCGATGAACGACGCGCTGACGCGCGAGCTCGCAGACGCAGCCCGCCATTGCGACGACGCGACGACCAAGGTCGTCGTGCTGACCGGCGCCGGGCGCTTCTTCAGCGCGGGCGGAGACCTCAAGAGCATCGCGTCGTCTGACTCGCCCGGACGCTATGTGAAAGGGATTGCCGACGACCTGCACCGCGCGCTGTCGACGTTCGCGCGGATGGACGCCGTGTTGATCACCGCCGTGAACGGTGTCGCGGCAGGGGCCGGTTTCAGTCTGGCGATCACGGGCGATCTCGTCGTCGCTGCGGAGAACGCGTCGTTCACGATGGCGTACACGGCGGCAGGGCTGAGTCCGGACGGCAGTTCGTCGTTCTATCTGCCGCGGCTCGTCGGCGTCCGCCGGGCGCAGGAGCTGATGCTGACCAATCGCAAACTGTCCGCGGCTGAGGCGTTGCAGTGGGGGCTTGTCACCGAGGTCGTCGACGGCGCCGAGCTGCCTGCCCGGGTCGACGCGTTGGCGCAGCAGATAGCAAGCGGCGCAAAGCAATCCGGGTCGGCAGTCAAGAAGCTGCTGCTGGCGTCCTCCAAGAACAGTCTTGAGGAGCAAATGGAGTGGGAGGGCCGGCTGATCGCGGAGTGCGCTGACTCGCCCGACGGAGCCGAGGGTATGAACGCGTTCCTCCAGAAGCGGCGACCGGAGTTCGCGTGAACCTTCGTCGCGTGACGGTGTTCGGTCGAGTGGTCGTCGTCGCCCTTCTGGTCGCAAGCGGCTGCGGGGTCGTGGGCGCGACGACCGCGTCGGCATCGCCGAGCATCGCCGGCATGTCGGTCTTCCTGGATCCCGGTCACAACGGTGTGAGCGACTCGTCGCTGAACGCGCAAGTCACCAACGGTCGCGGCGGGACGAAGCCCTGCGGAACCTCGGGCACCGCGACCAACGACGGGTATCCCGAGCACGCCTTCACCTGGGCGGTGGTGCAGCAGATCCAGGCCGAATTGAATGCGCAGGGCGTGCGCACACAGTTGTCGCGGCCCAACGACACCTCGATGGGACCGTGCATCGACAAGCGCGCCGAGGCCGCCAACGCGATGCATCCCGACGCGATCGTCAGCATCCACGCCGACGGCGGACCGCCGGGCGGGCGAGGCTTTCACGTGAACTACTCCAGCCCGCCGCTCAATGACGTCCAGGCTCACGCCGCGGTCCAGCTGGCGACGACGATGCGCGATTCGCTTGTCGCAGCGGGTCTTCAGCCGTCCACATACATCGGGTCGGGCGGGCTGTACGGCCGCGCCGACCTCGCGGGGCTCAACCTGGCGGAATATCCGGCGATCCTCGTCGAACTCGGCAACATGAAGAACAGTGACGAGGCGGCTCAGATGGAAAGCGCTGCCGGACAAAAGAAGTATGCGGACGCGGTGACACAGGGCATCGTCGCGTATCTCAGTGCGCACGTGACACCGGGTTAGCGGTCGTTGACAGCGGCTTCGCCGTGCCGCATGGTCGAATCTTGCCCAGACACGCCGCACCGCCACACCCCCCGCGCCGGTTCCCGCGATCGCCGGTGATGTGGGCAGTCGTGGTTGTGTTGGCTGTGCTGTTGACCGTTGATCTCTTTGGCGGCGGCGTGCTTCTGGGCCGCCACCTGATGTCACACTCCGCCGCGCCACCGCCGACGGCGCCGCCGGTCCCGACATCCACCGGTTCGTCGGTGCCAGTAAACGTGAACCCCGTGCCCGATCCGGCGGCCAGCCAACCCGGCTCGTTGCAGGCGGAGTTCGCGGCCCTGGAGAAGCAGCTGGGCGCCAAGATGGGCGTGGTGGCGGTCAGCCTTGGCGGTAGCAAAGCACTTGCGAGACTGGGGGATTGGGACAGCGGACCGGCATGGTCGACAATCAAGGTGCCGTTGACCATCGCGGCGCTACGCGAAGAGGGGACATCGCAAGTCACCGACCCGATGGCCGCCGCGATCACCGAATCCGACAATGCCGCAGCCGAATCGATCTGGGAGAGCCTGGGAGACCCGGCCGCGGCAGCCTCGAAGGTGGAAGTCGTGTTGCGGGAGTACGGCGACGACACGACCGTCGAGTCGAGAAAGGTGCGGCCGGAGTTCACCGCGTTCGGGCAGACGATGTGGCCCTTGACGAATGCGGCTCAGTTCACCGCGGGTGCGTTCTGCGACCCGCAGAACTCCCCGATTTTCGACCTCATGGGGAAAGTCGTCGCCGGCCAGAGCTGGGGTCTCGGGCACATCGCGGGTTCGCGATTCAAAGGTGGCTGGGGGCCGTCGCCCGCGGGCAATTATCTGGTGCGACAGATCGGCGTGCTCTCGACGCCGACGGGCCAGGTGGCCCTTGCGATTGCCGCGGAGCCCTCGTCGGGCTCGTTCGTGGACGGCACGAACGATCTGACGAGAGTGGCGAATTGGCTGCAGCAACATATCGCAGAGCTGCCGTCGGGCAAGTGCGGCACCTAGTACAGGTACACCCGCGCAGTGCCGTCGATGCCGCCTGTGCACGTGATCCAGCTGTCGGACGGCATTTGAATGCACTGCATGACGAAATCCCCTCCGTTGCACACCGCGTTGTCCGAGGGGTCACACGCGACTGCGCCGGGAGCGGACACGGTGCGGCGTTCTGGGCTGGCGTTGCTGTACTGGTCCCAATACGCGTGCAGAACGTTGTAGGTGAAGGCACATGATGTTCTGTCGCTGCCGCGCCGTGCGTGGGTCGCCCAGCCGGCACGGCCGGGCAGCGAAAAGTCTTGGGAGCAGCCGCTGGTGCCGCCTGGGTCGTCTGCCGTCACAGGTGGAGGAAGCGGCCGCTGCGGTGGTGGTGGCGGCGCGGATTGCGGAATCGGTTCACTGATTTTCGGTACGGGTTGTGCGTAAGGTGTTGTCCCCGAGGAGTTTTCAGTGGACTGGGAGTTGCTGGCCATCAGACCGATGACCACTCCGACGGCGCCGATGGTCAGCGCGATCGCCACGGCGATGACCGTGGGGACCACCCATCGCCCACTCTGGGCCGGAGCCGGCGGTACCTGCGGGGACATCGCCCTACGCATCGGCGGAGGGTGCCACGGCGGTGGAGCAGGTGGAGGATAGCTCTGGGTGGGCAGTATCGCCTGCGGGCCCACCGCGGTGTACTCGTTGTTCGGCCAGTCCGTTCGAAGCGCCTGCTGCGCCGCACGTCCGAACGCGTCGGCAGACGGATACCGCTCGTCGGGATCTTTCGCCATGCCGCGCGCGATGACGGCGTCGAATGACGCGGGAACGGCGGGGTTGGCGACACTTGGCCGCGGCGGGGGAGCGGACAGCTGGGCGGCGATGACCTGCTCCATGCTGTGCGCGGGAAACGGCACGCTGCCGGTCAGCGCCTCGTAGAGCACACAGGCGAGCGCATAGATGTCGACAGCGGGCGTCGCTGGCCTGTCGTCGAAGCGCTCGGGCGCCATGTAGGCGAACGACCCGATGGCAGTGCTCGTCATCGTCAGATGAGAATCACCCTTCGCTTCGGCGATGCCGAAGTCGAGCAGGTACGCGAAATCCGCCGGAGTGACGATGATGTTCGCGGGCTTGATGTCGCGATGAACCAACCCCTCTGCGTGCGCCGCGTCGAGCGCAGCGGCGACCTGATTCACAATGGCGACAGCACGATTGGGCGGAAGCGGACCGTCGGCCAGGAGTTGCTGCAGCGTCTGCCCGCGGATTCGGGGCATTTCGATGTAGAGGCTGCCGTCGATGTCACCCCAGTCGTGAATCGGGATGACGTGCGGTTCTTGAAGGCTTGCGGCGGCGTGGGACTCCCGCTCGAATCGGGTCCGAAACCGCTCGTCGTGCGAAAGCTGGTCGGCAAGGATTTTCAGGGCTACCGTCCGCTGCTTCGCGGTGTCGAACGCCTCGTACACGTCACCCATCCCGCCCTTGCCGAGCAGGCTGGTGATCTTGTACCTGCCGACCGTCGTTCCGACGCGCGAGTCCACCCCAGTCACCTTCGTCTCCGCCAATCCTGATGGGAGTATCCGTCGCGAAGGCGCGCTATGCGTCGAGTTTGCCGATGTACGCACAGCGGCCGAGACGCCGCCAAATCGCACCTATCCTGGTTTTCGTCGGTTTGCGGTGACTCGCCGCCTGGATGTGGACCGAGATGAGGTTGGCACATGCAGCAACGTCGCGCGCGGGGGCTCGCGGCCGCGGCCGTCTGCTTGGCGCTGCTCGTCGCGGGCTGCAGCCACACCGTTCTGGCGGGCCGGGCTCTGTCGATGCTTTACGACCCTTACCGCGTGGCGGGATTGCCGGTGACCGACTCGCCGAGTGGTGTTCGACCGAACGCGCCCAAACCGACGGGCGCCGTCTACAACTCGGACGGCGGTGAGATCGACCAGTTGGCGGTCTTGGCTGTCAACGACATCGAGGGCTACTGGAGACAGCATTACTCCGACGCCTTGCCCGGGACGTTTCAGCCGATATCGGGCATGGGGTCGTTCGACTCCACGAGTCCCGACAGCCCTGAGATGTGCGGTCACGAGACATACCAGGAACTGAATGCCCTCTACTGCTTCTCTGACAACAAAATCTATTGGGACCGTGGGCAACTCCTGCCCATCGCGCAGAAGAACTTCGGCGACATGGGAGTTGTCGGCGTGTTCGCGCACGAGTACGGGCACAACGTTCAGCACACCGCAAAGCTCGTCACCCCGCAGACGCCCGTTCTTGTGGGCGAGCAGCAGGCCGACTGCCTCGCCGGCGTTTATCTGCGCTGGGTCGCCGAAGGGAAGTCGTCACGGTTCACGTTGAGCACCGGCGACGGTCTGACCCACGTCCTCGCCGGGTTGATCGCGTCGCGCGACCCGACCTTGGACCCCGACAATGCGGAGATGCTCAGGCAAGGCCACGGGACAGCGCTCGACCGCGTGAGCGCGTTTCAGATCGGCTTCGACGAGGGCACCGACGCCTGCGCACACATCGACATGGACGAAATCAACAAGCGCCGCGGAGATTTGCCGATGTCGCTGCAATACGACGCGGACGGAGACGTCCAAACCGGCGAGGCGCCGATCGACAACGACGACTTGTCGACGTTGATGGACATCTTGGGCCAGGTGTTCTCGCCCGCCAACCCACCGAAGCTGAGCACGGACCCGGACAATTGTGCCGACGCCAAGCCCAGTAAGCCCGCGTCGTATTGCCCTGGCACCAATACGATTTACGTCGACCTTCCCGCGCTGCAGGCGATGGGTCAGCGGGCCGACGTGCAGGATTATTCGTTGGTCGAAGGTGACAACACCGCATTTTCCGCAGTGATTTCGCGCTACACCCTTGCGGTTCAGCATGAGCGCGGCGTGCCGCTCACCTCGGCCACCACCGGGCTGCGCACCGCCTGCCTGACCGGCGTTGCGCAACGCAAAATGGCCGAACCGATCAAAGTGTCGTCCGGCAAGCAACTCGTGCTCGCCGCCGGTGACATCGACGAAGCCGTGTCGGGCATACTGCTCAACGGCATCGTCGCCAGCGATGTCGACGGTCAGCCGGCACCGGCCGCCTCCACCCGGATCGTCGCGTTCCGATTGGGCCTGCAGGGGGAGGCCGACCAATGCTTCCAACGGTTCTCGTGACATGAGCGGACCACAGAGACCCGACCCCACGCAGCGATGGGTGCCGCCGCCGGGCCGGCGCCCTGCGCCCCCTCCTCCTCGGCGGCGACCGGCTCCGCCGCCAGAAGCCCAGGGCAACAACAGAATTCAGCGGCCACCGCCGCCGCCTCCAGGCCGATACCCGCTACCGCCGCGGGCCTACCGACGGCCTCCCGTTCAGCCTCCACCGCGTCCGTATTACCCGCAGCAGCCTCCGCCACGGCCCTACTACCCGCCGTATCCGCCAGCGCCCGCACGGTATGCACCGCCTCCGCCGCCCGTCCAGGTGCGGCCCGCGCCTTCCCGGCCTACGTCCAACCGCGGGCCGCTCATTGCCGGTTCGCTCGTCGTCGCAGCGGTGGCGGTCGGCGTCATCGTGTTCGCGGTGTGGAAGTTTGGCCTCATGGCCGGCAACGAACTCGATGTGCACAAGACCGAGGCCGCCGTGACACAGATCCTCACCAACCCGACGTACGGCTACGGGGTCGAGAACGTCAGCAACGTGGTCTGCAACAACGGCAAGGACCCGGTCGCCAAAAAGGGCGCCACCTTTACCTGCGTCGCGCTGGTCAACGGCACGAAACGCACTGTGGCCGTGCTGATCACCGACGACAACGGCACTTACGAGGTCGACCGGCCGAGGTGAATTGAGTTAGCGGACGTACGCCCACGTCCACGCTTCGAGGCGCGGATCCCAAACTGCTTTGAGCCCAAGGGCATCCGCCCACGGCGGAGCAGGCGGCGGGGGCGGGGCCCACGCGGGGGCCCACGACTGCGCATACGACGGGGCGGCCTGATACCAGGCCGGTGGGGGCGGCGGAGGATTACACATCTTGGCCACCGGATCCCACGTCTGCCCGGCGTCACACTCGGCTGAACTCACAGCGGGGGTCACGACCGTCACGATCGCCAACGGCGCGAACGCCACGGCACCCAAGATCATCAGACGGCGAAGACCTTGCCTCATCGCAACCTCCCTCGACCGAACTGGTCTAGCTTATGCGCGCGGCCGACGCAATTCAGCTGTTTGCTGTGCCGCCGCAATATCAAACGAGGTTAATCGTCATTGCTCAATTCGCCTACACAGTGCCGACTCGAGGGTCAGAATACTTAGCGGTACGCATTTTTGCGGTACCGAAAAACACCACCGGGGGCGCCGCAGGAACCTCGTTTCCGCGGGCGGGTTGAGTGGTCAAACCCGTGATCTGCAGGGGAGTACGAGATGGGTGCGGCACGTTATGTCGGTCGGGTCGGTGGATTGGCGGTCGCCTTAGGGGTGGGCGTCGCAGTGGCAAGCGGCTACGGGCTGGCCGGAGCGGACACTCCCGGGTCGGGCTCGTCCGGCTCTGGAACGTCTTCGGGAACGTCGTCGTCGAGTTCCGCTTCTTCGTCTGGCGGATCGTCAACAGGCACGTCTTCGGCCACGTCGTCGACGAGTTCTCAGACATCGGGCACACCAACGGTGACTGGTTCCGCAGGCACCACCGGCTCGTCGACGTCGACGTCGACGACCACGTCGACGGATGCCGATGGCGCGAGTACGGTTTCCGGTCAAGTGGTGAGCACCGGTGGTGCACAAGCGAACTCGAAGGCAACGCTGACTGTGCCCACAGCGACATTGCAAGTGCCCCTGCCAACGACTCTCGCGACGCCCAAGACGTCGGACTCACAAGATGTGAAACCTTCGGGCAAGTCCTCCTCGGTATCTGCTTACGACTCCGCAACACCGTCGCTCGAGACCCCGAAGGCAAATTTCGACGCCGCTACGACCAACGGCTTGACCGCCCCCGTCGGCCAGTCGCTGTTGAGGGTCCCGGTCGCGACCACGTTCACGACGTCGACGGTGACACAGACTGCGGCGGTTCAGACAAACTCGGTCAACACCGCGAATGCACAGGTATCGACGGCTCAGGTCACCTCGACCTCGCTGGCGCCGCCGGCGACAACGCCGAACATCTTGACCACGGTGCTGGCCGCATTCGGGTTGGTGGCGACGGCCACCGGCACGCCTGGCGCTCCCGCGCAAGCCCCGTTGTGGGCGTTGTTCGCCTGGGCCCGAAACGAATTCGAGCAGGGCTTCTCCGACCTCATGCAGATGGCGGGCTTCGGGAGCTCGCCGGTCGCCACCGGGCCCGTCGACCTCGCGTCGACCACGACCGCGGCGACGAACGAGCTTGCGATGACGACCAACGCCATGCCCCTTGCCGCAGCGGCGGCTGCGGTTTCGCCGGCGTTCCCGGTCCCAGGCCAAGCGATGAGCCCGTCGACGAACTTCGTCAACTGGGTCACGGGCGACTTCCCGGTCAACTACACGCTGTCTCGGTTCGGGATCTCAGGCACCGATCTTGGAATCATGTGGGACAACGGAATGGTCGACAACCCCAATACCCCCGTCGACGAACACCAGATTCTGATCGCGTTCGGTGACACGTTCGGAAATCTCAACACCGCGAGCCAGGAATGGCGAAGCAATGTATTGATGCGCACCTCGGATCCGAATCCTGCCGACGGATTGTCCGTGCCGAACGCGGCATTGGGAAACGTATTCGCAGGCTCGCCGGTGGACGCATCGCAATGGCAGCTCGGCAGGCCTTTCTCGAAGCAGATCATCGCCGATCCTGGCCTGGGCTCGGCGGTGACCATCATTCCGACCGCCGGAATTGCCGTGCCGACGCCGGGGACTCAGTACGGAGTGACGCAGTACATCAATTTCATGGCCGTCCAGCAGTGGGGCGCTCCCGGTTCGTGGACGACGAGTTACTCCGCGCTGGCGTACTCGACGGACAACGGCGAGAACTGGACCGTCGCTCCGCAGACTGTGCGGTACAACCAGTGGTGGACCGGTAATCAGAACTTCCAGCAGGCCGCGTTCGTCCGGCCGGGCGACGGGTTTGTCTACATGTACGGCACGCCGAACGGGCGGCAGGGCTCGGCGTATGTATCGCGGGTTCCCGAGGCGTCGATCCTCGATCTGTCGAAGTACCAGTACTGGAGCGCGGGCAGCCCCGGCTTCTTGTGGTTCCCGGGGACGCCGGCCGGCTGGATCACCGGGCAACCCAATGCAGCCTCCGCGGTGATGCCGCCGTCGGGAGCGTGCCCAGGCGTGGGCGCCGGCAACACCGTGGGCGAATTGTCCGTCCAGTACAACAAGTACCTCGGCAAGTACGTCGCTCTGTACTGCGACCAGAACAACAGCGTCGTGATGCGAACCGCGAGTCAGCCACAGGGAACATGGTCGGACGCAACGGTTTTGATGCCTCAGCAGAACGGCGGGATCTATGCCCCGATGATGGATCCGTGGTCGCCGTCGACGTTGGGTACCGGATCGGATCTCTACTGGGACCTGTCGCTGTTCTCGCAATACGACGTGATGCTGATGCACACCGACCTGACGAAGGTCTAGATCGGTGCGTCCCGTCGGGATAGCCCTTGCAGTCTTGACAGCCGCGGTGGTTTGCCAACCCGCGCTCGCGTCAGCCGATCCTGCTGTGCCGCAAGCGGATACGTCGTGCTCGCCAGATTTTGCCAACGCGATGACGTGGCCGCCGAACGACAAGCTGCCGCTGGTATGCGCCAACCAGCCGGGCGGCTATCGGTGGACGGCGCTGACCGAGCCTCCCGCGCCGAGCGACCGGTGGCTGAGCTACGGCCCGCCGATGCGGCTGCACGGAGAGGGCCTGCAGAACCCGAGCGTGACATCCGGCAACTGGACGGCGACCCCGCAGGACCCGAACAGCCAGTGCCGCGCCGAGCAACTGGCTGTCGTCAAAGCCGGAGTTGTCGGTCCGCCGCAGATCGCTGAGGGCGAGAAGGGGAAGCCGCTATCGTTCTCGGTCGTGCCGAAGTTGTTTTCCATCGCGATGAGCGGCTATTGCCTGTGGACGAAGGCGGTGTCCTGATGGCCGAAGCAGGCCTTTGGATGGTCTGGGGAGTGCCGGCCCGTGGGCGCGAGAGGCAGGCGCTCGCCGTCCTCAAGGAGTCGATGCATCAGTATCTGGCGGATCTTCAGCGAGACGGAAAGATCGAGCGCTTCGACGTCGCGATCCTGAAGCCGCAGACAACCGAGCTCGGCGGCTTCGCACTGATCCAAGGCTCGCAGCAGCAGATCGATATTCTGCGGGGAGACAAGGACTTTCAGGTGTGGGTCAACCACGTGCAAATGGTCGCAGACAAGTTCGGCGTCATCGACGCTTGGGTGGACCAGGGGATCACCGAGGCGATCGGGCTGTACGAGGACGCGATTCGCAGGCTCGGCTGAGTTGTGAGGGTTGAGTAACCCGGCCGAAACACGAAACATGGCGGAAACATTCTCGTCCCGCGGTTGAAACGCGGCGCAGACATCCTCATCGGGACCGTCAGAAGGAGCCCCTTCAAAGGAGCCGACGTGCATTCGATCGATCCTGCCGCGACCGCCTGGCTGCTGGCCAGCACAGCACTCGTGCTGCTGATGACTCCCGGCCTGGCCATTTTCTACGGGGGCATGGTCCGGACCACCGGCGTGCTGAACATGATCATGATGAGCTTCATCTCCATCCCGCTGGTGACGGTCGCGTGGCTGGTCGTCGGGTACACGCTGGCTTTTTCCGACGACGGGGGTGGCGGCCTGATCGGCAACCTCGCGCATGCCGGTTTCGCCGGCATCAACCCGAGCACCGCGCACGGCCAGGTCCCGGAATTCCTGTTCGCCACCTTCCAGCTGGGGTTCGCGATCGTCACCGCCGCACTGGTCAGCGGGGCGATCGCGGACCGTGCCAAATTCGTGGCCTGGTTCGCGTTCGTGCCTCTCTGGACGATCGCGGTGTACGCGGTCGTGGCGCACTGGGTGTGGGGGCCGGCCGGGTGGCTGGCGAAGCTCGGCGTGCTGGACTACGCCGGCGGCCTGGTCGTCGAGATCGTTTCCGGAATGTCGGCGCTGGCGCTGGCCTTGGTGCTGGGTCCGCGGATCGGTTTCAAAAAGGACGCGATGCGCCCGCACAATCTGCCGTTCGTGTTGCTGGGCGCTGGTCTGTTGTGGTTCGGCTGGTTCGGCTTCAACGCCGGGTCGGCGCTGGCCGCCGACGGGAAGGCGTCAGCGATCTTCCTCAACACGCTTATCGCCGGATGTCTGGGGATGCTGGGGTGGCTTTCGGTCGAACAGATCCGCGACGGACGGCCGACGACGTTCGGCGCAGCGTCGGGCGTCATCGCCGGTCTTGTCGCGATCACACCGTCGTGCGGAACCGTGAACACCCTCGGTGCGATCATCGTCGGATTGGCGGCCGGGGTGGTGTGCGCATTCGCGATCGGCGTGAAATTCCGCTTCGGGTATGACGATTCGCTCGACGTCGTGGGTGTGCACTTTGTCGGCGGGGTCGTCGGTGTGCTGCTGATCGGATTCCTGGCGACGGCCGTGATGACTGACGGACCGCAGGGCCTCTTCTATCACGGAGGCTTTGCCCAGCTGGGCAAGCAGTCGCTTGCCGCGGTGGTGATCGCCCTGTACGCGTTCGTCGTGTCGTATGCGCTCGGGAAGTTGATCGACGTGGCAATCGGCTTCCGGGTGAGCGCCGAGGACGAGACGAGTGGCGTCGACTTCACGCAGCACGCCGAGACCGCGTATGCCGAAGGGGTGCACGGTTATCAGCCGGCCCGTCGTCCGGCATCGTTCGGCGACCTCGCCGCGTTGCGCCCCCGCGCGGAGGCCGCCGAGGAAGGTTAGCGCGCAATTACCCGGAATGGGTTCCATCGACCGCCGCGGGCATAGACGATGGAGACGCACCCTCGTCGAGAACCGGGAGGCTCCATGTACGACCTGAAGATCACCGGCGGCACGGTCGTGGACGGCACCGGTGCCGACCGCTACCTCGCCGACGTCGGCGTCGTGGACGGTCGCATCGTCGACGTGCGTCGTCGGCAGGCCAGCGATCCCGGGCTGGAAGGCGAGGCGCGGGAGACGATCGACGCGAGCGGGCACGTCGTCGCCCCGGGATTCGTCGACATCCACACCCATTACGACGGCCAGGTGAGTTGGGACAGTCTGCTCGAACCGTCCAGCGGCCACGGCGTCACCACAGTCGTCATGGGCAATTGCGGAGTGGGATTCGCGCCCGTTCAGCCCGGTCGCGAGGACTGGCTGATCAAGTTGATGGAAGGTGTCGAGGACATTCCGGGCTCCGCGCTGACCGAAGGTATTTCCTGGGGGTGGCGAAGCTATCCCGAATACCTCGACGTGATCGAGAAGCGGCCGCTTGCAGTGGATGTCGGCAGCCAGGTCGCCCACGGCGCCATCCGCGCGTACGCGATGGGCGAACGCGGCGCGCGCAACGAGCCCGCGACCCCCGATGACATCGACGCGATGGCCAAGCTTGTCCAAGAGGCGATCGAGGCTGGCGCGCTTGGCTTTTCGACCTCACGGACGCTGGGGCACCGCGCCATGGATGGCGAACCGGTACCCGGCACCTTTGCGGCTGAAGACGAGCTCTTCGGTCTGGGCAGAGCCATGGCG
>Ga0070741_10014826_pt1 | contig 13384 bp, 11 predicted proteins | sample Coa_R1_4_FD_66440 | JGI IMG/M metagenome (GOLD analysis project Ga0070741, IMG submission 66440) | Surface soil microbial communities from Centralia Pennsylvania, which are recovering from an underground coalmine fire - Coalmine... | ecosystem: Environmental > Terrestrial > Soil > Unclassified ... | reverse complement strand
TTTTCCAAACGATGTTGGGGTAGTGGGCGGCCTTGTCGGGGTGTTCGGAGGCTTAGGCGGATTCTGTTTCCCGATTGTGTTCGGAACAGTACTCAAATCAACGGGTATCTGGACAACCTGCTGGCTCATCATGGCGCTCATCGCGGCGGTTTCGATGATCTGGATGCATCTGACCGTTCTGCAAATGGCACGGCGATCGGAGCTGAAGCACGACTAACCGTTGGGCAGTTGGTTGGAAAACGATTCCAACTCTTTGCGCGTGTTTGCTCCAAGAACCTGAATCGGCTCGATGCCTGCCGCGCGCAGCTCGTTTTCATCGCGGACTTCGTAAGGAATCACGTCGAGCACAGACATCATACTCCGCCTGCCTTCGGCAGCCAACTGTTTCATGGCGGCGAGAGCCGAAGCAGGATACACCGCGCACAACGGCTGCAGTTGTGCGTTCACCATAGGAATCACGGCCGCTTTATCTGCCGATGCAATCAGCGCCGCGCACACAGCCGGTTCGAACCGCGTGAGATCGCACGCAGCCACGAACACCCACTCCTTCGTCGAATCAAACCGCGCAAGCGCGGCGAGGGGACCCGCGAACGGTTCCGCATCGGGCAGAAAATCGAACCCGGAAATCGGTTCGCGCCCGAGCACCACAACCCGCTGACAACACGCCGCAAGAGCGTTCGCGATTTTGTGGCCGAGCCGCACGCCGTTTATTTCGATTGACGCTTTCAAGGCGCCCATACGAGAACTGCGCCCACCGGTCAGCAGCACACCTTCCACGCTCTTCACGATGCCAACCTACCTGAATTTGCTATGATCATCGCAAAGCATGGCAATGAGTCGTTCGCAAGGCATTGCGTTATGGAGCGGCGTGGCAGCCGCAGGTCTTGTGCTGGGGCTGATCTTCGTCGGTTCAGGTGGATTCAAGCGGTTTGATCCGCCGCTTGCTCCGTATGCCGCGGCAACGATTTTTTCGGCATTTGCGATTGTCTATCGTTATGCCATGTGGCTGCAGCGGCCCCCCACCTGGCTTTACTTCAAAACGAGTTGGAAAATTTTTTTGCGCCCCAAGAGCCTGCCGCGAAACGTCGCGACCCTGTTCGGACTTCTGTGGAGCAACATCGTGGCGCAGCGGTTCATCGAAAAGCGGAGCCATCGGCGGTGGGCAGCGCATCTGTGCCTGGCATGGGGCTGTCTGCTCGCATTTGCGATCACCTTCCCTTTAAGTTGGGGATGGGTTCAGTTTTCGGCTGGAACGCAAGATGCGTATTGGGTGGAGGTCTGGGGAATTCGCGTGTTTTCGTTTGATCCCCATGGACCGATCGGATTCCTCATGTTCAACGGTTTGAACTTCAGCGCTGTGTTAGTGCTGCTTGGGGTGGGCATTGCGATGCACAGGCGGCTGTTCGATCGGGGAGCGCAAGCGGTTCAATCGTTTTCGAGCGACTTGGTTCCTCTATTTCTTCTTTTCGCCGCAGCGGTGACCGGGCTCATGCTCACGGCCAGCTACAAACTGATGCGCGGCGAGCATTTTGCCTTCATCTCGCTGCTTCATGCGGTTTCGGTCGTCGTTCTGCTTCTTTGGCTTCCGTTTGGCAAACTGTTTCATGTAATCCAGCGGCCTGCTCAGTTAGGCGTGGCCTATTACAAACAGGAGGCGGCAAACGGTCCGCGCGTTGTTTGTCCGCGCTCGGGTGAACCGTTCCAATCGGAGATGCACTTTAACGACCTTTCGATGGTAATGCGTCAGGTGGGAATCTCGTTTGGCAGTCATCAAGCGCTGTCACCCGCCGAGAAGCGGAAGTTGATCGCACTGAATCAGGCAGATCAAATCAGCGGCGTTCCATTCGTGGGGTGAAAGCATCCGCTGCTCTTACGGTTCGCGTTCCAGACGAAATACCCCCAGCAGAATCCAGATGTTGACTCCGAGGATCAAGACGCTTGCAGCCGCGCTGGGAAGAGCCATGCCGAAATCTCCCCGCAGCGCATTTTCCAGCGAACCGACAAACAGCCACATCTGCAATACCAACAGAATGAAGTTGAACAGCTGCATCGCAGCCACCACTTGCGATTTTTGACGGTTGCGTTCCTTCATCGTTCAGATTCGATTCCCACAGCCCAGATTTCCCCGCCCCGAATGTCGAGAATCACCCTGGTAAGCGGCCTCGGCGGTGGCCCTTGCAAAACGCTCCCGTCTTCGGCGGAAAATGCGCCGTTGTGACACGGACAATAAAACCGATCGTTCTTCGCCTGCCACAACACTGGGCAGGAAAGATGCGTGCAGCGACGCGAATAAGCCGCTACTTTTCCGGACTTTAATTGGACAACGATACACGGATCTTCGGTGCCCGGATAAAAGAACTCACGCCAGCCGGTCGTGCGCAGTTCGTCGCTTGTGCAGACAAATACGGCGGCTGGTTGTGCACCGCTCCGCCTCAGCCGCGAAAGCGCGGCGATGGACACCGAACCGACTGCCAATCCTCCGCTCGCCAGCGTCATGAACTTCAAGAACTCGCGCCGGCACACATACTGATCGGCTTCCCAGTCTATGGGAAAGTCCTCTTTCACTTTATCGTGCATTTAGTTAGTCCTCGCCGAAGCGGCAAGGTCGCTTTTCCTGATCTGAATGTCGCTTCTAACTTCGAGCTTGTGAGTGCCCTTCGGCATCATCAAGAATACTTTCGTTTGGATGGTGCGGCCGCCGAACACAAACGTGTTGACCGGCGTCCCGCCGCGTTGTTCGGCGATCTCTTCGGGTGTGCCGAAAAACAGCGCTTGGGAAGGACACACCGTGGCACACATCGGTTTTTTTCCTGCCGAAGTTCGATCGTAGCACATATCGCACTTCATCATCTGGTCAATTTTTGCATCGTATTTTGGAACGCCGAACGGACAGGCATAGACGCAGTTGGTGCACCCGATGCATCGCGGCTTTAGGGAACTTTGCACCACGCCGTCATCGGTGCGTTTGATAGCATCGGCCGGGCAGACCATCGCGCAGGCCGGCTCAAGGCAGTGCATACAGATAACCGGAGTGGTCTGCACCGAATCTCCGCGCATCACGGTTTCAAGGTGAATCATCGGCACGCCGGCGTGGGTCTCGCACTCCGCACAGGCCTGAACGCAAGCGTTGCAGCCGATGCATCGGCTCGGATCAATATAAAAGTTCCGTTCTCCGGCCATTCCGTTCCATTTTAGCCCACGATCCATGCGTTGATGCGGCCGCCGAGCGCACACCGATCTCAACACCACGGCGTTCAGAGAATGATATCCTCAAAACATGCCCAAGATTGCGTTGATTGGAGCCGGGAGCACGGTGTTCGCAAAAAACCTGCTGGGCGACGTGCTGCTTTTTGACGAGCTGAAAGATTGCGAGATCGCCTTGATGGACATTGATGAACAGAGGCTTCGGACTTCGCACCGCATGGCCGAAAAACTTGCTTCCGCCACGCAATCCAATCCACACATCGCCGCAACCACAGATCGCAGGCAGGCGCTGAAAAACGCGGATTACGTGATCTGCGCGATCCAAGTGGGGGGATATAAACCGTGCACCGTCACCGATTTTGAAATTCCCAAAAAATACGGTTTGAAACAGACCATTGCCGACACCATGGGAATCGGTGGAATCATGAGGGGCCTGCGCACCATTCCTGTTCTGCTTTCGATCTGCCGCGACATGGAAGAGTTGTGCCCCCAAGCGGTTCTGATTCAATACAGCAACCCGATGGCGATGAACTGTTGGGCAGTCTCCAGTGCGTCGAATATTCGATGCGTCGGCCTTTGTCACAGCGTGCAGGGAACCGTTTGGGAGCTTGCGCGCGATTTGGAACTGCCCTTTCAGGAGATTGACTATCTTTGCGCTGGGATCAATCACCTGGCGTTTTATCTTCGATTGCGTCACCATGGCCGCGACCTTTATCCCGACCTGCTGAAAATCGCCCAAGAGGGCCGCGCCCCTGACAACAACCGCGTTCGATATGAGATGCTTCAAAGACTCGGATACTTCGTAACCGAAAGCAGCGAACATTTCAGCGAGTATTGCAGCCATTTCATTCGGCGAGACCGTCCCGACCTCATCGAAAAGTTCAACATTCCGATTGATGAATACATCCGCAGGTGCGAACATCAGATCGAGCAGTGGGAATCCATGCAAAAAGCGTTTGAAAACGACGAACCGATTGAACACGTTCGCACAAGCGAATACGGTTCGCAGATCATTCACAGCATCGAAACCGGGATTCCGCGCGTGGTGTATGGAAACGTTCCCAACCACGGGTTGATCGAAAATCTGCCATACGGATGCTGCGTGGAGGTGCCATGCCTTGTTGACAAGAACGGCATTCAGCCCACAAAAATCGGCGCGCTTCCGCCGCAGCTCGCTGCGGTCATCATGACCAACGTGAATGTGCAATCGCTCACGGTTCATGCGGCGCTCACGGGCAGCAGGCAGCACGTTTATCATGCCGCCATGCTCGACCCGCACACTTCGGCAGAACTCACGCTCGATGAAATCTGGCCGCTGGTAGACGATCTGCTCGAGGCACACGCCGACTGGATTCCCGCCTTCACCCAATGAACGCGCTCAAAGAAGAATTGACCGCCTGGTTCGCCGCTCGCGGGCAGGAAAGCGTCGGGCTGTCGGCTGCTGACGCTCTCGATGGAGTGCCGTTTGCCGAACGTGCCGCCGCCAGTTTAAAACTGTGGATCGGCGGACCCGGGGCCGACTCTGCACGCTGCGCCGCCTTGCGCGACAATCCCGCGTTTCTGCACCGTTTGTTAACCGTGTGCGGAGCAAGCCAAGCGTGCGCAAACGCAATCGCAAACGCGCCCCAGCTCGCCATGATTCTTGCCGATGTTGACGAGCTTTCAGGAGCGCTCGATTTTGAGGAGCTGTCCTTGTCCGGAAGAAGCTTAATGGCGCAGGCCGTTTCTTTAAGCCACGAATTAGACCGTCTGCGGTTTCTGAAACAGCGCACAATGATTAAAACCGTGTGGAATGACCTAAGCGGCGCGTGGGCTCCAGAACAGGTGTGGCAATCTCTCTCGACTTTGGCCGATGCATTGCTCGCATTGTCAGCAGGTCGAATCTGGCGGGAGATTTCAAACGAGCCGAACCCCGTCGCAGTGATCGCATTGGGAAAACACGGAGCAGGAGAAGTCAACTACTCCTCTGACATTGACGTGATGTTTGTGCTTGATGACAATGCCGCACACAACCCGGCTGCCGCTCGGTTCTGCGAGCGGTTTATCCGCGGAGTCGGGGGAAAGATGAGCCGCGGCGCTCTTTATCGGCTCGATTGCCGGCTGAGGCCCATGGGAGCGATCGGCCCGATCGTTCAGACCGAATCGGCCACGCTGGCTTACTACAACTCCGCTGCCGAACCGTGGGAGATTCTCGCTATGATCAGGGCCCGGCCGTGCGCAGGAAATATCCAAGTTGCGGAGCGTTTCTTGAACCTTCTTCGCAAAACTGTGTATCGAGGCGCGCGGTCGGAGGCTTTCCTCGACGAGCTTGTGGCCTCAAAGCAAAGGTACGAGAAACACACCCAAAAAAAGGGTGAGCAGGGCGCGAACGTGAAACTTGGTACGGGCGGCATTCGGGACATCGAATTCCTGGTGCAGCTGCTTCAGCTGGTTGCAGGCGACAAGCATCCTGAACTTCAATCGGCATCAACACTGCGCGCAATTCAGATTCTAAGCGGCGGGCGGCTTCGGCTGCTTGCATCGCGCGAGGCAAAAACCCTTGCCGAAGCCTACAGGTTTTATCGTCAGCTCGAACACCGCATTCAGATGGCGCACGATCGGCAGACGCATTTGATTCCGGCTGACGAGTTCGAACGACAGCAGATCGCCATGATGATGGGATTGCACAGCGGCGGCGAACTGTTGTCCCGATACCGATCCATCAGATACGAAGTCCGTTCGATTTTGGAGTCGCGCATTCCTCAACTTTCTTCGCGCGCACCAGCCGAAGATGAGGCGCTCAACGCGTTCGAGAATCTCAGCTCGGGCGAACGAACAAGAATCGCGCGGCTGATTGATCTTTCATCGGATCGCGTCAATTTCTCGCACGAACTCAAAGCCAATCCGAAAGCGCGCAAACGCGTCGAACTGATTGCGCTGCGTGCGCCCGTCGTCATTCCGTGGATCGCATTTCACTCTGAGCTTTGGGACATCGCGTTTTCCGACCAGCCCGAACATGAACAGCAGGACGAAACTTCGCCTGCCGAAGACCTGCAAAACGCGCTTGCCGACTCGGGCAGGCAGTGGGAGCAGCGCCTTGCTCAATTCCTTCGCCGCGAAAAGACAGCGGCCTGCCTCAAGCACGCCTTTCATAACGATTGCCTGCGTACATCCCGGCGGCTTACCGAGATCGCCGATTCGGCCATTCTAAGCGCCCTCGATTTGTGTGGAGGAAGCCGCGTTGACGTGGTTGGAGTCGGAAGGCTGGGCGGCAGCGATCTGCTTTTGCCTTCGGATTGGGACATCATGTTCTTGCACGATGATGCGGTGCCGGTACGCATGGCCGAACATGCGTGTGAACAGTTCATGCGCGCTTCGCGCGCGATCGCCCTTGCCTCGCAAAACTTTCCGATTGATGTGCGTTTGCGCCCTGAAGGAAAATCCGGGATGCTCGCGTGTTCTCATTCGGCGTTTCAAACCTATGTTGAAACAAGGCTCGAAACGTGGGAGCGGATCGCCCTGACGCATGCGCGCTCGCTCCGCGGCGATTTCGGCACGCAAAACGCTCTTCAAATCGCTGCGCCGTGGACGAATCAAAACGAACTGGAGGCGGCGCAGATGCGTTCGCGCGTGCAAACCGAACGGATTCAACCGGAACATCTCCACCGCGACATAAAGTTAGGTCCCGGCGGCCTGCTCGACATCGAGTGGCTCGCCGCGATTCTCAAACTGCGGCTGGGCCCAACGCAAAACTGCCCGAGCGGGACGGTCGAATCTCTCAGGTTTTTGGCCGAAAAGGGAAGCCTCAACCCTTATGAATCCGAACGGCTGCAGTCGGCGTTTCTGTTTCTTTCCAATCTGCGCAACGTGCTGTATCTTTTAGAATCGGATTCCGATGCCATTCTTCCCGAAAACCCCGACAAACTCGACGAAATTGCGCGCTGCTTTCAACTGGATTCGGGCAACGCGCTGCTGCGCGAAGTCCGCGATACCCAATCCGCAGTTGAAGGAATTGCCAAACTGATATTGAATTGGTAAATACGATGCTGGCAGCGCTGTTTTTGATTTGGGCATATTCTCTCGGTGCGCTTCCGTTCGGAGTTTGGATATCCAGGGCGAAAGGCGTAGACATCATGCGTGCCGGTTCGGGCAACATCGGCGCGACGAACGTCGTTCGCGCTATCGGCGCTCCCGGATACCTTGTGTTTGTTTTGGATGTTCTCAAGGGGTATGTACCCGCGGCTGTTGCAGGCAGCGTGCTCGACCAACAAGGTTTTTCCAGCGCGTGGGCGATTGTCTGCGGAATCGCGGCGGTGCTTGGACACATGTATTCTCCCGCAATCGGATTTCGAGGAGGCAAAGGAATCGCCACATCGCTTGGCTTTATCATCGCAGCAACCCCTTTGGTCGCGTTGTGCGGATTCGGTCTGTTTTTGATTCTGTTGTTGGCGTTCCGGTGGGTAAGTTTTGCGAGCCTTGTTGCCGCGGCCTGCCTGCCGTTGTTTGCGTTCGTTTTCGGTTTTGGGCCGGCAACGGCGTTGGTGTATTCCGGTTTGGCGCTGCTTTCCGTTTACCGGCACCGCGCAAATATTCAACGGCTTTTGAAAGGCGCCGAACCCAAATTCAGCCTGAATATCGGGCGGAAATCGGATTCCAAGATGGAATAACATTTGGCACAAGGGAACCTTTCGAGACTGGCTTCCGTCTCCAGGGTGAACGCCGATTCGATTCAAAAATGAACGAAGTTTTTAGACCAGAGTTTCTTTACGGAATGCTTTCCATTCTGCCTGCCGCCGTGTGGGCGTTTGCCCTCGTCGGCTGGATGATTACCGATGAAATCGGATCGGTGGAAGGATGGACCGGAATCGGAGCGGTCGTCGGTCTGGTCGTGGTTGCATTCACGACAAAAATCGAACTTCTCAGCCTTGGGGCGTGCATCGGATTGTGGGTCGCCGGAGTTCTTTATCCTCTTATCCGATTAGGAATGATCAATCGAGCCAACCTTCAAATTGATGTGGAGATTATGGAATCGGCGTATCGGCAGTTGGACGAGAAAAACAACGACATCGGCGCCAAAGTTCAGCTTGCGCGCGTGCTGTATAAGCGCGGCGCTCACGCAACCGCAATCGGGCTTCTTGCCGAAGCCGTTCAATCGGGCCCCGAAGGGATGGATCAGGAAGCGCGCACGTTGCGCATCTGGCAGTCGCTTCACGGCGAATCGCCCAAAGGTCGAAAGATTCGGTGCCTGCGGTGCGGTGGTCTGACCCCCGCCAACGAACGGTACTGCCGCAAGTGCACAGGCCCGGTGCTGATTTATGAAGCGGGTGGGTTGAACGTTTTGAGAACCGCACCGCTGAAAATGTTTTACGTTTGGCTGATTACTGTGTCGCTGGTGATTCTTGCGCCCGGTTTCGCGGTTGCTCTTCCGTTTCCCGTGGCTGCGGCGTGTATCCTTGCACTCGTGCTGCTGGCGGTGCTGCTGATGCACCGAACCGCCCGCGGCGCGGTTGGCCAGGGATGATTCGAAAACTCGACCTGTACGTTGCCCGCGAACTTTTCGTGCCGTTTGTGGTGGGGGCCGGGTCGGTGGTGCTCATGTTCATCGCCAACACCCTTCTGCGTTTTTCGCAGGAACTGTCTGGAAAAGACCTCAAACTCACCGCCATTGCGCAGTTGATTCTGTTCAGCATTCCGGGCACTCTCAAGCTCACGCTTCCCGTGGCCGCCACGCTGTCGGCGGCGGTCGCCGCATCTCGGCTCACGCGCGAATCGGAAACCAGCGCGATGCGCGCGGCGGGAATCCCGTTGCGAAGAATCTTCGCGCCGATTGCGGCATTCGGTTTGCTCGTTTCTGCATTTGCGTTTTATCTTTCCGAAATGGTGGTGCCCAAAAGCGAAATCCGGTTCAGCGACACGCTGCGGAAAATGTTCGCCTCGGGCGAAGGAATCGGCCTGCGCTCGAACGTCCTGTTGAAGTTCGACAACGGCAGGTACTACGTGAATATTGCGAACGTTGCTCCCAGCGAAAATGGGGCGATCGCTATGAGCGACGTAGACGTGTTTTATAAACCAAAACTTGGAGAAATCTGGCATTATCACGCCGATAACGGAACGTATCAAGATGGAGTGCTCACCCTTCTCAAGCCCACCATCCGCCAGTTCGATCACGACCAAGCCGTGATCTATACAGTAAGAGACAAACTGCAAATTACGCAGAGGATGTCGCTCGACACGTTTTTCGGCCAGCCGCCCGCAAAGGAACAGACCGCGGCGGAGCTCAAAGCCACGATCGCCGACCTTCGCGAACGAGGACTCGTTCAAACCGCGCAGGAATATGAAATCGAATACCAAAACCGGTTCAGCATCCCAGCCTCGTGCCTGGTGTTCACCCTGATTGCTCCGGTCGTTGCGTTCCATTTCGCCAGGGGAGGCGCTTTTGTCGGCGCATTGATCAGCATCGTGATCGTCTTTCTTTATTACAACGCATGGATCATCACGTCGCAAGTTCTCGCGCCGGCTGGTATCCTGACCCCGCTGGTAGGAGCATGGATGCCAAACCTGTTGTTCGCGGCCGCAGGCCTATTCGCGTTGGTCAAATCGGAATAAGGTGCGCCGCGGCTTCGATGCTGTTGGGTTTTTGGCTGCCAATCTGCGCGCAATCGCAAAACCCGCTCGACGCTTCGGGCTTTCCTCTCAATAAACCCAAAGACAACCGGCTGCCTCCGCCCATGCCGCCCGAAGCGGCATCTTATGAATTCAAAATCATCTCTTCAGCCGAATCCTCCATTGACGACAAAAACATCACAGGCAAAACGATCGTGTTCGAATTCCGCGGATACCGCGGACATGCCGACGAACTCGTCGGCGATCTCCAAACGCAGGATTTCGTTCTGAAAGGCCATGTTGACCTGCTTGGACAAGATGCCGTGATCAAAGGCGATGCGGTTTACATCAATTTCGATTCGCGAATTTGGCGCGCATTCGACGCGAACGTGGACATCAAACCGGCCCTTGTGCAGCAGCGTCTGCTGAGCGATCTCTATCTTCAGGCGGCGCTGATTTATGGCGACCGCCACCGAGCCGATGCCCAAAACGCGAACGCCACCACCTGCGATCTCGACGATCCGCACTATAAGCTCGAAAGCGATTCCCTCACCTACATTCCCGAAAAAAGAATCGTTTTCCGCGGCTTCAGGCTTCGGGTTTTGGATAAAACGATCCTGGGACTGCCAAGCCTCACCATTCCGCTCACGCGAAATGCCAGCAACTACGCGCCCGATATCGGAGAATCAGCAGACGAAGGGTTCTACGTGAAACTTGCATACAATTTTCCCATTGGCGATGACACCGGAACGCTGCTCGCGCAGTTCCGTTCGAAACTCGGCTACTCGCTTGGAGCGCAATATCTCATTGATCGCACGCATCAAAAATCGTTCGTTAGATTTTTGTCTGACTTCGATCCCGGAACCAACCGCATCAGCATGACTGCCGCACTCCAGCACAAGCAGGAACTGAATTTCGGCACCATTAGAATCGAACACTCCACTCGGCAGTTCAGCTACCTCGATGGCCCGCAAACCGTTTCGAATGCAACATTCGCACAGTTTGTGCCGAAGCTGGGCAGGCAGGATCAGATGGCGCTCGACTTTAAACGAAGCGAACTGTTGGACACAAACTTCCGCAGCGTGCAGTCCGATCTTCAGTTTTCCGAAACGCGGAATTGGACGCAGAAACTCCGTTCCGTTGTGCGCCTCACCTACACCGATTATCAAGCGTCCGAATCGGGCTCGACGCTCATCGCGCGGCAGGCTCTGGACGTCAGGTTCACAAGTCTGTTCGATGAGGCTCACTATTCTGCCCAGCTCGACTACAACCGCGTTGTGCCCATCGGAGAAACCCAAAACTTCGCATCGGGAGTAGACCGCACGCCCGAAATCACGATCAAAACCGACAGCAAGAAACTTTACGGTCCAAACTTTCCGCTCAACTTCGAGGCTGCCGCATTCGTCGGGCACTATCTCGACAACTTCACAAACTCCGACATCACCCGTTACGCCTTCGACTTCCGAACCAGTTCGTTTTCGAAAAAGCGCGAGGGGCTGCAGCTGGATTACGATCTGGGATTCCGCCAAGGTTTTTACAGCGACAACACCGCCCAATACACGCCAAAAGCGAACATCCGATTGGGCTACTCGGCGGGCAACTGGCTCCAAGCCAACTTTCGTTACAACTATTCGCAGATGTTCGGCTTCACGCCGCTCGCGGTGGACCGTTCCGGCGCCTACAACCTCACGTCGTTCGATCTGATGACGCAGCCGCTTCCCGGACTCAAATTCGGCGGGCAGGTGGGTTTCGATTTCAGGCGGCAGGATCAGGGAAGAATCGCCTGGACTTCGCCTTCCATCCGGCTCGAATATTCGACAAGAGAAGATTTTCGCGTTCGCGCGCTCGCCATTTACGATTCCGACAACCAGCAGTGGAACAGCGTGCGGCTCGACTTTCGATGGAAGCCGGGCCGTTCCACCGTCGCAGCCTCAGCGGTGTATGACGCACGAAGAAACTCTTGGGGAAACATCAACTTATTCTTTGATGCCATCACCGTCGGCAGGCTTAGTTTTTCGGCAATCGCAACGTACAACGGATACCTAAAACGGTTTGACACCATGCATCTTTCGTTCACCTATGATCTGCACTGCGCCGAGGCGGTGTTTCAGATCATTGATAACCGCACCGGTTTCCGCCCCGGCACCGAATACCTGTTTTTCGTTCGAATCAAAGCGCTGCCGTTCGCCAGCCCGTTCGGAATCGGCAGGCAGGGCGAATCGTTGGGAGCCGGCGGCGGAGGGAACGGCTGACAGGTAAACTCTTCCACGCTGCGCCCGCAACCGGGATCGTTATGAGCACCCCTTATGAGCGGCGCGAACGGTTTCAACGCTGATGCCAAAAAAGAACAACGAAGAAGCGGATGACGCTTCGCATGCCAGCCCAGGGCCGGCAGATATCCCATCCGCTCGGCCAAGGCGCCGGCCAAAAAGAGCCAAAAATCCGCCCGCTCAAGATTCCGCGCCTCCGGGACTCAATCTCGGCTCGTTATCCGCGGTGAACGAGTCGGCGGAAGATTTCGATTACGACGACTCTTATGGACTGAACATCGGGATTCATTTTCGCAAAACCGAGCAGACCGCCCGCGTGCAGCCCGAGCCTGCAAAGAAGCAAAAGCCGCCCGCACGCCCAAAACAAAAGCCTTCGAAGGCCGCCAAGAGCACTCCCAGCAGCAAACTCGCCGAAGGCGGCCAAATCGAACGCGCATCGGATGACGCCCTCGCAGCAGCCGAAGCGGTCAAAAGATTCGTTCCCGATCTTCCAGAAATCCCGACTCCCGATGACGCGCCCCGCGTCGTAAAAATCAACGGTCTGCCGCAAATAGTTATCAATAACACCATCGTTCCGCCCGTGATGTTTTTCGGCGCTCCTTATGACGAAGCACGTGCAGAAAACTGTTTTGAGCAGATCAAAAAGGCCACTCAAAACGGCATTCACCTTTGCAGTCTGTTGATCGAGTTTCCCGTTGACAGCGAACACGCGCAAAACGCGTTCGACCTGGCCGACTATCTGCTGCAAAAATGCGTCGAAATTGATCCCGAAATCTACATCGTTTTCCGTTTGGTGTTCGCCGGGGCCGCAGGCTGGGAACAGAAATATCCGACTGCGGCGTACCGGTACGCCGATGGAAGCCCAGCCGAGCCGAGCGCTTCCGATGACGTGTTCTGGTCGGATGCCCAACGTCTGCTCGGGGCTTTCGTGCGCGGGTTGTCAGGTCTTCAAAACGCGCGCAGAATCATCGGCATTCATCTCGATCGCGGTGAGTGGTTCCAGAATGCAGAATGGGGGTACGACACCAGTCCTTCCGGCGAGAAAGCGTTCCGCGATTGGTGCAGATTCCGTTATGGAAACAATCAGGTGGCGCTGCAAGCCGCGTGGTTCGATGGCCGCGTGCGATTCGAAACGGTCAAAGTTCCCGACTACAGCGAGTATCCGCTTTCGGGAGAAGGTTTCCTTCGCGCGCAGCGCAAAGAACGCCGATGGGTGGATTATCATCTTTTCCTTAGCGATGCGACCGTTGCCCGCATTCAGCGGCTCGCTCACGAAGTGAAACGATCCAGCGAAGGGCGACTTCTGGTGGGAGTAAGTTATGGCTACA
>Ga0070741_10014825_pt1 | contig 13384 bp, 15 predicted proteins | sample Coa_R1_4_FD_66440 | JGI IMG/M metagenome (GOLD analysis project Ga0070741, IMG submission 66440) | Surface soil microbial communities from Centralia Pennsylvania, which are recovering from an underground coalmine fire - Coalmine... | ecosystem: Environmental > Terrestrial > Soil > Unclassified ... | reverse complement strand
GTGGCCGAGACGAACTGCGGGTGCTCGTAGAGGTACTTGTAGAGCGAGGTCGTCCCGGTGCGCTGGGCGCCGATGATGAGGAACTCGGGCGGCGGGCGCAGGCGGCTGGTCGGCACGGTGTAGGCCCGGGCGGCCTGCTTCAGGCGGGTCTTCCACGTCGGGGGGCTCTCGCTCCGCACGGCGGCGGCCACCGCAGTGTCCTTGTCGGTCATCATCGAACGTTCTCCGGTGAAGTCGGGGGGACAGGGGAGAGGAGGGGTCGATCCGGTAAACAATTCGCCGCGCCGGTCACGGTTCCCCGCCCGCCGCCGGCCGGAACACACCGATTCGCGCCGCTGGTCCGGTGCCTCACGACGCCTCCAGGTCGTGCTCGAGCATCTCGAGGAGGCCGGCGTGGATCCGCGACGGCCGGGCGAGGACGCCGGCGCTGCCCGCCTCCTCGTAGCGCAGCAGGAGCTCGAGCCGGTAGAGCCGCCAGAGGACGGGCTCCGAGGCCACCGGGACGTCGAGGGCGGCCAGCAGCGCCGGGGCCCGCTCGGCGCACCGTTCGAAGGCCTCCGCCGGCGTCTTGCGCTCGAAGCGGCACACGGTCTGGAACAGGAAGTGCAGCAGGTCGAGCCCCGCGGGGGCGGGGGCGGCCCGCTCCCAGTCCCAGACGTAGTTCCCGTCGGCGAGCCGGGCCATGTTCCAGGGGGTGAAGTCGCCGTGCCAGGCCCCGAAGGCGATGTCCTCGTCGCCGTGGCGCCCTTCGATCCGCTCGACGACCCGCAGCAGGAGATCCGACGAACCCTGCCGCTGCAGCCGCTCCCGCACGCCGGCCCAGTACGGGCTCTCCGCCAGGCGGGCGGTGCTCCGGCCCCCCAGGCCGGCGATCTCGGCGATGACCGCCATCGGCGGGTCGAAGACGGCGGCGGCGTCGGGCCGCTCGGCGTTGGGGAGGGCCGTCTGGGCGATCAGCTCCAGGTCGCCCCAGGGGCCGGCGGCGACGAGCCCCGGCGGGGTGAAGGTCGACGGGCCGGCCGCGGCCAGGTCGCCCAGCACCCGGGCCTCGTTCCGCACCAGCCGCGCGGTCAGGTCGTTCCACGCCGCTTTCACGTAGCCGACGACCGTGCCGTCGGGGGCGAGCACCTGGAGGACGGGCTTGCGGTTCAGGCGTGGCACCCCGAGGATCACGGCCATCTCGAGGTCGGGCCGCCCGAACGTCGCCCGGAGGTGCTCGCTCAGCAGATGGTGGGCCCGCTCGGCCGCGGGCTGGGCGGGGTCGACGAAGACGTCGACCCTCGACGACTTGGGCGCCAGCCGCTGCGTGAGGCCCAGGCGCAGGCCGGCGCCGAGGGCCGCCCGGACCAGGCGGGCCTTGGTCGACGTGGCGTCGTGGTTGCGGGTCAGGGCGGCGGCGGCCGCCCGGGGCGAACCGTGCGCCGGCACCAGCAGGCGGGGGTCGGTGGCCCGGGGCAGGGCCAGGTAGGACTCGGCCCGGACGAACCCGGCCGGGCCCGGCCGGCCCCCCCGCCGGGCGACGACGGGGCGCCGCCCGCCGTCATCGGAAGATCCGAACAGCAGACGACAGGCCCAGTCGAGCCCCGCCGACGCCGGTGCCCCGGCGGCCACCGAAGGCGGGGCGTCGGTCACGACCAGCCCTCGGGAGCGTCGCCAGCCCGTCCCCAGGGGGTGAGGTCGCTGTCCTGCACCGGGCGGTGCCCGTTGCCGTTGTCGTTGCCGTTGCTGTGGCCGTTCCGGTTGGCCCCGGCCAGGGCCGGCACCCGGCGGGGCAGCAGCGCGTCACTCACCACGTAGGCCCGTCGAGCCGGCGGCGCCACGGCCGGCGCCTCCTCGTCCGGGTCGATCATCTCCCGGGAGGCCAGGGCGAAGGCGATGGCCAGGATGTGGATCTGCATGTGCAAGAGCCCGTAGAACGGCATCTGGACGACGGCCAGCAGCAGGACGATATGGCACCACAGGCCGGCGTTCGTCTTGGCCCGGCGGGTCCGCCAGGTGGCGTAGACGAAGAAGCCGACGAAGAACGACGCCCCCGGGATGCCGTGGGAGAAGAAGACCAGCCAGAACTGGCCCTGCGTCCCCACCGGCGGGAGGTTCGGGTTGATCGTCGACGGCTTGGGGCCGCCGTAGCCCAGCAACGGCGATTTCCCGACCGAGTCGGCCGCCTCGTTGTAGAGAATCGACCGGCCCTGGTTGGAGTGGGGCGTGTTGGCCCGGTCGGCGATGAGCTTTCCGGTCGGACCGAAGTTGAGTAGGACGAAGCCGAGGAGCGCCACGGCGCAGATGGCCTGGAAGGTGCCCTTCCGGCCCCGGGCGGCGAAGCGGGCGCCGCCGTAGACCAGGGTCACGACCAGGCACAGCCACAGCGTCCGGTTGAGCGAGAAGATCACCGGGATCATCGACGCCGCGGCCACCAGCCGGAGCGTGTTCCGCCGGGTCAGCGACTTCATCGAGCCCCACAGGGCGCAGACGAAGGGCAGCAGGAGGGCGAAGTTGCCGCCCCAGTTGTTGGTGAAGTCGAACGGCGCCGTCGGCCGGGGCACCTGGTAGCCGAGGAATGTCTGGACGTCGGCGGCATGGGGATGGACCAGCGTGTAGACGAGGTCGTTGCTCACGATGCTCTTCGGCATCAGGTGCTCGGCCAGCGTCGAGAACTGCAGGGTGGGGTTCAGGATCCCGAGCCAGCCGCCGGCCATGACGACGATCCACATGAACGTCATGACCTTGAGGATCGTGCGCGTCGGGAGCAGCCGCTTGGGGGCGTTGTAGATGTAGAGGCACCAGACGCCGGCCGAGTAGTAGAGCCCCGCCCGGTACAGGAACCCGAAGATCCGGGCCGACCCGCCACCCTGGACCTGGACGATGGTGATCATCATCCAGAGGAAGAACAGCATCCAGAGCCCGAAGCCCTTGGGGACCTTGACCTTCGACCGGGCGATGAGCGAGATCGTCATCGGGACGGCGAGGAAGAACCAGATGAGGGCCCCGAAGCCCAGCACGTACCAGACCGGGAAGAGCCCGAAGGCGACGTACAGCGGCCACCCGTAGGGGAGGCGCGCCGTCTTCGCCCGGCCGCGTGTCTCGGGCGGCTGGAGGGAGGCCGCGGTCGACGACATCAAGACTCCTTCGATCCGGACATGATCCTCGAAACTTCCGCCCCGGTGCAATACCGGCCCCACACGGGAAACAACGGGCTACAGGCCTTTCCCGGAGGCGTGGGCCAGCTTCTGGACGGTCTCGACCTTGACCAGCCGGGCGCTGACGGCCATGGCCAGGTAGGCCCGGCGCTCCTTCCAGTTGAGCCGCATCGTCCGCCGGGCCCAGCGCCGGGCGAGACGCGGCTCGCCGGAGGCGGCATGGGCCAGGGCGATCTGGCCGGTGATGCGGGCCAGGCCGGCCGGCTCCCGCTCGAACTCCGGCACCTTCTCCAGCAGGTAGGTCAGGGCGTCGACGATCATCTTCCAGCGGGCGGTGAAGAACGACGACTGGTGCCAGTGGACGTTGACCAGCGGCTCCTGGACGGCCAGGATCCCCGTCTCCCGGGCGCCCCGCAGCAGCCACTCGTAGTCCTCGGCGTAGGAGCCGGGGATGAACTCGTCGACGAAGCCGATCCGGTCGAACGCCGCCCGGCTGACGACGACCGTCGACGGGTGCGCTTCCATGACCCGGCTCTTGAGCAGGTCGGTGAGCGTGATCCGCCCGTGGGGGAAGACCCGGGACGTCGTCTTGTCCTCGTAGACGACCCAGATGCCGCTGGTGGCGATCTCGCAGTCGGGGTTGGCCGAGAGGCCGGCGATCTGGCGGTCGAGCTTCTCCGGCAGCCACTCGTCGTCGTCGTCGCAGAAGGCGACGTACTCGCCGGTGGTGGCCAGGACGCCGGTGTTGCGGGCGCCGGCCAGCCCCGGCTGGCGCTCGGTGTTGCGGACGATCCGGAGGCTGCGCCCGGCCGGCACGTCGACCTCGATCGGGTGGGGCTCCGACTGGTCGAAGACGATCACCACCTCGATCTCGCCGGCGTAGGTCTGCTCCATCACCCGGCGGATGGCCCGGTGCAGCAGCACCGGCCGTTCCCGGGTGGCGATGACGACGGAGACCTTGGGGAGGGGGGCGTCAGCCATTGGGGTTCCTCTTCGAGTAGCCGTAACGGAGGCGGAGCGGGGCGGTGACGGTGGTGACGATCTGGCGGTCGCGGGCCGGGAGCTTCGACCTCCAGGCCTCGTCGAGCCGCAGGGCGAGCGGGCCCTGGTGGAACCGCATCGGGTTGCCGGCCACCGTGTGGTCGACCCCGAGCAGCACCTGCCGGTCCCCGAGGAAGGCGAAGCTCTCGGGGAGGACGGGCTCGGAGGCGGCGGCCAGGATCCGCTCGAGATAGGCCCGGGGGTCGGCCAGCATGTCCTCGTAGCGGAACACCGCCACGTGGGCCTTCGGCACCGCCCGGAGGGCCTCGAACAGCAGGTTGTACGACAGCCACTGGCGGCCGGAGCTGACCGGGCTGTAGACGGGCATGAAGGCGTCCTCGCCGGTGACCTCGGGCTTCCTCACCTCCTTGGTCCAGGAGTAGGCCACGCCCCGGGGGTCGCGCACGAGGTGGACGACCCGGACGTCGAGGCCCGGGACCCGGGTGGTGAGCAGGAAGGCGGTCGAGGCGTGCTTGGAGGCGTCGATGACGACCCGGGCGCCCGACACCTCGCCGATGGCCCGGTAGAGCCGGGAGAGGACGTCGCCGTAGCGGGCGACGTCGCCCCGGGCGGCCGGCCGCACCTGCGGCGTCACCATCGACGGGATGTAGCGGTTGCGGTCGACCCGCCTCTGGAGGGCCAGCATCTCGTGGGCGTCGACCTGGTCCCAGCCGCCGAAGGCGGTCTTGCCGACCCGGCTCCAGAACTCGCACTCGGGCACCGGCACCCCGCAGCCGCACAGCTGGCCGCCGATCAGGCCCCGCTGCCAGAGGAAGACGATCTCGCCGGCGGAGCAGAAGCCGGGCAGCTGGCCGAGGATCCGCTCGACGAGCGTGGACCCGCTGCGGCCGAAGCCCCCGATGTAGAGGACCTTCTGTTCGGTCACCGCCGCGCCCGCTTCTTGTCGAACAGCCCGTCCACCAGTTGCTCGAACTTCGCCACCGCGGCGGCGATCTCGGCGCCGTCCGACGACACGGCGAAGGCGGTGGGGTCGGCGATCGCCTTCTCCACGAGCTCGAACATCTCCTCCCGGCTCCCGGCCAGGTGGATCTCGCCCAGCTCGGCCATGCGGCGGGCGAAGCGCTGCTGGTGGTTGTCGACGTGCTCGCCGAGGTCGGCGTTGCGGGGGACGACGATCGGGACCCGGCCGAGGCGGCGGGCGTCCATGATCGTGGCCGGGCCGCCGTGGCAGACGACGGCCACCGCCCGGCTCATGGACGAGCACATCTCCTCGTAGCCGATGTAGTCCCGGTAGGGCGCGGCGGCCGGGGCCTTCGACGTGCCCGACTGGACGAACCAGGGCACCTCGGGGTGGCGGCCTCCGGCCACCCAGGCGTCGGCCCAGGCGCAGAGCCGGTCGAAGGGGTGGTGGTCGGTGCCGACCGTCACGAACACGAGGTCGCGCTGGCGCTCGCTCATCAGAACAGCCTCCCGATGACCTGGCTCTTGGGGTACAGCTTCTGCTGCTCGTCCCACTGCACGAGGAAGAGGTCGGAGAAGGGGTAGCAGAGCTTGCTGGTCAGCGGCTTCGAGTCGATGCGGTCGTAGACCTCGACGTAGACGGTCTTCATCCGCAGGGCCTTGGCCATGACGAAGAACGGGAAGGCGCACCCGGCGCCCGTCGAGACGACGACGTCGGGCCGGTACTCCCGCAGGACCTTCCAGGACAGCCGGAGGTTGCGCAGCAGGTTGGGGATGTTCCGGGTGGTCGGCTGGTAGGCCCACTCGGTGTCCTCGCCGCGGAGGAGCGAGAGGGCGTCCGGCTTCTCGAACGTCACCCACTTGCGGTCGTGCTGTTCCCACCACGGCTTGAGCTGGTGGAGCTGGGCGAGGTGGCCGCCCGACGATCCGACGAGCAAGGTTCTCATCGGGTTCATCATCGCTGGGATCTCCTGGGAGGACGCGGCTTTGGGGGCGAAGGCGCGCGGCACGGCCTGCACCGGGCGGCGCGTGAGGACCCTTACGCCGCTCGTTACGGAGTGTTCATTCGCCGTCGGGCGGGACGAGCCCTTCCACGGCCGGTGGCGGTGGGAGGGGATCCCCCACTTTCGTCCCCTGCTACGCCAACATCGGGCACAACGGCCACAGTGCTCATGGATCTGTGGTGGTGGGAGTTGGGGAGGGCGCATGCACATTCGCTCCGAATGCGGCTCCGGGGGCTGGATCCGCGCCGGGCTGGCGGTCCTCGTCACCGGCATCCTCGGCGGCGGGGTGCTGACCGTGGCCCGCGACACCTCGACGCCCGGGAAGGTCACCGCCGACGGCGTGGCGGCCCCGAGGAACTCGGCCGCCGCCGACAAGCCGCTCGACCTGAGCGCCGGCCCGGCGCCGGCCGGCGAGGCGCCGAAGGCCGACCCGGTGGTGGGCGACAAGGTCGACGTCGGCTCCGACGGCGGCAGCGTGACCGTCATGGCGGTGGAGGACAACGTCAGCGCCGGGCGGCTCTTCGGCGCCGGTCCGGGCCAGAAGTACTGGGCGGCGGAGGTCAAGGGCTGCGCCGGCCCCCACGAGAAGAACATCGTCTTCGACCCGGGCTGGTTCATGGTCCGTCTCGACGACGGCACGATGCGCGACCACGGACCGGGGGCGAAGAAGCCCGAACTCGACGGAGGGCCGGTTCCGGCGGGCAAGTGCCTGTCGGGGTGGGTGACGTTCACGGTCCCCGACGGGGCCTACGCCACCGGCGTCCTCTACGACGGCTCGTCCCGACTCGTCTGGACCGTCCCGCTGCCGAAGGGGGCGCACCCCACCACCACGACCACGGGCAGGGCCGGGGCCGCCCCGGCGACGCCGTCGACCACGGAGGACGGGCCGGCCACGACGTCCACCACGACGAGGGCGAAGTCCACGACGACGACGACCGCCAGGGCGGCCACCGAGAAGGCGGCGAAGGCGGCGGCCACGACGACGACCACCGGGACGCCGACGGGGAAGGCGGCGGCGACGACCACGACGACCGGCGGGTCGAAGTCGACGACCACGACGACCGGAAAATCGCCCACTCCGACGACGACCGGCCCAAAAGCGACGACCACGACGACCTCGGGGGCGCTCTCCTCTGCGCCGGCCGCCCCGGGCGAATAGGCCGTCTAACCTCGGCGAGTATGGCCACCGATCCGTTCGCCGCCGTCCCGTACTCGATTGTCGCGGGCGTCGACCCCGAGCTGGCCGACATCGTCGCCCGGGAGCTCGCCCGGCAGAACACCACGATCCAGCTGATCGCCTCGGAGAACTTCACGTCCCCGGCCGTGATGGCCGCCCAGGGCACCGTCCTCACCAACAAGTACTCCGAGGGCTACCCCGGCAAGCGGTACTACGGCGGCAACTACGTCGTCGACGACGCCGAGGAGCTGGCCCGCCGGCGGGTCTGCGCCCTCTTCGGCGCCGACCACGCCAACGTCCAGCCCCACTCCGGGGCCAACGCCAACATGGGCGTCTACCTGGCTCTCCTGGAGCCGGGCGACAAGGTCATGGGCATGCGGCTCGACCAGGGCGGCCACCTCACCCACGGCTCGCCGGTCAACTTCTCCGGCCGGCTCTACGAATTCGTGGCCTACGGCGTCGACGACGAGTCCGAGGTCCTCGACTACGACGCCGTGCGCGACGTCGCCCGGGCCGAACGGCCGAAGGCGATCATCGCCGGGGCCACCGCCTACCCCCGGGTCATCGACTTCCCCGCCTTCCGGTCGATCGCCGACGAGGTCGGTGCCCTGCTGATCGTCGACGCCGCCCACATCGCCGGGCTCGTCGCCGGTGGTGCCCACCCGTCCCCCGTGCCCTACGCCGACGTGGTGACGTTCACCACCCACAAGACGATGCGGGGTCCCCGGGGCGGCGCCATCCTCTGCCGGAAGCAGTACGCCAAGGCCATCGACAAGGCGGTCTTCCCCGGCATGCAGGGCGGCCCGCTGATGCACGTCATCGCCGCCAAGGCGGTGTGCTTCCACGAGGCGGCCCAGCCGGAGTTCGCCGAGTACGCCGAGAACGTCGTCCGCAACTGCCGGGCGCTGGCCGCCGCCCTGGCCGGCGAGGGTTTCCGGATCGTCTCGGGAGGAACCGACAACCACCTGATGCTCGTCGACCTCCGCCCGTTCGGCGTGACCGGCAAGGTGGCCCAGGAGGCTCTCGACCGGGCCGGGATCACCCTCAACAAGAACACGATCCCCAACGATCCGGAGTCCCCGTTCGTCACCTCGGGTCTGCGCATCGGCACCGCCGCCGTCACCACCGCCGGCATGGGGGAGCCCGAGATGGCGGAGATCGCCTCGCTCATCACCCGGGTCCTGCGGGCCACCGACGACGAGGCCGTGGCGGCCGAGGTCCGGGAGGCGTCGGCCCGGCTGTGCTCGAAGTTCTCGCCCTATCCCGGGTGACGGGTCGCCGATGACGCGACGCCCTCGCCCGGACATGCCATCCTGAACGGCTGGCATGGCGGAGTACCTCCTCGTCCTGGCGGTGGCGGCCGTCGTCACCTGGGCCCTCACGCCGACGGTGCGGCGGGTGGCCATCCGCCTCGGCGCCGTCGTCTCCCCCGATCCCCGCCGGGTCCACGAGCGGCCGACGCCGACCCTGGGCGGGGCGGCCATGTACGGCGGGTTCCTGGCCGCCATGGCCGTGGCCTCGGTGCTGCCCCGGTTCCGCCCTGTGTTCCGGGGGACGTCGGAGCCGCTCGGGCTGCTGATCGGCGCCACCACGATGTTCGCCGTGGGCGCTCTCGACGACCTCCGGGACGTGTCGCCGCCGGCCAAGCTGGCGGGCCAGGTCTTCTCCGGCAGCCTGCTGTCGCTCCTCGGCGTGACGCTGCTGTTCTTCCGGATCCCCTTCGCCGGGTTCGTCGTGCTCTCGCCCGACCTCTCGCCGCTCCTCACGGTGATCTGGGTGGCGCTGATGGCCAACGCCGTCAACCTCATCGACGGCCTCGACGGGCTCGCCGCCGGCGTCGTCGGCATCGCCGGCGTCGCCTTCTTCCTCTATGCCCTGCGGCTGTCGGACTCGGGGCTCCTGGCGGGGTCGAACCTGGCGCCGCTGGTGGCCGTCGTCGCCGTCGGCGTCTGCGTCGGCTTCCTGCCCCACAACGCCCACCCGGCCCGGATCTTCATGGGCGACGCCGGGGCGCTGTTCCTCGGGCTGCTGCTGGCGGCCAGCACGATCCTGGTCGGGGGGCGGACGGCGGACCAGTTCAGCGGCCAGACGTTCTTCTTCTTCGCCCCGCTGGTGATCCCGTTCGTGATCCTCGGGGTGCCGATGCTCGACATCGCCCTGGCCATCGTCCGCCGGGCCGCCCGGCGGACGTCGATCGCCATGCCCGACAAGGAGCACCTCCACCACCGGCTCATGCGCCTGGGCCACGGCCAGCGGCGGGCGGTGTTCATCCTCTGGGCGTGGACGGCGTTGCTGGCGGGCTTCGTCCTGGCCCCGACCTACACCAACGAGGGCAACGCCCTGGTGCCCTTCGGGATCGCCGGGCTGGCCCTCGTCCTCTACGCCATCTTCCACCCCACGGCCCGGGAGGCCCGCCGGGCCGCCTTCGAGGCCAGCGTCGAGCAGGCGGCCGCCGCCGCCGATGCCGCCGCCGACGTCCTCGTCCTCGACCCGGAGCTCGTCCTCCTCGAGGACCACGACGACCTGGGGGAGCCCCAGCCCCCTCGGGCGCAGCACGCCTAGGGGCCCGACGTCGGCCGTTTCTTGAGTTGGTTTGATCAGCGGCCGCGGGCCGCTGCTAGAGTACGTGAATCAGTTCACAAGCTCTTCCCGCCCGGGTTCGACAAACTAGGGTGCTCCGGATGCAAACCTCCTCCTGGCACAACTTCTCCGCGGCTGGCACCGTGTCGGCCATGTGGTACGGAGATGACGAACGGGGGCGCGTCGAGCGGAGCTGGTTCCGCTACGCCGGGGTCGGCGCCCAGTACGGCCTGACGATTTTGTTCGTGTCGCTGCTCGGGATCTGGCTCGACAACCGGTTCGGGACGGCGCCGTTCCTGCTCCTGGTCTGCCTGCTGGTGGGTTTCGCCGTTGCCACGTGGAGCCTCATCCGCCAGGTGCTCGGCCCCGACAAGCAGGGCCCGAAACCGTGACGCGCACCGCCACCCAGGGCCTGGTGATGATCGGCGCCTTCGTCGCCCTCCTGCTCGTCACCGCCGCCGCCTTCGTCAAGTTCGACGGCCACGGGCTGCTGGGCACGGCCATCGGCGCCGGCCTCGGCGTCCTCAACCTGGCGCTCGGCCTGCTGGCCACCCGGCGGGCCCTGCGAGTGAAGATGAGCGCCGCCGTGGGCACCGTGGCCGGCGGCTTCGTCCTCCGCCTGCTGGTCGTCGTCGTGCTGATGGTCGTCTTCCAGCGGACGGAGGCCGTCGACCCGGCGGCCTTCGCGCTGACGTTCATGATCTTCTTCTTCGTCTATCTCGGTGTCGAGTTGTTGATGGTCGAGCGATCGCTCACCCCGGCCCGAAAGGCGCAGTAACCGTGTTCCTGGCCGACGTCACCGAAGACCTCGTCGACTTCAAGCTGATCGGCGGCATCACCGCCCGCCAGGTTCTGCTGATCTTCTGCGCCGTCTTCATGATCGTGCTGTTCACGTGGATGTCCCGGAAAGTCACCAGCAAACCGGCGAAGACGGGGGTCGTGGCCCTGCTCGAGGTGGCGCTGGTCTGGGTCCGCGACGAGATCGTCTACCCCTGGCTCGGCCCGGAGCGGGGCCGGCGCTACCTCCCGTTCCTCTGGACGCTGTTCTTTTTCATCCTGTTCTCGAACACGTTCGGGCTGCTGCCGTTCCCCGTGTACCCGGGCGGCCACACCGATGCGCTCGTCGTCGCCACCGGCGACCTGGCCGTCACCGGCGGCCTGGCCTTCATCGCCTTCATCGTGATCCAGGCGTCGGGCATGAAGGCCCACGGCTTCGCCAAGTACTGGGCCGATCTCGTCCCCCACGGCGTGCCGAAGTTCCTCTTCCCCGTGGTGTGGGTGATCGAGTTCTTCGGCCTGTTCACGAAGCCCTTCGCCCTGACCGTCCGTCTCTTCGCCAACATGACGGCCGGTCACGCCATCCTGGCGATCCTCTTCAGCTTCATGTACGGCGTGGCGCACGCCAACAAGGGCGTCATCGGCATTCCGACCACCATCGCCTCGTTCGGCTTCATCCTCTTCATCATGGTTTTCGAGACCTTGGTCGCCCTCATCCAGGCCTACATCTTCACCGTGCTCACGACCATCTTCACCAGCCTGGCCGTGGCCGAAGAACACTAGGGAGCTTCACCTGCCTCCCCCGAGGCAGAACTAGAAACGAACAGGAGAATCGATCCATGCACTCAGCGCTTCTCGTCCCCCTCGTCGCCATTGCCAGCGGAGGCCAGTTCTGGGGCTTCGGCCTCATGGGCGCGGGCATCGGGGCCGGAATCGCCGCCATCGGAGCCGGCATCGGCATCGGGCGGATCGCCGGCAACGCCACCGAATCGATCGCCCGCCAGCCCGAAGCGGCCGGCGACATCCGCGGTGTCACGATCATCACCGCCGCCTTCATCGAAGGCGTCGCCCTGTTCGCCGTGGTCGTCTGCCTGCTCGTCGAGGGCGGGGCGGTGAAGTGACGCCGGTGGGCGCCGCGGTACTCCTCGCCGACGACAACGTCGCCGGCCTCCACCTGGCCACCGCCGTGTGGACCTGGGTGATGTTCCTCGTGACCTTCTTCGTGCTGAGCAAGGTCGCCTGGCCCATGCTGGCCCGGAAGATGGAGGAGCGCGAGCTCCGGATCGCCGAAGGGCTGAAGAAGGCCGAGGAGGCCGAGGCCCGGGCCCGCGAGCTGATGGAACAGCAGGAGAGCATCCTGGCCGCCGCCCGGGCCGACGCCCAGAAGCTCCTGGCCGACAGCCGGGCCGCGGCCGAGAACATGAAGAACGACATCCTCCGCCAGGCGCAGGAGGACATCGGCGTCGAGCGGGAGCGGGCCAAGCGGGAGATCGAGCTCGAGCGGGCCAAGGCCATCGACGACCTGAAGCAGGCCACCATCGACCTCACCCTCGAGGCGTCGGCCCGCCTGCTGCGGCGTGAACTGCGCGACGAGGATCACCGCCGCCTGGCCCGCGAGGTGGTCGAGGAGGTCGCAAGCCGGCTGTGAGCGCCGTATCCGAAGCCGCCGCCCGGGTGTACGCCAAGGCCCTCTTCGAGCTCGGTGCCGGAGACGGGGCCCTGGCCGCCATGGGCGATGACCTCCACGCGGTGCGCGACGCCCTCAACGGCCTCGAGGGCGACCTGCGGGCCTTCTTCAACCTCCCGCAGCTCCGCCGCGACGACAAGCGCCGCATCATCAACCTGGCCTTCGCCGGCAAGGTCGGGCGGCCGGTGCTGGGGCTGCTCAACATCCTCGTCGAGAAGCGCCGCGAGGCCCTCTTCGACGAGATCGTGGTGCAGTTCGACACGATGCTCGACCGCCACCAGGGCCGCCTCCAGGTCCGGGTGACCACGGCCCGCAAGCTGGACGACGACCTCGTCGCCGCCCTGCGCCAGGCCATCGAGCAGCGCACCAGCAAGTCCGTCGTACTCCACGAACGCGTCGATCCCGACGTCATCGGCGGCCTGCGGGTCAACGTCGGGGACCGGGTGATCGACGGGACCCTCCGCCGGACACTGCAGGACATGCGGCGCAGCCTCGCCGCCAGGAACCTCTAGCTCCAACGATAGGAACGGGATTCGCCATGCCGCAGATCAGGACCGACGAGATCAGCTCCATCATCCGCCAGCAGATCGAGTCGTTCGACGTCGACCTCCATGTCGACGAGGTCGGCACCGTGCTCGAGGTCGGCGACGGCATCGCCCGGATCCACGGCCTCGAGAAGGCCATGGCCTCCGAGATGGTCGAGTTCGAGAACGGCTCGTTCGGACTGGCGCTGAACCTCGAAGAGGACTCGGTCGGTGTCGTCATCCTCGGCGAGTACCTCGACATCCGCGAGGGCCAGACGGTGAAGCGGACGGGCCGGGTGCTCTCGGTGCCGGCGGGCGACGGCCTCGTCGGCCGCGTGGTCAACCCGCTGGCCCAGCCGATCGACGGCAAGGGCCCGGTCGACGCGCCGCACCTCATGCCGATCGAGGGCCGCGCCCCGGGCATCGCCGAGCGCCAGCCGGTCAAGGAACCGATGATGACCGGCATCAAGGCCGTCGACGGCATGATCCCCATCGGCCGGGGCCAGCGGGAGCTGATCATCGGCGACCGGGAGACC
>Ga0070741_10014823_pt1 | contig 13384 bp, 13 predicted proteins | sample Coa_R1_4_FD_66440 | JGI IMG/M metagenome (GOLD analysis project Ga0070741, IMG submission 66440) | Surface soil microbial communities from Centralia Pennsylvania, which are recovering from an underground coalmine fire - Coalmine... | ecosystem: Environmental > Terrestrial > Soil > Unclassified ... | reverse complement strand
GACAGCCCCCGACGCGCCTGCGAGAGTCGCTGTCAGCCCGCCGATTGCAACCATCACACGGGCCGTCGAACCGCCGTGGCGGACGAACTCTCTAACGCTTCGCCCTACGCGCATCCTCCACCCCTCGCTCGTTGGCGGCAGTCTACGCACGTCGCTCAATTCGCGGCGGCGACCGCCGAGGTGCCGAGGATGTGTCCCTGCGAGTTCAGCGCCTCCACCTCGAAGTAGCGGGCGCTCGGGGTTTTGATCCGAGTCTCGAAGTTAGTCCATCGAGCGGGCGACCCTTGGTTGACGAAGGGGCCACTCGCGCTCGGCGAGGCGAGCACCTGCCAGCTCGCTACACGGGTGGCTCCGTTCCAGCTGGCGTGCACGACATCTCGGCCCGCCGTCGAAGACCGCCTCACCGCGATTGCCGGCGGCTGCAGCGGCTCCCCGAACCACTTGAAGCGGTATGCGCGATATGAGTTCACCGGCGCGCGGAAGGACCCACCGAAGAGTTGCTTGCCGCGCGACGTGTATTCGGAGAAGTACGGCGCTGCGCCCCAGCCGACGAAGACGTTGCCATCTGGCAGGACCTGAACGCTCCCTTGAGACGCAGCGAGGGTGGGCGGCGAGTGACGATATTGGCGCACGAGCGTCGCGCGGTGCGTCTTTGTGCTGAGGTGGAGCTTCAGCGCGCGCGACTGGCTGCGCTCTGGCGGCGCCGAGGCGTCGTCGAACAGGGTCAGTAGCCCGTTGGTGTGAAGAGTGGCGTCGTGCTGCCACTGGAAGTTTGTGCGGACGCCCATCCTGAAGCTCGGGTGCTTGCCGCCGACCCTCCAGATGATCCTTCCGGTCTTCTTGTTGATCAGGTAGACCGCCCAGGTGCTGCGCGCAGAGATCAGGATGTTGCCGTCTTTGAGCTGCTGGATCGAGTTCAGGTGGAAAAAGTCGTAGCCTCGGCCCGGGACGTAGCCGACGTAGCTGGAACTGACCGGCACGTGGCCCAGGGCGTGCCATTCCCAGATCACCTTGCCGGTTGCAATGTCGATCTCCTGGATGATCCGGTCGTAAACCGTCCCGTTCGGAGGACCGCCGACCGACGTCAGATTGGCTCGAACGGGAGCGAAGATGCTGATGAACGCCGTCGCCTCGGAGCCCTCGTGCCCTAAAACGAATTCGTGCAGATCGGCGCCCTGTTTTCGGTAGCCCTTGCCGGCGGTCACAGTGTGGATCGTCCGGTAGTGGCGGTTGAGGATCAGGCCCTCCCCGTGGCTGCCTAGTTTCGTGACCCGGCCCTTCCAAAACGTGAGCACCGGGTGCCCGTGGTAGCTCTGCACGCGCACGTTGCGAATCGACAGCCGGCGTGGCACGGGCCGATACCAGATCAGGGCACCGCTCGCGTTCAGAATGTACGACGCGTTCTGGCCCGTGTTCTGCGCGTCGAGGAAGATGTCTCCGGCGGCGCGGTCGGGGTCCTTGCCCTTCATAGTCACGACGGGAACCTTGAAGCGCGGGTGGGTTACGAAAGTGTGAGTGCGGGGGCGGGAGCTTCCCGTGGAGTGCTCGACGCCGGCGCGGCGTTCCTCTGCGGCTGCGCTCACCGCCCGCGCCACAGAGAACGAGTAGCTGATCTGCTTTTTGCCGGGTGCTCCTGAGGCGGTGCCGGCGTTGGTCGATCGGAGCGATGCGGTGACCGTGACGCGCTCGCCGGGGGAGAATGGCCGGTTGGGGGTGAAGGCTGTGCCGTTGCCGGCGGGCTGGGCGCTGAGGCGGCCGGGGTGCAGGCCGCTGCGTGCGCCGACCGCGGTGACGCTTTGGACCTGCGCGCGGGAGGCTGCCGGGAGGTCGATGTTCGTGCCGGGCGCGGCGTCGGGTGTGCCGGGGAACGGCAGCACGTCGAGGTCTTGCGCGGGGGCGGGGCGTCGCCCGCCACCGGAGTAGGCGGCCAGTGCGACAGCGCCCGACGCGGCCCCGCCCGCCGCCACAAGGCAGCCGATCAGCGCCGTAACCACGACGTTGGCGCCACCCCGGGATAGAGCTTCTCTCAGCGCTGCCCTTCCACTCAAGCCTCCCGTCGGCTTGGCACTCTACATAGATGCGACCGCGACAGCCTGCGGCTCGACGGGAGGCTCGCAGGTTTCGCCTGGACACCGTTTTCACCCGTTGACCCCACTTCGACTCGCCTATCTGATCGCCGGCCTGACCGTCGCCGGAGCAGCGCTCTGCGGGTGTGGGCTCCAGGCGGGGGCCTCCACCGGATCGGTCACCATCAGCGTGACCCGAAATCTTGGTGGGGCTCAGGTGGCCGCGGCGACGATCGCCCACCCTCCAGCGGGGGCGACCGCGCTCGACGTTCTGAAGCGGCGCTTCAAGGTCGCAGACGGCCGTGGACGGACGGTCCGCTCGATTGACGGACTCACTGCCGGACCGGGCGAGCGCTGGCGCTTGTTCGTCAACGGCGTGACGTCACGTCCCGGCACCCGAGTCCACACGGGGGATCGGCTGTGGTGGGACCTGGGGGACTCGCGCGTCGCGCCACTCGCCGTGGTCGGCTCGTTTCCCGAGCCTTTCCGCCACGGCCTGGAGGGTAGGCGGTTGCCCACGACCGTCGAATGCGGCGGGGACGTGGCCGCTGCGTGTGCCCATGTGGCGGCGGTGCTGGGGCACGCTGGTGTCCCCGTTGCGAGCCAACTGCTGGGAGCCGGCTCCGGACAGGACTCGCTGACCGTGGTGGTGGGCACCTGGCACGACATCTCGCGCGAGCTGGCGGCGACGCTGCTCGCGCGGGGACCCGCCAGCAGCGGCGTGTTCGCACGCTTTGGCCGCGAGGGAACGTCTCTGAAGCTGTTGAACGCGAGCGGGGTCGTGGCCAACACCGTGAGGTCGCCGGCGGGGATGATCGCCGCGCTCGCGCAACAAGGTGCCCCTCCAACGTGGCTGGTCGTCGGTACCGACGCGGCCGGCGTCACAGCGGCCGCGCGGGCGCTCACAGCCGCCCGTCTGCACGACCACTTCGCGCTTGCCGTCAGCGGCGGGCGCGACCTTCCGGTGCCGCGATGAGAACGGCCCGTAACCGGTAGCCTCCCGGCGCTCATGCAGATAGGAGTGCCCAAAGAGACCGTCGACAGAGAGCGCCGCGTGGCGCTCGTGCCCGAGATCGCCGGCAAGCTGGCGGGGGGGCCCGGTGAGGAAGGCGGCGAGGCTGTCGAGGTGGTTGTTCAGCGTGGCGCCGGCGATGCCGCGCTCATCCCCGATCAGCTCTACGAGGAGGCGGGTGCCCAGCTCGTCGACGATGCGGCTTCGGCGTTCTCGGCGGACGTGGTGGTCAAAGTGGCGCCGCCCACCGTCGAGGAGACCGGCCTCCTGCGAGCCGGCTCGGTGTTGATCGCCTTTCTGCAGCCGCTCACCAACGGCGAAGGTGTACGAGCCCTTGCCCAGGCGCGAGTCACCGCGTTTGGGCTGGAGGCCATTCCTCGCATCTCCCGCGCCCAGTCAATGGATGCACTCTCTAGTCAATCGAACGTCTCCGGCTACCGAGCGGCGCTGATCGGAGCACAGGAGCTGGGTCGCTTCTTCCCGATGCTGATGACCGCGGCTGGGACGATCCGGCCGGCAACCGTGCTGGTGCTCGGTGCGGGCGTGGCCGGGCTGCAGGCGATCGCGACCGCCCGACGGCTTGGCGCGGTCGTACAGGGGTTCGACGTGCGCGCCGCCGTCAAGGAGCAGGTGGAGTCCCTCGGCGCACACTTTCTGGAGTTCGATCTTGGCGGGGACATGGAAGGCGCGGGCGGGTATGCACGAGAACTCACGCCGGAGCAGCAGGCGCGCCAGCAGGAGTTGATGGTCGAGGCCATCGGCAAGGTTGATGTCGTGATCACGACCGCACTCGTCCCCGGGCGCAGAGCGCCGATTCTGGTCAGCGCGAAGGCCGTTGAGGGGATGAAGCCCGGATCGGTGATTGTCGACCTGGCGGGCGAGGCGGGAGGCAACTGCGAGCTGTCGGAGCCCGGCCAATCCGTCATCCGCCACGGAGTCAAGATCGCCGCGCCGCTGAACGTGCCCTCAACGATGGCTGAGCATGCCTCTCAGCTGTACGCGCGCAACATCCAAGCGCTGCTCGGGCTGATGATCGAGGCCGGCCGCCTGAAGCTCGACTTCGATGACGAGGTGATCGCCGGAGCCTGCGTCACTCGGGACGGGGAGATCGTGCACGAAGGGGCGAGGGAAGCAGCGGGGAGCCCGGTGTGAACACCGTCATCGAGATAGCCATTCTCGTGCTCGCCGGGTTTGTCGGCTTCGAGGTGATCTCGAAGATCCCCAACACGCTTCACACCCCGCTGATGTCGGGCACGAACGCGATCCACGGGATCGTGCTCCTGGGCGCGCTGCTGCTGATGCCGTTTGCGAGAGGAGCCTTCGAGCAGGTCCTGCTGGTCATCGCGATCACGTTCGGAACGATCAACATCATCGGCGGCTTTCTTGTCACCGACCGGATGCTCGGGATGTTCAAACGCAAGCCCGAGCCGTCCTCGAGCGAGCAGGAAACCGCTGCGGTCACGGAGTCCGCGGGCGGGCAGGAGGACAAGAGCTGATCCTGCCACTCGCCGCGGTCAGCCCGAATGTCGTCAACGGGCTGTACATAGTTGCCTTCGCCCTCTTCATCTACGGCCTGCACAACCTCACGGGGCCGCGGACGGCAGTGCGCGGAAACAAGATCGCGGCAGTGGGGATGGCGATCGCGGTCATCGCCACGCTGTTGCGGCCGCACATCTTCCACGGCTCCGCCACACCCTGGTTGATCGCGCTGGGGCTGGTGCTCGGAACCGCGATTGGGATTCCGGCGGCGCTCAAGGTCCGCATGACCGCGATGCCGCAGATGGTCGCCATCTTCAACGGCGTCGGTGGCGGCGCGGTTGCGCTGATCGCGTGGGTCGAATACCGCAACCACTACGGTGGATCCTTCTCGCTCAAGGCGGAGATTCCGTCGCTGCTGGCGGCGATCATCGGCTCGATCTCGTTCTGGGGCTCGAACATCGCGTTCGCCAAGCTGCAGGAGCTGCTGCCGGGGCGGCCGCTGAAACTTCCGGGCCAGGCTGTCGTCAACCTCGCGCTGCTCGTGGTGTGTCTCGCCAGCCTGATCGTGCTCGCCTCGGGCGTGCATTCACAGGCGCTCTTCATCCTCGGGATCCTGCTCGCGGCCGCGATTTTGGGCAATATGGTCGTCCTGCCGATCGGCGGCGCGGACATGCCGGTCGTGATCTCACTCCTGAACGCGTTCACAGGCCTTTCGGCGGCGATAACGGGGATCGCGCTCAACAACATCGCGATGATCGTCGCGGGCATGCTGGTCGGGGCCTCGGGCTCGATCCTCACAAACCTCATGGCCAAGGCGATGAACCGCTCGGTTCCCGCGATCATCGCGGGCGGCTTCGGCGGCGCGGTCTCCGCCCCCGCGGTGGGGGCTCAGGAGCTAGGCACCGTCCGCTCCACCTCGGCCCAGGACGTCGCGATCCAGCTGTCGTACGCGCGGCAGGTCGTGATCGCGCCCGGTTACGGAATGGCGGTCGCGCAGGCACAGCACGCCGTGCGGGAGCTGGAGCGGGCGCTCGAGGTAAAGGGAGTCGAGGTCAAGTTCGCGATCCATCCGGTCGCGGGGCGGATGCCCGGGCACATGAACGTGCTGCTGGCCGAGGCGGACGTCCCCTACGACCTGCTCAAGGAGATGGACGAAATCAACCCCGAGTTCACCCGCACCGACGTGACGCTCGTGATCGGGGCTAACGACGTCACGAACCCGGCCGCCAAGAACGAGCCGGGCTCGCCGATCTACGGCATGCCGATCCTCGAGGTCGACAAATCCGGCGCCGTGATCGTGCTCAAGCGCTCGATGGCCTCCGGGTTCGCCGGCATCGACAACCCGCTGTTCTATGAGGACAAGACCTCGCTGCTATTCGGGGACGCAAAGCAGTCCGTGAGCGACATCACGGCCGAGGTCGGGGCGCTGTAGCGACGGTGCTGGTGCGCATCGCTCTCGGACTCTGGGTAGAGTCGCGCTCGTGGACCCGGACCGCCTGACCGCGATCCCAATCTTCTCGCACCTCTCGGCCGAGGAGGCTAAGCGCCTAGCCACCTTCGCGACCGAGACGAGCGTTGCCGAGGGACAGATCCTGATGAAACAGGGCGACTACTCGACCGAACTGATCGCGATCGAGGAGGGCTCCGCCGACGTGATCAGGGACGGGAACAAGGTGGCCTCTCTCAACCAAGGCGACCTGATCGGCGAGATGGGCCTGATCGAGCGCGAGCCGCGCAACGCCGACGTCGTCGCTACTTCACCCATGAGGCTGCTGAAGCTGACCCATTGGGAGATCCGGCGGATGTCCGAGGACACGATCGAGCGCATCCGCAAGGTGATCGACGACCGTCGCCGCGAAGGCGTCGCCGACCCGGCGCAGTAGGCGGAGGCACCGGCCGCGCGGTGAGCGACGAACAGGCCGCGGCACCCGGCGCGGAAGTCACAACTCGCGACGGACGCACGCTCTGCTACGAACAGATCGGCGATCCCTCCGGAGCTCCGGTCTTCGTGCTTCACGGCACTCCCGGCTCTCGCCTCAGCGGTCTGCGTCCGCATGAGCAGCGTGTTGCCGAAGCCGGGTTGCGCGTGATCACCTATGACCGGCCCGGGTATGGAGGCTCATCTCGGCACGCCGGGCGCCGTGTAGTCGATTGCGTCGCTGACATCGCGGCGATTGCCGACGAGATCGGACTGAGTAGATTCGCCGTGAGCGGAGGATCGGGCGGCGGCCCGCACGCCCTCGCCGCCGGAGCCAAGCTGGCGGGGCGTGTGACCGCCGCCGCCTGCGATGTCGGAGCCGCCCCTTACGACGCTCCCGACCTCGATTGGTTCGACGGCATGGATCCGATCAACGTCCGCGAATTCAGGTGGGCGCTGGCGGGCGAGGAGACACTCACTTCAGAGCTTGCGCGCGAAGCCCGAACCACGCTGGATCGCGTCGAAGAGGATCCGGCGGCGCTATTGGATGGCGTCGAGCTGGCCGCATCGGATCGCGCTGTGCTCGAGCGGTCAGATGTTCGCGAAACCCTGCGCGCCTCGACCCGCGAGGCATTCAGGCTAGGCATCTCGGGCTGGGTTGACGATGATCTGGCGTTCGTTTCACCGTGGGGCTTTGCAGTCCAGGAAATCGCGGTTCGGGTGGAAATCCGCTACGGCGAGGGGGATGTTCTGGTGCCGGCCGCTCATGGGCGATGGCTCGCGACGCATGTTCCCGGAGCCTCGGTGACTGTCGACCGCGGCGGAGGCCATCTCAGCACGCCTGACGAGCACATAGAGCGGTTGCGCGCGCTAGTCGTCGATTGACCGCCGTTCAGTCGAGGTCGATGAGTTCAAAGCGCAGCCGCGACCGGTCGGCGTAGGCCATGCCCATGGTGTGGCGCGGTGAGCGCCTACGGTCGGTAGGACTGCCGGGGTTGAAGATCTGAAAGCCATCTACAGCGGTTTCGTGCAGGGGGATGTGCGAGTGGCCAAAGATCACCGCCTCGGCGTCGGGGAACGTTCGTCGCAACCGCTCCAGACGCCCTATTCGCCTGCCCCCATCGTGGATGACCCCGACACGACGTCCGCCAAGGTCCAGCTCGAGCTGCGCCGGCAGCGTGATGCGCAGCGAGTCCTCGTCAACATTGCCGCGCACGGCCTGAACTTTCCCGTACCCACGTAGCTGCTCGAGCACGGCCTGGGTAGACAGGTCGCCGGCGTGAACGATCAAATCCGCCGCACGGAGGCGCTTCACGCACGCCACCGGGATTGTCCTGGCTCCGCGAGGGAGGTGGGTGTCCGAAATGATCGCCGCGAGCAACTTGGTCTGAAGCTACCGCGCTCCTGAGTGGCCACGCAGAGCCGGTTGGTGGCCCCCGGCCCCCGGATACTCTCGGTCTGTGATCTCGCGCGGCCAGGCACTCGAGGCGTTGACGGGGGAGCGCTTTGACGTGGCGGTGATCGGTGGAGGCATCACCGGGGCCGGAGTCGCGCTCGATGCGGCAACTCGCGGGTACAGCGTGGCGCTGCTCGAGCGCAACGACTACGCGTCTGGTACCAGCAGCCGCTCCTCGAAGCTGGTCCACGGGGGCCTGCGCTATCTCCGCACCTTCGACCTCGGTCTGGTCAGAGAGGCGCTGCTCGAGCGCCAGCTGATGGTCAAGTTGGCGCCGCACCTGGTCACGCCGATGAAGCTGGTGGTGGCCGCCTTCGAGGGCGCCCGCCCCGACCTGCTGTTCGGGATCGGCCTGAACATGTACGACGTGATGGCCGCTCCCTCGCTCAGGGGGCGTCGCAACACGCGACGCGCCGTCGCGGCGAACGGCCAGGATGGAGAGGTCGACTGGAGCCCCTCGCGCCATCGGCTCATCACCCCTGACGAGGTCGTTGCTCTGCTGCCTGCGCTTGCGTCGCGACAGCCCACCGGGGGGTACCTCTTCTACGACTGCCAGACCGACGACGCGCGGCTTGTGTTGACCGTGCTCGGCGAGGCCGAGCGCTTCGGCGCAATCTGCGCCAACCGAGTCGAGGCGATGGAGCTGGCCGGGGACGGAGTGGCCGCGCGAGATCTCGAGACGGGCGCCGAGCTCACTGTGGTGGCCGACAACGTAGTGAACGCCACCGGCGTGTGGGCGGATCGGATCAGGCCCGAGGAGCTTCACTCCGAGGCCGAGGTTCCGGTTGTCCGGCCAAGCCGCGGAACCCACATCACGATCGCCGGGAGCGATCTCCCGCTTGTAGCCGGGGCCGTGGTGCCCGCCGGCGGGGGACGGTTCATCTTCGCCTTGCCCTGGCTGGGCCGGAGCCTGATCGGCACGACCGACAATGACTATGACGGCGACATAGACCATGTCCAGCCGGCACTGGAGGACGTCGACTACCTGCTCGAGGCCACCAATGCGTTCTTCGGAACCTCGCTCTCGCGCAACCACGTAACGGGTGCCTACGCCGGGGTGCGGCCCCTGATCTCGACCGGTGACAGCCGCAAGTCGGTAGACATCTCGCGCAAGGCCGAGCTCTACGAGACCTCGAGCGGGCTGATTACGATCACCGGCGGCAAGCTGACCACATGGCGCCGCATGGCCAAACTTGCGGTCGACCGGTTGGTCGAACGCGATGGCCGGAGTGCGCCGTGCAGGACGCAGGACATCCCACTCGGCGAACCGGTTGACCCGGCCACGCTGCCGCGGGTCGAGGGCGTGGACGACGAGGGCTATGAATCGTTAGCCCGTCGCTACGGCCAGAGCGCCTCAGAGGTACTCGAGGTTGCCTCGGCGCGACCCCAGCTTGCCCAGTCGATCCTTGATGAGTTCCCGGATCTGCTCGCGGAGGTCGTTTTCGCCGCCCGCTGTGAGCAAGCGCTCACTCTCGCCGACGTGCTGCTGCGCCGAACCAGGCTCGGCTTGCTGGCTCCTCGGGCGCTGTGCGCGGCGCAGAGCGAAGCGCCGCTACGGGTGGCGCGCGCCATGGGAGAGGAGCTTGGCTGGGACGACGCCCGGATCCGCCGAGAGGTGGGCCGCTTTCGGACTGAAGCCGAGGTGGAAGGGCTGGTCGTTGCGCCATGATCGCCCCGACGCGGCGGCTTGAAATCGTGGGGGAGACCCTCGAGCTTGGCGGCCGGCCGCTGCTGATGGGCATCGTGAATGCGACTCCCGATTCGTTCTCGGATGCCGGCGGTCAGAAACCCGTGGCCGTCCTGGTGGATCAGGCGCGCGCAATGCTGGAGGCAGGCGCCACGATCATCGATATCGGCGGCGAGTCTGGGGTGACAAATCGTCCGGCCGTCGCTCCGCAGGAGGAGATAGCGCGTGTGGTTCCTGTCATCGAGCGAGTCGCGGGAGAGCTCGGGGCGCGAGTGTCGGTCGACACCTATAAGCCGGCTGTCGCCCGCGCGGCGATCGCAGCCGGCGCCGCCATCGTCAACGACACAAGCGGACTACGCGATCCTGCGCTCGCGGAGGTCTGTGCACAGACCGGCGCCGGGCTCGTGCTAATGCACACGGTTGCGGCCCCTAAGCAGAAGCTGCTCGATCCGTCGCTCGACGGGCGCATCGTCGACGAGGTTGGGCAATTCCTGCGCGTCAAGACCGAGACCGCCTGCGCGCGTGGCGTGGCGTTCGAGCAACTGCTGCTCGATCCCGGTCCTGACTTCTCCAAAACGCCCACGCAGACGGTTGCCCTGCTGCGGGCGCTATCGGGCTTACATGCCCTCGAGCGGCCGCTCTTGCTGGCCTTATCGCGAAAGGACTTCATCGGCGCGCTCATTTCCCGATCCCCGCGCGAGCGCCTCGCCGGCACACTCGCCGCGATCGGCTTTGCGGTAGATGCTGGAGCCCACGTCCTACGAGTCCACGACGTGTCAGCGGTGGCCGACTACCTGGCGGTGCGCGCCGCGCTGGAGGGGCAAGTCGAGGTCGACCCGTCGTTACGGCTGGCGGACGAGCTGCGGTGGGAACAGGAATGAGGTGGGGTTCTACCCGAGCTTGTTAGGCGATGTGTCCCCAGGGATCTTGGCTGCTCCGCACTTGTGTGAGCCGGGGGCACCGGGGACGCCGAACCCGTCCTTGCGTTCGCTCGTCTTCGTGCAGAAGTTTCCTTCTTCCTGATAGGCCGACTTCGGGACCACGACCTTATGCGAGAACTCGAACGTCGTCGTGCTGTCGCCATGCGCGCGCTGGCTCACCGTACGCTGCCGTTCGAGCGTTTTCGGGGGCTTGCGGCTCCCGACGGTGATGCCGTAGTAGGTGTAGACGGGCTTGCCCCCCTCCTTGTCGAAGACGCTCGCGGGGTACAGATACTCGATCGTCACGTTCCAGGTGTAGTGCCCCGGCGGCGCACTGGTCGTCCCGCAGCCCTGGTAGGTGTGTCCGGGTCGCGTGAGTACGCAGCGAAGTACCTTGAACCGCTTGACGACGTAAACAGTGCGCGTCTGGCTGCTTCCGTGACCGCCCGGCGCGAGCGCGCGATACTCGGTCGCCAGCGACGGACGCCGCTTGAAGCTGAAGACACCGCCTGCGCCGGTGTGCGTCCTGGATACGGTCTTGAAGTTCCCCTTGAAGGGCCACACACGCTGTTCGAGCTTGATCAGGGCACCCTTCTTGCCGCTTGAAAGCGTGCCGGTCAAGCTGGCGCTCTTGGTGTACTGCACGATCGCCGGCTTGGCCTTCAGCGAAATTGACGACCCAGGCGATGCCACAGCCGTCTGCGCACACAGCGCGGCGGCCAGAGCGGCAAGCACAGCCATTCCAGCCGCGGGCCCGCGGCCGCGCGAGGTCGCGTCTCTGAATCTCCCCGACATCCGGACCATCTCAACCCCCACGGAGCGCTTTATCCCCTGCGCGGCGATCCTACAGGCTTATATCTAAACGATCCATTAAGCAGAGCAACGGGAGCAACGCCCGTGCCCGCGGGCTGGGAGCTCGGTCCCACGCTAGATTGACAGCCCGTGAGCCTTCCGGCGCACGCCGGAGCCCCTACGAAGCGAAGGAGCGACCATGTCCGTGCTCGACCGCGAGGCCCTGGAGCAGAGCCCGCTCGCAGACCTCCACGCGATCGCGTCGGAGCTCTCGATCGATAGCTACCGCCTGCTGCGCCGCGAGCAGCTGGTCGAGGCCATCCTCGCCCGGCAAGATGGCGCGGACGTGAGTGCCGGCGCGGGGGCCGAGTCAGCCGAGGACGCCGAGCCGGCCGCGCCCTCCAAGCCCCGCCGCCGTCGAAGCCGGCAGCAGCGAACAGCGCGTGCCGAGCCCGAGTCGGCGCCAGAGCCGGCGCCCCAGCCCGCTGGGCCTCCCGAGCCGGAGGCCGCCCAGCCCACGACGGACGCCGTCGCCGACCGCGCCCGATTCGAATCGCTGGCCGCAGAGTTCCCATCTGATCCACTGAGGCTTGCGAGCGACGATCCGACGGTGGCTGCGATCGAGTCGCTGACGCCAATTGGGAAGGGGTCCCGGGTGACCATTGCCGGTCCGGCGCGCGCCGGCAAGACGGAGGCGCTCCGCCGTCTGACGAACGCCCTCCAAGGGCGCGATGACCTCCGACTTCTGCCCCTACTCGTGGGGGTGCGCCCCGAGGAGCTCAGCGAATGGCAGGCAGGCCCGGTCCAGCCGGTTCAGGCGCTCTCCTTTGCCACTCCGACCTCGGCATTGGACAGGGCCGTCTACGCGGTGATCGACGAGGTACGCGCGATCGCGCTGAAGGGCGGGGATGCCGTGATCCTGCTCGACACGCTCGACGCTTTGCACGAGCACGCCGCCCGCCGGGCCCTGGCGACCGCTCGTAAGCTCCGCGATGGGGGCTCGGTGACATTGGTCGCGACTTCCTACGAACCATTCGGCGGCGAGACCACAGTGGTCACGCTCGACCCGGCGCTGACGGGCACCGGTCGCTTCCCCGCGCTCGATCTGCGCTCCAGCGGGACGATCCGGCCAGAGCTGCTGGTGGGCGAGAAGAATGCCGCGAAGATCTTGCGCGAGCGGGCAAGGGCGTGAAGGGGCTCGGGCCACGCTGGCGAGGTCAATCGGTCGCGTGCGCCGTTGTGGTGGGGCTTGGTTTTGCGGCGGGTGCCTCGGCAGCACCCAAGCATGGCGCGCACTACACGGGTCGCGGTCCGGACTACATGAACAAGGCCTCGAAATGGACCAGGGCGGCGACCGCGCACGTTTCCTTCAACACCTCGGCTAACGGAGCCGATGTGGTCAGCTTCGACGGCGTCTTTCACTACTACTGCGGGTCAGGAAAGGGTTACATCACCGCCAAGAAGATCCGCATCAAGAGCGACGGCAGCTTCTCGGACCGCGGGCATCACGTGGACAAAGAAGGCGCCGAGTACCTGAGCATTTGGGGGAAGTTCAACAAGAGCGGCACGAGCGCCAAGGTCTCCTATCGGTTCGATTTCGTCTATACCGGAAAGCACGTCAAGCACCCGTACTCAACGAAGGTGAAGCCGCGCCTCGACGCTTGTGAGAGCTGGGTCCGCGCCACGACGCGTGTGACGACCGGGTGACAGGCGCGGACCGGGTGACAGGCGCGCGGCGAAGTCGTCGCGTTTGACCTAGGCGCAGCGGGTCAGTAAGCCGTGCACCGCGAGCGGTGGCGCGGCCGGGCCTTGTACGGGGCAAGCTGACCGCGGTTCCAGAGATGCTGGTCGATCTCGGCCGCGGTGACCCGGCCGCGGCGCGCGGCTGCGATCAGCTCGACTGCGTGCACGGCGCAGGCGCGGATCTCCACCTCCTCAGGCGAGCCGTGCTCGATGAGCTCGCCGCGCTCGATCCGTTCTACTAGTGCGGGCACGAACACAAGCACTCCATCGAGCCGCAGGACGTGGGGCACGAGGTTGTCGGCGAACATCGT
>Ga0070741_10014822_pt1 | contig 13385 bp, 14 predicted proteins | sample Coa_R1_4_FD_66440 | JGI IMG/M metagenome (GOLD analysis project Ga0070741, IMG submission 66440) | Surface soil microbial communities from Centralia Pennsylvania, which are recovering from an underground coalmine fire - Coalmine... | ecosystem: Environmental > Terrestrial > Soil > Unclassified ... | reverse complement strand
GTGAGCGCCGGGACTTTCCTGCCGGCGGGCGATCTGGGCAAGGGTGATCTCCATGCCAGCATCTCGCTGGAGACCGGGCGCGTGCTGGCGGGGCCGAGCGACGTGCGCGATCTTCCCCAGACCCCGCCCGAAGCGCAGCAGTACGAGGTCTCCACCTGGGTCGCCTCCGACGTGACCGTGCGCTGGCAGGCCACCTCCCGCCTCGCCCTCGAAGGCCAGCTGAAGCTGACGAATCCCGTGGTTCCGTTCACTCCCATGCTGGTCGGCGGCGCGATCGGCACCCGGGTGCGCCTGCGCGAGCTTCCCGCGGGCGGCGGGCTCGCCATCGAGCTCGGCGCGCGCGCGGTGGGCGTCAGCGCGGAGCAGCGGATCGATCGATCCGCCGACGGCCGCTCGCAGACGGACATCTGGAACTACCGCGCCCTGGGACTCGAGGTGCCGCTGATCGTCACCTACCGGGTGAACCCGTTGTTCGCGGTCACCGCATCGCCGTTCCTGCGCGCCTACTGGATCCGCGCCTGGCACGACAAGGTGGTCGGGCTCGCCACCTCGACCGCGGTGCTGCAGTGGTCCCCGGTCCTCTCGGCAGGGATGGGCGCCGCGGCGGCTTTCGACATCGGCCCGGTGCAGCTCTCGCCCGGCGTCGCCATCGAGCTCGCCACCAGGCCGGGCCCGAACAACGCGACCCATTTCCTCTTCGAGCCGGGAATCGCCGTGGGGACCCGCTTTTGACCTGGGCAGCGATCGCCGGGGAGTACCTGATCTTCTGGCTCCTCTTGCCGTTCCTGCTCCTGCATCCCCGCGTCCGCCAGGGGATCCGCCGCAGGCTCGGTCTCTATGACGGCGTCGCGCTTCCGCCGCCCGGACCGCGGGTCTGGTTCCACGGGGCGTCGGCGGGCGACGTGCTCGGGCTGGTTCCCATCGTCCGCGAGCTGAAGGCGCTGCGCCCCGACGCGCGGGTGATCATCTCCTCGGTGACGGACTCCGGAGCGTCGATGGCGCGGCAGAAGCTCGTGCCCGAGTCGCTGGCGGACCTGGTGACGTTCCTTCCCTACGATCTCCCCGGCGCCTGCCGCCGGGCCGTCGCCGCCCTGCGGCCGGACGTGCTGGTCCTGGAATACACCGAGCTCTGGCCGCAGCTGATCGAGGCGGCGGGCGGAGCGGGCGTCAAGCTGGCCCTCACCAACGGGCGGCTGCGTCCCCGCAACGTGCCGCGGTACCGGCTGCTCTTCCGGCTGGTGGGAAATCTGCTGGAGAGGTTCGACGTGCTGATGATGCGCGCGGAGGACGAGGCGGAGCGGGCGCTCTCGCTCGGCGCGCCGAGCGACCGCGTCCACGTCACCGGGAACACCAAGTTCGATGCCCTGGCGGTCAGCGTGCCGCTCGAGGAGGACGCCTCGCTCCGGCAGGCGCTCGGGCTCGAGGGCGGCCGGCTCTGGGTGTGCGGCTCCACGCACGAAGGAGAGGAAGCGGCGCTCCTGCACGTCTTCTCCGAGCTGCGGCGCGAGCACGGCGACCTGCGCCTCTTGATCGCTCCGCGCTACATCGAGCGGGCGCCGCGGGTGCTCGCGCTGGCGCGCTCCGCCGGGCTCCGCGCGCGCCTGCGCTCGCAGGCCGGCGGGCCGGAGCCCGTGATCGTGCTCGACACCATCGGCGAGCTGGTGCGCGCCTACCAGCTGGCGACGCTGGTGTTCGTGGGCGGCAGCTTCGGGCGCCGCGGGGGCCAGAACATCCTCGAGCCGGCAGCATGCGGGAAGCCGGTGCTGTTCGGGCCGCGGATGGAGAACTTCCAGGACAGCGTGCAGGTGCTGGTGGGCCGCGGCGGCCTGCAAGTGAAGGATCCGGCGGCGCTCCTGCGGCTGATGCGCGATCTGCTGGCGCGTCCGGACGAGCTGCGCAAGCTCGGAGAGCTGGCGCGCGACGCGGTCTCCTCGGTGCGGGGCGCCTCCGCGCGCGATGCCCGCCTGATCGCGGAGCTGCTCCCGTGAACTTCTGGTGGCGCTCCCAGCCGCCGCTCTGGTCGGCGCCGTTGGTCGCGCTCTCGGCGGCCTGGCGCGCGGGCGCCGCGATCGACCGCGCCGTCCGGCGGCCGGTGAAGCTGCCGGTGGCGGTGATCTCGGTGGGCAATCTGACGGTGGGCGGTGCAGGAAAGACGCCGGTCACCCTGGAGCTCGCGGCACGGCTCGCGGCGCGGGGCCGCAAGCCGGCGGTGCTCAGCCGCGGGTACGGCAGGCGGTCCCGCGAGCCGGTGGAGGTCTCGGCAGGGACGCCGGCGGAGGTCGCCGGCGACGAGCCCGTGCTGCTCGCGCGTCGCGGCTGCAAGGTGTTCGTCGGCCCGCGCCGCGCGGAGCTGGCGTCGCTGGCGATGCGACAGGGCGCCGACGTGCTGCTCCTCGACGACGGCCTGCAGCACCACGCGCTCGCGCGCGACCTCGACGTGATCGTGGCGGACGCGTCGAATCCGTTCGGGAACGGGCGGCTGATCCCCGCCGGCCCCCTGCGCGAACCCGTCTCGGCGCTGCGGCGGGTACGCCGCGGGCTGATCTGGCTCACCTGGTGCGACCGGACGCGCGATCCCCGCACCGCTGCGCTCGGCGGGTTCCCGGCCGTCGAGAGCGCCTATGCGGCGGAGCCCGATCTCCACGGCAAGCGCGTGTTCCTCTTCGCCGGCATCGCGCGGCCCGACCGCTTCGCCGCGACCGTCCGCGATCTGGGAGCGGAGATCGCCGGAACGCGCTGGTTTCCCGACCACCATCTCTTCACCGATCGCGAGCTGGTCGAGGTGCGCGCGGCGGGCGCGCTGCCCGTGACCACCGAGAAGGATCTGGCGCGGATCGCGCGGCCGGACGGCATCGTCGCGGTGCGCCTCGGGATGCGCATCCTGCGAGGCGAGGATGCGCTCTGGAGCGCGCTGGAGGCGTTGCCGTGAGGGCCGTCGCGCTGCGCGCCGGCGAGTGGCTGGGCGCCCTGGCCTGGCTGCTCGGGATCCGCCGCCGCGTGGCGCTCGACGGCCTTCGGCGGGCGTTCCCCACTGCCACGGAACTGGAGCGCAAGAGGATGGGGCAAGCCGCATACCGGCAGCTCGGGCGCAGCTTCGCGGAGGTGCTGTTCCCGCCTCCCGCCGGCGAGCTCCTGCGCGCCGTCCGCTTCGAGGGATGGGATCTCTACGAAGCCGCCCTGGCGCAGGGTCACGGCGTGGTCTGCGCGGTGGCGCACTTCGGCAACTTCGAGCTGCTCGTCCGCGTCGCGCCCGGACGCGGGATGAAGCTCTCGATCATCGTGCGGAGCCTCGGCGATGCCTTCAGCCGCTGGCTGTTCAAGAGCCGCCTGCGGAGCGGCGTCCGCCATCTTCCGGATCGCGGATCCTCCGCGGACGCGCTCGCCGTCCTCCGCCGCGGCGAGGTCCTCGCCATCGCCATCGATCAGAACATGCGGCCGAGCCGGGGGATCTTCGTCGACTTCTTCGGAGACAAGGCCTGCACCACTCCGGCGGCGGCGGTCTTCGCCCTCCGCGCCCGCGCGCCGCTCCTGACGGTCTTTCCCATCCGGCAGCCCGACGGCACGCACCTCGTGCGCATGCGCGGCCCCTACACGACCTCGCTCTCGGGGCGCGCCGCCATCGAGGACCTGACGCAGCAGATCACCTCCGCGCTCGAGCAGGAGGTCCGCGACCACCCCGATCACTGGTTCTGGGTGCACCGCCGCTGGAAGACGCGCCCGGAGTAGACTGCGGCCATGAACGAGGATCTCGCGCAGCTGCTCGGACGGTTCCCTCGCGCGCGCATCGCCGCGCTCGGGGACCTGGTCGCCGACGAGTTCATCTACGGCGAGACCGACCGGATCAGCCGCGAGGCGCCGGTGCTGATCGTCCGCTACGAGTCGGCGGAGCTGAAGCCCGGCGCCGGGGCGAACGCGATCATGAATCTCTGCGCCCTCGGCGCGCGCGTGCAGGCGTTCGGCCTGCTCGGCGAGGACGACACCGGCCGGCGGCTCCGGGCCTTGCTGCGCGACGCCGGCGCCGACGACGCGGGCGTCTTTTCCGTCGAAGGCCCGACCTCCACCAAGACGCGGGTGTTGGCCGGCGGCAAGAACACCCGGCGGCAGCAGATGCTACGCATCGATCGCGACGGGCCCCGCCCGCCAGGCGCGGCGCTGGCGCAGAAGCTGGTGAAGGCGCTCGCCCAGGCGGCGGCGAAATGCGACGCGATCCTGGTCTCCGATTATGGGCTCGGCCTTCTCGCCCCACCGCTGCTCGAGGCGGTCCGGTCGCTGGCGGCGCAGGGGCGCACGGTCTGCGTCGATGCTCGCTCCGGAATCGGCCGCTACCGTGGAGTGACCGTCGCCAAGCCGAACGAGGTGGAGCTGGAGCAGGCCGTCGGGCGGTCCGTCGGGGGGGATCCGCTGGCCCTGGAAGATGCGGGTCGCGAGCTCCTGAAGGCGATGTCCGCCCAGGCGCTCCTGGTCACGCGCGGCCGCAACGGGATGGCCTTGCTCCGTCCGGGAGCGCCGACGGCGATGATCGCGGTGCACGGCTCCGCCGAAGCCGTCGACGTCACCGGCGCCGGCGACACGGTGATGGCCGCGACCACCGCCGCGATGGCGGCGGGGGGCGACGCGGTGCAGGCGATGCGCATCGCGAATGTCGCCGGAGCGCTCAAGGTGCAGAAGCCGGGCACCGTCCCGGTCTCCGCGGCCGAGGTGCGCCTCGAGCTGAAGCGCGCCGAGGTGGCCCAGCCCACGCTGCTCGCGCAGCCGCGCGCCGCCTCGCGGGGGCGCAGGTGATCTGCACCCTGGCCGAGGCGCAGGTCTTCCGCGAAGAGGCGCGCAGGCGCGGCGCGCTGGTCGCGGTGGCGAATGGAGCCTTCGATCTGCTCCACGTCGGCCACGTCCGGTATCTCGAGGCGGCGAAGCGCGCGGCGCAAGGTGGATTCCTGATCGTGGGCGTGAACTCCGATCTCTCGGTGCGCGCCTCGAAAGGAGAGCGGCGGCCCATCGTCCCCGAGGCGGAGCGCGCCGAGCTCGTCGATGCGCTTCGCTGCGTCGATCGGGTGGTGCTCTTCGCCGAACCGACGGCGGGCGCGCTGCTCGCCGCCTTGCGCCCCGACCTGCACGTGAAGGGGACCGACTACACGCCGGACTCGGTCCCGGAACGCGAGCTGGTGGCGAGCTTCGGCGGGCGGACCGTGGTCGCCGGCGATCCGAAGGACCACTCGACGACCGATCTGATCGCGCGGCTGAAGACGCTCCTGTGACCCGGCTCTCCGCGACCATCGTCGCGCAGGACGAGGAGCGGGATCTGCCCGCGTGCATCGACTCGCTCACCGGCTTCTGCGACGAGATCCTGGTGGTGGACGGCGGCTCCCGCGACCGCACCCGGGAGGTGGCGGCCGCGCACGGAGCGCGCGTGCTGACCCGCCCGTTCGACGACTTCGCCCGCCAGCACGAGTTCGCCCGCACCCAGGCGCGCGGCGACTGGGTCCTCGCGATCGACGCCGACGAGCGTGCCTCGGACGAGCTGCGGGCGGTCTCTTTTGGCGACTGCGCGGCGTACTCGTTGCCGTTCCGCAACCATTTCCGCGGGGTCTGGCTGCGGCACGGCGGGTTCTGGCCCGACCGCCACATCCGCCTCTTCCGCCGCGATGCCTGCCGCTACGATCCGGCCCGGACCGTGCACGAGAAGCTGATCGTGGAAGGATCCGTCGGGCGGCTCGAGGCCCCGATCCTGCACTTCACCTACGACTCGCTCCAGGATTGCCTGGCGAAGATGGAGCGCTACGGCGAGCAGGCCGCCCGCATGCTGCACGGCCAGGGTGTCCGCGCCGGAGCGTGGGAGATCGCCGTCCGGCCGCTGTGGCGTTTCTTGCGCGGGTACGTGCTGCGGCTCGGGTTCCTCGACGGCGCGCCCGGAGCCGCGATGGCCTGGGCGCGGGCGTACGAGGCGTTCCGCCGTTACGCTCGCCTGTGGGAGCTCTCGCATTTTTCGTGATAGGACGGCGCTCCATGGCGATCGCCCAAGAGCTCAAGGAGATCCTCGCTTGCCCGAAGTGCAAGGGCGAGCTCGAGTTCCGCGAGGAGAAGAAGGAGATCGTCTGCAGGACGTGCAAGCTGGTGTACCGCATCGAGGACGACATCCCCGTCATGCTCGTCGACGAGGCGAAGCCGCTGCAGGCGTGACGCTCGCCGCGAGACTCGCCGCGCGGCCGCCTGCGCGCGTCCTGATCGTCCAGACCGCGTTCATCGGCGATACCGTCTTCACCTCCGCGCTCGTCCGGGCCCTCGGCCGGCGATTTCCCGAGGCGGAGATCGACGTCTGCGTGGCTCCGCGCGGGCGGGACGTGGCGCTCGCGTTCCCCGGCGTGGGGCACGTGCACGTCTATGACAAGCGGGGAGCCGACCGCGGACTCTCCGGGCTCCGCCGGCTCGCGGCGCGGCTCGCGACCCGCCAGTACCCGCTGGCGGTGCTCCCGCACGGCTCGATCCGCACCGCGCTCCTTGCGCGGCTGGCCCGGATCCCCGAGCGGATCGGGTTCGCGCGCGCGCCCGGTTCCTTCCTCTACACCGGGCGCGTGCGCACGGACGAGCGGACGTTCCTGCGCCGCGAGGCCGCCCTGGCGGCCGCGCTCGGGGCCTTGCCCGAGGGGATGCGCCTCGTCCCGCGCGCGGAGTGGATCGGCGCCGCTCGCGCCCGGCTGGCGGAAGCGCGCGGCGAGAAGCTGGCCGCGGTGTGCCTCGGTTCGGAGTGGCCGACCAAGATCTGGCCGGCGCGCCACGTCGCGGGGCTGACGCGGATCCTCGCCGAAAGCGGGCTCCGCCCCGTCCTGCTCGGCGGAGAGCGCGAGCGCGCGCTGGCGAGGGAGATCGGCGGCGCCGCCGGATGCATCGACACCACCGGAAACTCCGTCGGAGAGGCGCTCGCGATCCTTTCGCGCTCCGCCATCGCGGTCGGCGGGGACAGCGGCCTGGTCCACGCCGCGCGCGCGCTGGGCATTCCCACCGTCGCCGTCTTCGGCCCTACCTCCGCCGACGTGCACCTCTTCGGCCCCCGCGAGCGGGCGGTCACGCTCAATCTCTCCTGCTCGCCCTGCAGCGTGCACGGCTCACTCCGCTGTCCGCTCGGCCACCACCGGTGCCTCGACGACCTCGAGGCCGAGCGCGTCGCAGCCGCCTGCAGGGAAGTCCTCGCCTGATGGACCCCCGCCTGGATCCGGCGCCCGGACCGGCCGCGCGGATGCTCCTGCGCGCGGCGCGGCTGCTGCTCCCGCTTTCCCCGGAGCCGCCCGCGGCGGAGGAGATCCGCTGCGTGCTGGTGGTGCGGACGGATGATCGCGTCGGCAACGCGCTCCTCACCATCCCCCTGGTCCGGGCGCTGCAGCGCGCCTTGCCGGAGGCACGCGTCGACGTCCTGCTCGCCGCGCCGCGGGCCTGCATCGCGGAGGGCCTGCCGGATCTCCAGGTCGTTCGCTTCGACAAGCGGGCCGGACCGCTCCGGTACCTGCGCTTCCTGCGCGATCTCCGGGGACGGTACGACGTGGCCGTCGACGCGGCCCACTGGCACGCGTTCTCCGTCACCTCCGCGCTCCTCTCGCGCTGGGCGGCGCGCCGCTGGGTGATCGGGGCCGACCGCGGTCCAGCCCGCCTTGCGTATTCCGGCCTCGCGCCGCTGCCCGCGGCCGGAACGCCGGAGGTAGAGGCGAAGCTGCTCCTGGCGGTACCGCTCGGGCTCCGCCTCCGGCCCTCGCCGATGGAGACCTCGCTCGGCCGCGCCGGATCGCCCGTGAGCGGCCGGTTCGCCGCGCTCAACCCCGGCGCGCGCAAGGGAGACCATCGCTGGCCGGCGGCGCGATTCGGAGCGCTGGCGAAGACGCTCGAGCAGCGGCACGCGCTCCGTTCCGTCGTCTTCTGGGGACCGGGTGAAGAATCGCTGGCCCTGGAGGTCGTCCGCGCCTCGGCGGGCGCCGCGAAGCCGGCGCCTCCCACCGATCTCGATCAGCTCGCGGCTGCCTTCCGCGCCGCGGCGGTGGTGGTGACGAACGACACCGGCCCGCTCCACCTCGCCGTCGCCTGCGGCGCTCCGGTCGCGGCCATCTTCCTCGACGCCGCGGGGTTGCGCTTTGCGCACCCCGGCCCGCGGTTCGCGGCGATCGTCGCGCCGGCGGACGAGGCGCAGGTGGCCGCCGCGGTGGCGCGCATTCTTGACAGCGCCGCGTCCGAGGCACAACCTGCCTCCACTCGGGAGGGCCCTGCGTGATCCGCTCCATGACGGGCTTCGGGGCGGGACGCGGCGAGTCCGGCGGGGAGACCGTCTCGGTCGAGCTGCGGGCCGTCAACGCCAAGTTCTGCGAGGTGAAGCCGCGCCTGCCGCGCGAGCTCGCCCCGCTCGAGATCGAGACCGTGAGGGTCATCAAGGGCCGCGTCCACCGCGGGGTGGTCGACGCCTTCGTCCGCCGGGAGAGCGGTGGAGCGCGGGGATCGACGCCGCGGGCGGATCTCGCGCTCGCCGCTGCGTACGCGAAGACGCTTCGCGAGCTCAAGGACTCGCTCGGCCTCTCCGGCGACGCCACGGTGCAGGACCTCGCCGCGATGGAGGGCGTGATCACGCTGGGAGAGGCGGCGCCCGATCTGGAAGCAGCCGCCGCGGCGCTGCAGCGGGCTCTCTCCGCGGGTCTCGACGCGCTCGACGGGATGCGCCGCCGGGAAGGCGAGGCGCTGGCCCGCGACCTCTCCGCCCGGCTGGACGCGATCGAGAAGGGAGCGGAGGAGCTCTCGCGACTGGCGCCGCTGCAAGTCAACGCCGTCCGCGACCGCCTCTCCACCCGGATCGCGGAGCTGACTCGCGGCGTCCCGCTCGATCCGAACCGGCTCGCCCAGGAGGTGGCGCTCTTCGCCGACCGCACCGACGTCGCCGAGGAGCTCACCCGCCTCGCCAGCCACCTCGCGCAGGCGCGCGGGCTGATCCGATCGGACGCGCCTGCCGGCCGCAAGCTCGAGTTCCTCGTCCAGGAGCTGAACCGCGAGATCAACACCATCGGGTCCAAGTCGCAGCACGCCGGCATCGCCGCAGCCGTGGTCGATCTCAAGGCGGAGCTCGAGCGCATCCGCGAGCAGGTGCAGAACGTCGAATGAAGCCGCTCCTCCTCATCCTCAGCGCGCCTTCGGGCACCGGGAAGACGACGCTGGCGCGGAGGCTCGTCGCCGCGCATCCCGGAGCGCGCTTCTCGGTCAGCTACACCACCCGGGCGCCGCGCGGCGAAGAGAAGGACGGCGAGGACTACCATTTCGTCAGCGCGGAGAAGTTCCGGGAGATGGCGGCGCAGGGCGCTTTCGTGGAATGGGCCCAGGTGCACGGGCACCAGTACGGCACGCCGCGCAGCGCCATCGATCCCGGCGCCGCGCTGGTGGTGTTCGACATCGACGTGCAGGGCGGGGAGATGATCAAGAGGCAGCACGACGACGCGGTGCGCGCGCTGATCCTCCCGCCCTCGCTCGCGGAGCTGGAACGGCGCCTGCGCGCGCGCTCCACCGACGACGACGCCACCGTGCGCCGCCGGCTCCACGCCGCGCAGATCGAGATCCGCCTCGCCCGCTCCGCTGGGTACGAGTACTGGGTGGTGAACGACGATCTCGAGCGCGCGTACGGGGACCTGGAGGCGATCGTGCGCGCCGAGGGCTGCAAGGCCGGCCGCCGCCCGCTCGCGCCCGATCTCGGGCTGCCTTAGGCGTGGGCGCGGCCGCCATGCCCTGCTAGTGTTCGCGCCGTGCCGCGCATCCACCTGCTCGACGCGACGCTCGCCAACCAGATCGCCGCCGGCGAGGTGATCGAGCGGCCCGCGGCGGTGGTGAAGGAACTGGTCGAGAATGCGCTCGACGCCGGGGCGAAGCGGATCGAGGTCGACCTCCAGGACGGCGGCCGCCGGCTGGTGCGGGTGCGCGACGACGGCTGCGGGATGGGAGCGGAAGACGCGGCCCTCAGCCTGCAGCGCCACGCCACCAGCAAGCTGAAGAGCAAGGACGATCTCTTCGCCATCGAGAGCTACGGCTTCCGCGGCGAGGCGCTGCCGAGCATGGCCGCGGTGAGCCGGTTCACGCTGCTCACCTGTGAGCCGGGGGCGCTCTCGGGAACCCGCATCGAGATCGACGGCGGCGGCGGCGCGCGGATCTCCTCCGCCGGCGCGCCGCCGGGCACCACGGTCGAGGTCCGCGACCTGTTCTGGAACGTTCCTGCCCGGCGCAAGTTCCTCAAGAAGGCGCAGACCGAGCAGGCGCAGTGCGTGGACGCCGTCCTCCGCCTCGCCGTCCCCCGCGGCGACGTCGCCTTCGTCGTCCGCGACGGCGACCGCGTGCTCCTGCAGCTCCAGGCCGGTGACGGCGTGCTCGCGAGTCGCGCGGAAGAGGCGCTCGGCCGCGAGGTCCGGAACCAGCTGGTTCCGTTCCAGGGCGCGTCGCGCTCGGCCCGCGCGCACGGCCTCGCCGTCTCTCCCGCGGTCGAATACGGCAGCGCCCGCAACGTCTGGCTCTTCGTCAACGGCCGCGCGATCCGCGATCGCTCGCTCACCCATGCGGTGCTGCGGGCGTACGGCGAGCTGATGCCGCACGGCCGCTATCCGGGCGCCATCGTCTTCCTCGAGGTGACGCCCTCCGAGCTGGACGTGAACGTGCACCCGGCGAAGGCCGAGGTGCGGTTCGCGGACGCGAAGGCGGCGTGGGAGGCCGTTCACGGCGGGCTCACGCAGGTGCTGGCGAGCGGCGAGTGGATGCAGCGACGGCAGGGAAGCGGGACGGTGGCGCCCGCGCGCGTGTACCCCCTCGGCGATCCCGCCCAGCGCGTGGCGGACGCGATCGAGCGCTACGGGGCGAGGATGCCGAACACCTGGTGGATGCCGCCTGCGCACGCGCCCCCGCCGCCGCAGCGGGAGCTGGTGGCGCGGCCGGCGTGGTTCCGCGGGCTCCGCTATCTCGGCCAGCTCCACCGCACATATTTGGTGTGCGAAGGGCCGCAGGGGCTGGTGCTGATCGACCAGCACGCGGCGCACGAGCGGATGAACTACCAGCGGCTGCGCGCGCGCGCGGGCGGCGCGGCGGTGCAGCCCCTGCTGGTGCCGCAGGTGGTGCAGCTCCCCGCGACCGCGGCGGCGCGGGTGGCCGAGTCCAGGGAGCTGCTCGCCTCGCTCGGCGTCGAGGTGGACTCCTTCGGGGGCGCGACCGCGGTGGTGAAGGCGCTGCCGGAGGCGCTGCGAAGGCTCGACGAAGGCGGCCTCGGCGCGCTGCTCACCGATCTCGCCGAGGAGCTGGAGACGCACGGGCGCGGCGAGTCGCTGGAGCGCGTGCGCGATGCGCTGCTCGCCCGCGCCGCCTGCCACGGCAGCGTCCGCGCCCACGACGGGCTCACCGCGCCGGAAGCCCAGGCTCTGATCGACGCGCTGGACGAGACCGATTACGGGGCGCGCTGCGCCCACGGAAGGCCGGTGGTCGCGGAATGGAGCGAGAGCGAGATCGAACGGCGCTTCGGCCGTGACTACGCGGCGCATGCCCACGCGGCGCCGCCGGAAGCGCTCTGAACATCTGGCGGAAATGCCGGGCCCCGCTGCGCGTTCCCAAGGCTTATGATGGGGCTCCGAAAGGAGCGCGATGCACGTCGCCGTCGAAGGGATCGTCGAGACGCTGCGCGGGGTGCCGCCGGCCCGCTTCCAGCCCGGGGAGGTGTGCGCGCGCCTGCGCGGGATCCTGCTGGACGCGCGGACGCTCTCGCCGTACCTGCACTTCGCCAGAGGGCGCTACACCCGCAACCTGATCTACCGCGACGAGGTGTTCGAGCTCCTGGCGCTCTGCTGGGAGCCGCGGACGCAGAGCCCCATCCACAACCACTCGGGCCAGCTGTGCTGGCTGTCGATCCAGCAGGGAGCGCTGCGGCTCGACAACTATCGCAGCCTCGACGGGCCCGGGCCTGGCGATCGCATCCGCCTGGTTCCCGCCGGCGGCATCGCCCGGGCCCCGGAAGGAGTGCTCGACCTGCAGCAAGGGGAGAACGGGATCCACCGCGTCTCGAATCCATTTCCCGAGCGCGCCGCGAGCCTGCACGTCTATTCGCGCCCGTTCGACACCTGCCTGGCGTACGATCTCGAGGCCTGCGCCGCGCGCGAGATGCGCCTGCAGTACTACTCCATCGGGGGCAAGCTGGTGACGGAGCCATTGCAGTGAGGCGAGCCTGCATCGCCCTGGCGCTGATCGCCTGCGCCCATGGGAAACCGGGGAACGGGGCCAGCGGCCAGGCCGCCCTCGAAGTGCAGGACGCGGTGCACGGCGTGCGCTACTCGCTCCCTTCCGGCGCGGACACCTGGCAAGTGAGCCGCGAAGGCAACGCCCGCTCCGCCTCGGGGGTGGAGGCGGAGGTCAGCTCGTTCCCGATGGCGAAGCCGACCACACCCGAGCAATGCCGCGACCACGCCCGCTCCCGCCTGTCGCCGAAGAAGGAGGCCGGCGCGACGGAGACGCCCTCCGCCGACGCCCCGCGAGACCAGAGCGCCGCCGATGCGCCCACCGCCACCTGGAGCTTCACCACCGGCGCGGCGTCCGCGCCGGTCCACAACCGCTGGGCCTTCTTCGTCCGCGGCGCCGACTGCCTGGTCCTGCACGTCACCGGGCCGAAGGACGACGCGTTCGCCGCGCAGGCGTTCGACGCCGCGATGCGCAGCCTTCACGTCCTGCCCTTGCCGCCGGAGCGGCAACGCGAGTGGGACCTGCTCGCGGGCATGGGGTTTCTGGAGCGCCGCGATCCTGCCTCGGCGCTGGAACGGTTCGAAGCGCTGACCGCGCGCGAGCCCGACAACGCCAAGGCGCACTTCGGCGCGCTGATGGCCGGGTTCGAGCTCGGGCCGGAGGCGTACGCACGGGTGCTCCCGCACGGGAAGATGGCGCTGCGATCCGAGCGCGACCTGTCGGCCGAACAGCGGCAGCTCGCGCTGCGCGCGGTCGGAGTGATGCAGCTCGCGGAGAACCAGGTGCGCGACGCCGCGGAGACGCTCGCCGAGCTGGTGGTGCGGGCGCCCGATCTCGCCGAAGGCCAGTACAACTACGCGTGCGCGCTCGCGCGCCTCGGCGAGGCGCAGCCGGCGATCGACCACCTGCGAGCCGCGCTGCGGCTCGACGGCGATCTGGCGGCGCACGCGCGCGACGACGAGGACTTCAAGTCGTTGCGCGGGAGCGCCGCGTTCCAGCAGCTCGTCGCCTCCGGGAGATAGCCCGGCTCGAAGCCGGCGAGCGCCGCTTGCAGGCGCACTGCTTCGGCCGACATGCGCGCCGGATCCCCTACATCGGCCCACGCCTCTTTCGAGGGGAATTTCCGCGCGGGGCGCGACGAGCGGCAGGCGCCCGGCGATCGGGTCGAAGAA
>Ga0070741_10014821_pt1 | contig 13386 bp, 10 predicted proteins | sample Coa_R1_4_FD_66440 | JGI IMG/M metagenome (GOLD analysis project Ga0070741, IMG submission 66440) | Surface soil microbial communities from Centralia Pennsylvania, which are recovering from an underground coalmine fire - Coalmine... | ecosystem: Environmental > Terrestrial > Soil > Unclassified ... | reverse complement strand
ATCCGTCTACTCATTTGAACGTTCCAGCGGCCAAAAAGTTGCGGAAATCGGACTGGCTCATTTCAACCATCCCGCTCTTTTTCAACCACTTACGACGCACTACCGCAAGTTCAGGCTGATCATCATCTTTCGGAAGTCTTTCCTCGATCCGCGGCCTATCGAGCTTCCAGCACAAAACTAAAGTGACCTAGCACCGAAGTACTTACAGTGCGTTAATGTCTTCATAGAAAGTGCGGTCAGTTGCTATTGGGGGGCGCGACTGGTGGAAAAACTAAATATCCTGGTGTCTCTGATTACGGATCAGAATGACTATCAACTGGAACAGGCCGCGTCGGCGCAGGTAGCAGCCAGCAGGATTGGCGCAAATCTCCAAATCATCTATGCCAACAATGATGCGGTTCAGCAGACTCAGCAAATCCTCGAATTCATTCAGAATCCAAACAAACGGCCCGATGCCATCCTGGTAGAACCGGTGGGAACGGGCATGCCCCAGGTCGCTAAAGCAGCAGTCTCGGCAGGGATCGCCTGGGTGTTGATCAACTCCAAAGTTGAATACTTGAGCCAGCTGCGCCAGCACGCCACCGTGCCCGTATTCTCGATGATCTCAGATCACGAAGCCATCGGAAGAATTCAGGGCCAACAGATGGCTGCAATCCTCGGTGAGCAGGGATGCGTGCTTTACATTGAAGGTCCGGCGGTTCGCGATGTTTCCCGCTTGCGAACCAAGGGCATGATGGCGACCAAGCCTGCTGGCATCAAACTGAAAACTCTCAAGGGTGATTGGACCCGCCAGAGTGGTTATCACGCCGTGAAATCGTGGCTATCCTTGAGCACATCCCGAGAACTTCATGTTGGATTGATCTCTTGCCAGAACGACGATATGGCGATGGGCGCGCGACAGGCATTCGAAGAAATGGGCGATCTCAAAGAACGGGACTCCCTAATGTCCCTTCCGATCACCGGATGCGATGGTGTTCCAAAAGCTGGACAGACTTGGGTGAAGCAAGGACGGATTACCGCGACCATTTTCTGCCCGCCGCTCTTGGGCAACGCCATCCAATTGCTTTCCGAATCCCACAGAAATGGTTCGCAGCCGGATGAAACAACGTTGTCGTCCGCAAGCTCTTTTCCGGCGCTGGATGACCTGACCAAAAAACGAGCAGTCGCTGCCAGTAAGGCCTGAGCCGGCTGCTGTGGTTCGTCAGACCAGAACTTCCTAGGCGCCCACCAGTTCTGCCTTTTCGCTCGGCTCGTATTCGATGATATATCCCGCGACCGCGCTGGCCGCCACCGTAAGTGGGGAAGCTAAATACATCTGGCCGGGACCGCTTCGTCCCGGAAAATTACGATTCTGTGCGCTGATCACGACCTGGTCCGAACGCGTGGACACGCCGGGCCCGGCATTAATACATGCTCCGCAGCTGGGCTCAATCACTTGCGCCCCAGCTTTCTGAAAAACATCCAGATATCCCCGCCGCAGGCAGTAATCGCGCGTCTCTTGTGAGCCGAACTGGATGTAGAACTTCGTGGAAGCCGCCACCCGCTTCCCATGTTTCAGGGCATCCGCCAGAACAAGAGCGTACATATCCATGTCTGCGTTCTTCCCCGCCGTGCAGGTTCCGCCATATGCGATCTCCACGGGAACCGGGGTATTCAAATCGCGGATGTATTTGCCATTTCCTGGATCGCCCGGTGTCGCCACCATCGGTGTGATCTCGGCCGCGTCAAGCTCTATCACGTGCGCGTACTGTGCCCCCGGATCGCTATAAAGTCCTTCGATCATTGACTCGGCTTGTGCACGATCCATGCCCCTGCGCTCGACGAGGAAGTCAACCGCTTTCTTGTCGGGAGCAACGACGCCGGTGAAGCCGCCGATCTCCGCCGCCATATTTGTCATCGTGGCGCGTTCGTCGACGCTGAGATCCTCGATCGCTTCTCCAGCGTATTCCATCACCTTGGCGAGAGCTTTTCCGCTGCGAACATACTCCAGGCTCAGGATCTTCAGGATGAAATCTTTCGCGGTAACGTTGGGATGTCTCTTCCCGCGAACCACGACCTTCACCGACTCCGGTACGCGCACGCGAACGTCTTTCGTAATCCACGAATTAAATACGTCCGTTGTTCCGATGCCAAAAGCCACACATCCAATTGCTCCCACATGGGGGGTGTGCGAGTCGGACCCGATATTCAATTGCCCAGGAAGTGCATAGCTTTCCAGAACGATCGAGTGACAGATCCCCTCAGAACCCTTGCGGTCCTTTAATTCTCCGTGCAGTCGAATTCCCTGCTTTTTCGCGAAATCCTGCTGCTTGAGCTTGAGTTGCGTCGCCAGATCGAGCAGCCCCAGCTTCTTCTTTTCTTCGGAAATGACCTCGTCGAGAAACGTAAGATGATCGCGGAAAAACAAGATCGTCGACGGATCGTTAACCTTCGCATCTTTGCCTACGTACTGCTCGAAGAAAATCGCGGCCATTGGCGTTACATACTCGTGACTGAATCGCAAATCCGCGCGCGCGAAACCCGTGTCCCCTGGCTTAACCGCCGCAACTCCCACGCCGCCTTTCTCGTTGATCATGTGCCGTGCAAAAATTTTCTCCGCCACTGTCATCGGCGCCTGTCCACCCCCACCCGCGGACTTGATCGGAGGCAAAAACACCTTCCCCTGCATCCTGGCGATGTTGAACGGGAATAATCCTCCGTATTCGATCACCTGCCGCGTGATCTCGTCTTCACCGGCCGTAAATTCGCTCAATGGAATCTCTTCCCCGCTGCGAACGCGGTCGATCAAAGAAAAATTTGTAGAGGTAAGCAATCCAAGGTTCTGGCAATTCTGCTTGTAAATGCGCTCAATATTTTCCGCAATCACCACGCGGATCCCGGCGCACATCTCTGCATAAGGAGACTGTTCGCGGCTGGAACCTTTGCCCCGGCGCTTGCCGCTCACTGCACAAACAAATCCACCACGCTTTACATCCCCACGCCCGATCGGCGTCACATTGCCGCACTTCAACCCAAGATAGGGGATTTCTCCCAACGTCTCGTCGAAATAAAAGCAATAGTGGGCTGGCGTGATCTCATCCGTCGAGATGTCATCGCGCAGCTTCGGATTGTTTGCCGCGTTCTTTGTATCCCACGGCAAGTCTTCGCCAGCAAGCTGCCTCTTGATCAGTTCTGGATCTTCCGTAAGAAAAAGGATTCTGCCTTGCAGGCGGACTTTGTCCGGCCGCTTTTCTATCTTGCGCTCGAGAAGTGAGTTAATCACGGTTACCTGAGGCCTTCAGAATGATCTGCCGGAGCGGAGCCGGCGTTCCCACATGCTTTATTGTAACGCGGCCAAACTTATGATGCGGATCTGCGGGTTAACGCTGGTAGGTACGTGGATCGGGCAGCGGATCGAGGTTCCGCCCGGCAAAGATTTCCTGGAATTGCTGGATGAGAGCGTCATGAATCAAGCCATTGGATGCCAGCGTTTCGCGGCTATTCAACTGGAATGGCGATCCATCGAAGCTGCTGACTTTGCCCCCAGCTTCTTCCGCGATCAATGTCCCCGCAGCCGTATCCCAGGGATTAAGATTGAACTCCCAGAAGCCGTCGAAGCGCGCGCAAGCAACGTTGCATAAATCCAGCGCTGCGGACCCCGCTCGCCGCACCCCATGCGTTCGTAATGTGATCTGGTGATAAAAGAAAATGTTGGGGTTCTTGTGCCGCTTTTGGCTGGGAAAGCCGGTTGCGACCAAAGATTCTTTTAGTTGTGCCGCCTTCGATACCTGGATCGCCTTGCCGTTCAGTTGTGCTCCTTTTCCAAGCTCGGCGCTGAACAGTTCTTCACGCGTCGGATCGTATACAACTCCAGCAATCCGTTTGGCACTCCCCTCCGACCGATGCTCAAGAGCCATCGAAACGCAAAACACCGGATATCCGTGTGCGAAATTCGTCGTCCCATCCAGCGGGTCAACGTACCACCGGTAATCGCTGCCTTGATCGTTAAGCCCCTGCTCCTCGCCTAACACGTCGTGGGTAGGAAACGACTTTTTGATGCGCTCCCGAATCAGCGCTTCCGAAGCCCGATCCGCCGCCGTGACCAGGTCCGCTTCGCCCTTGTATTCGATTTTTAGGCCCTGGTGGAAATACTGCATCAATAGCGCGCCCGCTTCTCGCGCAATTGCTGACATGACTGGAATAAAGCTGTCGGGGTGTTCGGCGTTCGATGCCATTCGCGGTCTTTTTTCTTTACGTTTCTCGCAGGTTGCGGGAGCAGGAGAAAAGCCCAAGAACTCTACTTCTTCTTCCCGTTTTCCTCGGCGATATACATGATTTCGTGCTTGAAAATGAATAGATTCGGCGCGCCCTGCCGCGTAAGGCGGATCATGTTCTTATCGTAGTACTCGATCCAACCCTCTACGTTCTGGCCATCCATTAACTTGACCGAAACCGCTTTCTGTTTCTCCCCAAGATTTTTCAGAAAAGCTGCTTCTTCGAACGTGTCTTCTGGCGGCGGCGTCCGCCCTCTTTTTGCATTCGGATTTCCATGTGGAGCGCGGAACGACATGCTCGCATTGTACACAATCGGCGCCGAATGACTCTCGCCACGAGGACTTCCGCAGCCAGAGTAAAATGCTGTTGCGTCCTTCTGCAGGAGGCCACGTGAACCGCCCCGCGAGTACCGTACTCCTTGTTGCACTCGGGTTATGCCTCACCGCATTCGCGCAGCAGGCAAGCCACCACTTTCCCACTCCACCGGAAACCATGGATCCGGACGGACACAGCGACCAGCAATCACCGGTCCTGCACCGCAACGTCAATCTGCTTCAGATCCAACATGAAGCGAACGACTTGGCCCGAACGGCCGGAACTATCCCATCCGACGTCGACAACATCCGCAGAGGAATGCTACCGAAAGACACGATCGAGAAGCTGAAGCAGATCGAAAAGCTTTCCAAGCGGCTGCGCAGCGAACTCAATCCCTAGAGTGGGAACAAAGCCGAAGCGGCAGAGAAGGAAGGGCCTGATCGGTGAACAGGCCAAAAAAGTGTCGAGAACATCGACAGCATTCTAAAAGGTAAGTTTCAATCCAAACTCTATCTGACGGGGTGCGCCCAACATGAAAACTCCCGATCCTGCGCCGGCGCGGTTGGCAAAGTGTCCTGCATAGGTCGTCCCATTGATCGCACCATTGGTTCCCGTCAGCAATCCCGACATCATGTTGCCCGGCAGATCAAAATTCACAAAATTAAACACGTTAAAAATTGCTGCCGATGGCTGAATCGTAAACCGTTCCTTGACTGTGTATTTCCAGGACAGACTCGTATCAAATGTCCGCAACCAGGAATAACTTTGCTGATCAAACGGTGCGGGCGCCACGGCAGGAGCTACGCCGCCCAAACTCGCCAAGTCTTGCGTCGTCATTAGATTGTTTGTGACGAGAAGCTGTCCCGCTGGAGTGGGCAATCCCGCCACCGTCGTGTTGTAGATCGAGATCTTTTGATTCACGTTGCTGGCTTCAACTCCGCGTTCAAACGTGCCCACGTGGGTGCCCGGTATCGGGTCCTGCGTGGTACCGTCGCCGCTGAAATCGGTGCGGAAAATCTCTCCTGCCCCTGCGCCGGTATTCGGAACCGTCAACGTCGTCGCTAACGGGCTGTAGAAATGACCCATCATCCCCCACTGGATCCTCAGCGGCAGCGTTACTAGTCCGCCAAAGGAGATCTGGTGGCGGCGATCGAGATCGGATGGACCGAAATAACGGTTTACGTTTTGATTGTCGAGAGCGGGCGCGATGAAATCCTGATCGCCGCTCGCAACCGTCACCGGGTTGTCCGCCGCCACGCCCCCACCCGAATTGCGCAGCGTTGAAAGCGCGTAAGCAAGCTGAAAATTCGCCGACTCCACCCAGCGCGAGGGATGCTTCAACGTGTCGACAAACTTCATCTGATATCCAGTGTAGAGCGACCTGCCAACCGGCGATAGAAATCCTAGCGGCGGCGCCAGCGGGTTCAATCCTCCAAATGCGCAGTTATAGCCGAGGCGGGCAAGACAACTGTTTCCTCCCATATCGGTCGATGATCCCAACCCACGCGAGGCAAAGTCGCTCATATTGGCGGGCCTTGCCGGATTCGCCGCGGTTCCCCAAGTTCCACCGTCTGTCGTCCCGGTAGCAGGATCAAAGAGACAATTCCGAGCCCACGACTCAGGCACGGTCGCTGCACCGCACGCAGACAGCGTGTTCGCGATCGCCGCTTCAGCCCCGCCTTTGTCGAAATATCGAACGTCGCCCGCATGGTTCTGATCTACGCCGAGAAGGTAATGGGTTTCGATGTTCCGAACGTAGTTGACCGTAAACACCATGCCGGGCCTGAGTTCGCGCTCCATCCCGATATTCATTTGTATCGATCGAGGTGACCGGTACAACGGATTCAGCATGGAACTTCCCGGCGCGAAGTAGCAATTCGACCCTGAGGAACAGTCAGTAAGATACTGGCCCGCATACGCGGGATTCCGGCCATTCAGATTGAAGGGCGATCCGGCCGCGTAAGCTTGTTGCAGTCCAATAATCGCTGGCAGTGCATTCCCGATCAGGGGAAAGCTGCTCGATCCAGGTACGCCACAGATCTGGCTCGCCGTCGCGCTCCGGGGAGTGTTCAGATCACCGTTTGCCGTTTTCAAGGTATTTGGCTGACCGGGCGAAGCACACGGAGAGAAGAACTGCAAAAACGATCCCGTCTGCTGCCGGAGTGGCGCGTCAAAAAGCACGTTGTTCCAGAGTGAATTTTCCCAGAACAGCCCTACTCCGCCGCGAAACACCGTCTTCCCGTTGCCACCCGCGTCCCACGCAAACCCAAATTGAGGTGCAAAATTGGTGTCAGGCTGTCTTACTCGATTTCCCAATCCCGCAACCAACGAGTCCAGTTGAGGTATTGCCGGATACTGGCTGTCGGTGCGTCCCGTATCCCGCTCGTAGCGCAATCCATAAGTCAGAACCAGCGTTCGTCGAGCCTTCCACGTGTCGCCCAGGTAGAGCAGCAATCGATTATCCGGTCCCAACTCACCTGCAGGAAGACCCAGCCCCGCTTTGCCGGTCGAATACCCCAGACCATTCGCCAACATGATGGAATCGGCGGGATAGTTGAACGGATTTGAAGATCCTCCGCTAAATGGTCCCACCGCGGCGTTTGTTATTTCTGAGCTCGAAACCTGCGACACAATTCGCGGCCCGTTGCCGTAGAACGAGTCGAATCCCGCTCCCACGATGTAGTCGAACCCAGCGCCGAAACGAACCACATGATCCCTCCACAGCCGCGAGCCGTCATACTTCAGCTCGACATTACTTTGCAGAGTCTTTTGAGGGGCCAGAGAGTTCGGACCAGCAATCAGCCCTGAAGTACCCATCGCGATTTGCGCCTGCAGGCCACTGAACGGCAGCGCGCTGTTTCCGATGGTTGCGTCCGCCATGTGATTCTGGAATTTCAGGTAAGAGAATCGAATCGAGTGCGTATAGATTCCTCGGCTGAAATCCAGACCGAGCACGTGATCTCTCGCGGTATCGACGTTGTCATACACCGAATACCCTTGACCCAGGTTCGCTGCCATTGAGTTGTCAAAGTATGAGAATCGATAGAAAGCCCTCGCGGCAGGCGTGAGTTCATAATCCAATCGCCCCGTGAGGTTGTCCTCGTGGAAAGGATCAGTATATGTACCCGAATACTGCGTGAATGGAGCAGAAATCGGAACCGGAGCCTGCGCGTGCTGAAGGGTGCGCTCTCCGTCGACAAAGAAGAAGGCTTTGTCCTTGATAATCGGACCGCCTACGCCCGCCCCATATTGGCTCCGTTGAAATGGTGACTTGAATCCCGCCGGTGTCGGAAGTTGTGACGAAAATGAGCTATCGCGAAATGCGCCAAATGCTTCACCATGAAGCGTGTCGGATCCCGATTTAGTGACCACATTGACGGCCCCCGCAGACGTAAGCTCGGTCGATAGATCGAGATCCGATTGGCTTACCTGGAACTCCTGAACCGCCGTGGCTGGCACGTTAGACGTAGTCGCACCCACTGTCTCGTCGGAAATATCCACCCCGTCGACTTCGATACGAGTGTTGCGTCCGGAATGGCCTTCGATCGAAATGGCCCAATAGCCAGCCTTGCTAGGATTGAGATCCTGTCCGTCCTGCACCTGAACCCCGGGCTCAAGTTGGCCAACATCGAGGAAGTTGTGCCCGTTCGTCGGAAGACTTTCAATCTGCGTCGAGCTAAGCAGACCCTGCACCGTCGCCTGTGCCGCATTGACCGGCATCTCGTTTATTTCGTCAACCGCGGTAGTGCCCTGCCCGGGTTCCAGTTTCCGGTTGCCGTTGGCGATGTTATTTACTCTGATAGTCAGTCGCACTTCCGCAGTTTTGAAGTTCGTGGCTTCAATGCGGACTTTGTAAACGCCGGGAATCAAATTCCCAACGACGTATTCCCCCTCGCTGTTGGTCGCTGTCCTGGCGACTTGGCCCGTGGACCCGGTGACGTTCACCTTTGCTCCTGCCAGAACGGTCCCTGACGCATCGGTCACAGTGCCGACAATGCCGCCGGTCGCGATCGAATTCTGTGCCGCAATCGGAGCAGGAATCAGGGCAAAAGTTCCCAGCAGCCAAACCGCCATTACGGCGCGCCACTGGCAGCCCCGCAGCGTAGCATTGAGCATCATCGAACCTACCTTTCGGATCAACAGAACAACAAATCTTGCGCCTTGAGATCGCTGCAATAACGCTCTACCGGCTCTCGCACATTGCGACCAAATTGCGCTGATAGGCAATCCTCTGGCCAGCAAAAACTAGTCAACGGCCGCGCAGGCATCTGCCCTTTGCTCAGTTTTTCAACACATTGCTGAGTCTCGACTTAGGGTAATCTGCCGCGCGTATCAGGTTTGCGGTTTCCAAATAATGTATCTGATTTCGAAATAATGAACCAACTCTGAAGCGCTCTTCCCCAGTTCAGAAAGCTCCCTCGACGCTCAAACCATTCAGAACTCTGACTTCACACTGTAATAACCGGCGCGATGCCGGACCCGGTAGTTGGATGCGTCCGGAACTCCGACTACCTTTACCTCGATGCGCCGGAATTCCGACGACGACGTGCGCTGGGACGGATAATACGCAAGCAGATATTGCGTCCGCAGTTCGTCACTGATCTTGTGGAACGCTTCGTCCAGTTGCGTGACCGAAGTGGCGTAGTAGTACTTGCCTCCAGTGTCTTCCGAAAGCTGTATCAATGCGTGCTCACCGCCGGTTTCCCGTCCCGCGCTGCTCTCGATGGGAACCACGATGATCGAATACACAATGGCCTCAGCCTCTTCCGAAGCCCTTACCGCTTGTTTGTAGTCGATCTTGCTGATGGTATCGCCCCCGTCGGTGATCAGAACAATCACTTTGCGGCCTTTGCGGTGATCCAACGCTCTTGAGGCAAGGTATATAGCGTCATAAAGCGCGGTGGCCGCTCCCATGCGGATGTGATCAATGCTCTCGTCAATTCGTTTTAAGTCCGCCGTATACCCAGGCGTCGCCTCGTTCACCACTTCGCTGAACGCGTACACCGACAGTGCATCGATGGGCCGAATAATTTCGTGCGCAAATCGTTTCGCAGATGCCTGTTCCAACGGCAAGTCATGCCGCGTACTCAAGCTCGTGTCGATCGCAAGCGCAATCGACAGCGGCAGTTGCGATTCGCGATCGAATACTTTGATCTCCTGGTCGCGGTCGTCTTCTTTGAGGATGAAGTTGTTCTTCGCCAATCCGGCGATGGGCGCTCCATGCTCGTCGGTCACCGTTACGAACACGTTGACCAGATTCACGTCGACCTTCAGCGTCGTGTCGGGCTTGGATTGTTGCTCGGACGGATGATCAGAACGGCTGGGATTTGCCGTCCTGGGGTCCGGCGGCGCCTGCTGCGCCCAGGCGCTGCAGACACTGCAGATCAAGACAAAGCCGATGGCCGACAGCAGGCTGGTCGCGGGTTTTCTCATTCGCCGGTTGCTAAGTGACTGAATTATAACGTTGCAGCCCGCTCACTTAGATGCGCGGCATGCGTCAGGGCTGCCTCATCAGGATTGCGCTTTTGGGATATCTGCCGGAAATGGTTCCCCGTCCGCCCAGACCGCACCGTCCTCGAAGAATTCCTTCTTCCAGATGGGAACCGTCCGCTTGAGCGTATCAATCAACCACCGGCACGCTTCGAAGGCCGCCGCCCGATGCGCCGACCCCACTACAATCAGAACGCTGGTCTCGCCGATCTCCAGGCGTCCAAGTCGGTGCACGATGCTGACGTCCCTTATGTTGAACTGCTGGATAGCTTTCGATGCGAGCGACTCCAGTTGCGTGAGAGCCATTTCTTCGTAGGCTTCGTAATGCAGATACAGCGTTTTGCGCCCGCGCGTCTGATTGCGAACAATCCCTTCAAAGACGAGGGCTGCGCCGTCTTCGCCCTGCTTCATTCTGGCGAGTACGGATGACGTGTCAATTCGCTCCCGCACAATGGCCGCATAATGCGTTTCGTTGGCTTGGATGGAGTGCTCCTCTGCTGGACCGGCATTGCCGCCACTGACGGGCGGCAATAACGCAACTTCGTCGTTGGCGTTCAGTCTTACATCCGGCGCACTGTATTGCTGGTTCACTGCTATGGCTAACGAAGGAAGTAAATTCTTGAGAGCGGGAAACTGCGATTCATAGTGCTGGAGCGCCTGCCGCACAACAGCTCCCTCCGCCAAATCGAGCTCGTCGACCGATTTGCCGGTAATCTCCTTCAACACACCGAAGAACAGCACCCGCACGCGCATCAGGCGTTCAGTGTATCGCGAGTCCTGCCGCTGCGGGCTGTCGCTGCATTCCAGACGTCAGCTTGAGGGAGAACAATCCGCAAACGCGCAATGTGGCGCTCTCCCTATCTGCGAGCAGAAGATGAAGTGCCAAAAGACATATCTGTAATGCCGCATCCATCGATTTCGGATCTCCGCGTGCTGTTCTTTGACAAATCCCAGACAAACCGGCAACGCCCGATTGTTATTCTCCACGGAAGATGGATACAGTGGCGACGACCCGGACTGCAGTGAATCGTGAACAAAGTGCGCCCTCGAAGGCGTTGTGGCCTTCAGTCCGCCACCTCGGTGGCAACTTGCTGCGGACCTACCCTTGGTTGGCGGTGGCGGCCGTTTCGGTGAGTGGGATCGCTGTTGTCGCCAGCCTGGCCACGGATATAAACCTTCCGTATAAGTTGCTGGCGGCTCTGGCATGGGCTACCTCCTCATTTGTGTGGGGACTCTCGGTGCGATCTTCCCGGAGTCGGCGCTTTCCACCGTTATCGCATCTTCATCGCCGGCAGTACGCTGCCACATGGGACTCGCTCACCGCGTCCCGCGAAGAAGCGTATTCCGCTGCGGCGGGCCATAAGGATGAAACCGAATTTCGCCAATCGGCTGCCAAAACCGTTCAGAATCTCCTGGAACTTGCCCCTATTCGGCCCCATGATCACGTCCTGGAAGTGGGTTGTGGCGTAGCGCGCATCGGCCGTGAATTGGCTCCGTGTTGCGCAACCTGGACTGGAGCGGACATATCCGCCAATATGCTCGCGCACGCCACCCGCCGCCTGGATGGGCTGCCGAATGTCCGCTTCGTTCAATTACATGATGTCGGACTTTCCAAGTTCGAAAACGATTCATTCGATGTGGTCTACTTCACCAACATGCTGATCCACTTGGACGAAATGGATCGCTGGCAGTACGCTCAAGAGGCATTTCGCGTGCTGCGTCCCGCCGGCCGAATTTTCATGGATATCATCGATATCGAGTCAGACGCCGGCTGGAATATGTTTGCTCACGACTCAGTCCGCTATAAACATTTGGAGCGACCGCCTTACATGCCACGATTCTCCAATGCTTCGGAATTGACCGTATATCTCCAGCGCGCGGGCTTTATGGGCATTCAGGCGCACCACCGTTCGCCACTGGTCGTCGTGACAGGCGTGAAGCCGTCCGGTGAATAGGCTGCGAGTTCAGGATCTATTTACCCATCTTCATGCGCCGCGCTTGCGGAACACAAACAAAAATGCCAGCCCCGAAGGACTGGCATTTGATATTCATTACTTCAGCCTACGCTCGCGTCAGCACCCGATCATGGACCGGCTCGGGCTCTTTGATAGGCTCGGTCGGACCGTATTCCTGCTTCGGGTCTTTGGGCGGCGCTGCCGGGATGATCCTGGCAGCAGGCCCTTGGGCTACCTCTGGCAGGGAAATACATAACGCCTCGTCAATCGTCTTGACGTAATGAACACTCAGATTCTCGAGTTGCTCGGGCGTAAGGTCTTCCTCCACGTTCATCTTGTTCTCCGCGGGCAGAATCACGTCGTGAACCCCCGCCCGCTTGGCGGCCAGGACCTTTTCCTTGATTCCCCCAACCGGCAGAACATTTCCGCTCAACGTGATCTCTCCAGTCATCGCGATTAACGGCGTGATGCGTTTCTTCGTCAGCAGCGAAACCAAGGCCGTCGCCATGGTCACGCCGGCCGAAGGTCCATCCTTCGGGATCGCTCCCGCCGGAACGTGAATATGGAGATCATGGTTGGCGAAGAAATCCTCCGGAACCCCAAGACGATCCGCATTCGATCGAACCCACGTGAGCGCCGCCTGCATGGATTCCTGCATGACCTGCCCAATCTGGCCCGTCATCGTGAATCCACCTTTGCCCTTCATCGCATTGGCTTCGACAAACAGCACGTCTCCGCCTGCGGGAGTCCATGCAAGACCAACCGCAACTCCAGGCCGCTCCGTGCGCTCGGCAATTTCGCCTTCGCTCCGGATCTTGATCCCACCCAGAAATTCCTGAACGATCTCCTTGTTGACAATCAGTTTCTCGGTCTTCCCTTCGGCAAGACGTCGCGCCTGTTTCCGGCAGATCGTTCCAATGGTGCGCTCCAGATTTCGCACGCCCGCTTCACGCGTGTAGTGGCGAATGACATAGCGCACCGCCTCTTCTGGAAACTCAATCTGCTCCGGAGTAATGCCGTTCTCGTCGATCTGCCGGGGGATCAGGTACTTGAATGCGATGTGCACCTTTTCCTCTTCGGTATAGCCCTGCAGTTCGATGATCTCCATACGATCGCGCAATGGTTCCGCAATCGGATCGAGCATGTTCGCCGTCGTAATGAACAATACCTTCGACAAATCGAATGTCACGTCGAGATAGTTATCGCGGAAGGTCGAATTCTGCTCCGGATCGAGCGCTTCGAGCAATGCCGAAGCGGGATCACCGCGGAAATCTCGTCCGACCTTGTCGATCTCGTCGAGCATGAACACGGGGTCCTTCGTCTCGGCACGGCGAATACCCTGGATGATCTGTCCGGGCAATGCGCCAATGTA
>Ga0070741_10014820_pt1 | contig 13388 bp, 13 predicted proteins | sample Coa_R1_4_FD_66440 | JGI IMG/M metagenome (GOLD analysis project Ga0070741, IMG submission 66440) | Surface soil microbial communities from Centralia Pennsylvania, which are recovering from an underground coalmine fire - Coalmine... | ecosystem: Environmental > Terrestrial > Soil > Unclassified ... | reverse complement strand
CCGGGCCGTCGGCCTCGATCCGGTCGACGAGCCTCGGAAGCGAGAGCGACGAGAAGTCGGAGCGCCACCGGAGCCGCCGCAGCGCCTGGCCGGGCACGCCGAGCACGGCCGGGCTGAGCGGCGTCGAACCGCGCCCCGGCACCTCGGCGTTGCGCCGGAGCACCGGGTAGGCCGCCGCACCGGGCGCGAGCGAGACGTAGCGCTCGACCGACGCCGCCTCGAGCGGAAGCACGAGCCGCTGCCCCTCAGTGACCGTGAAGTCGAGCGGCACCGAGAAGGCCGCCTGGTCGCGTGCGCCGCGCTCGAGCGTCGAGCGGTACGTGACCGCGAAGAGCGCCAGGCCGAGGCTGACGACGAGGAACGCGGCCGTTGCCGCCGTCCGCACCGGCGCGCGCGCGAGGGCGAGCAGCGCGAGGCGCACGGCATTCGGCGCTCGGCGAGAGGCGCGCTCGCCGAGGCGCATCAGCGGCCGGAGGAGCCGTACCGCGGCGACGGCGGCGACGAAGCAGACGAGCGCCGGCAGCAGCAGAAGAAGCGTCCGGTCGCCGCCGGAGGCCAGCGCGTCCGAGCTCAGGCCGCCACGCGCGAGGCCGACAACTGCCGCGGCCGCGGCACCGAGCGCAGCGATATCGAGGACGCCAACGCGCCGCCGGGCGACCTCGTCCTCGCGGGTCCGCGTCCCCGCGAGAACCACGAGCGTCGCAGCGAGCCACGCGCCCAGGACGACCGCCGCGCCTACCCAGGTGGCGAGCGAGTGCAGCAGCACGGGACCCGCCGGCAGCCTGGCTGCTCCCGCGACGGCCGCGACCGCCGCCGCGCCCGCGCCGAGACCGACGAGCGCGCCTGCGCCGGTGAGGGCCGCCACCTCGGCCGTCTGGAAGAGCCAGAGCTGCGACCGCGTCGCGCCCTGGTGGAGCAGCCGTCGCGACTCGCTGCCGAGCCCGCGCCGGAGGCCGATGGCCGCGAGCAGCGCGAACCCGAGCACGAGCGCGCTGACCTCGCCGCCGACGAGCAGCATCCTCCCCGCCGATGCACGCCCGCGGCTCGTCCCTTCGAGCAGCGCGGTGTCGGGGCCGCCGAGCGCGTAGAAGTTGCTGTGCGCGACGAGCCGAGCCTGGGCCTGCGACTCGCGCGCGAGCAGGCTCGAGACGTCCCAGTAGTGGGCGTCGCGCACCCCAAGAGGCGCCACCCAGCTGTAGACGCGGAAGTAGGGCGAGAACGCCGGCAGTCGGTCGAACGCACGGACGCCGGCCGTCAAGAGGACGAAAGCCTGCTGGCCGCCGGCCCGACGGGGCACGAGCGAGTCGCCGAAGGGCGTGTCCTGCCGGACGGCGATGCCGACACGGACGAGGTGGAGATCTCCCTCGTCGAGCCTCGCGCGACCGCCGCCGCCGAGCTGGAGGACCTCGCACCGCTTCGGCATGCACGTGCGCGGCAGGCGGCCGGAGCTGAGCCGGACGATCGCGCCGAGCCCGTCGACGGCCGCGAGCTGGGTCAGCTCCCCTCCGATCCGAAGCTGGTGGAAGAAGGTGCCGCGGAGAAGCGGCCGCGCGGTCAGCGGCACGAGGGCCGCGCGCACGTCGCGGTCGGCGCCGGAGAAGGTCGTGTCGGGAGGGAGGCCGAATGCGTCGACACGGAAGCCGCGCTCTCCCTGGGGCAGGTCGGCAAACGCATGCTGGAGCGCCCGGTCGCGCGTGATCGCGCTGCCACCGAGCGCGGCGACGAGCATGGCCGTCGAGACGGCGACGCCGGCCGCGACGAGGGCGGCCCGGCCCGGGTGCGCGCGGAGCCGCGCCGCGGCGACGACGAGCGGCGCCCGCGCCCGCCACCAGAGCCGCGCCCCCTTCATAGACACCGTCATACCACGTTTGCCGGTGTCGGGCTTCTCACAGCTAGGCTCGTCGGCTCGCCAGGTGCGCTCGACGACGCCGAAGCCGGAGGGATGGGGGTCCCGCTACGGGGCCTGGTTCGAGGAGCGATCCGCGGCAGAGCGGTATCACCTGCGTCCGCCGTATCCGCCCGAGACGTTCGAGCTGCTCGCGTCGCTCGTGGCGGGGCCGGAGCCAGCCGTCCTCGATGCGGGGTGCGGTCTCGGCGACATCGCGCGGCCCTTCGCCCCTCTCGTCGCCCGCGTCGACGCCGTGGACCGGTCGGCAGCGATGCTCGACGCCGCGCGACGCATGCCGGGCGCCGAGGCCGAGAACCTGCGGTGGCTCGGGGGAGACGTCGAGGACGTGTCGCTCGCGCCACCGTACGCGCTCGTGGTCTGCGGCGACAGCGTTCACTGGTTCGACTGGGAGCGCGTCGTCGACCGCTTCGCCGAGGTCCTCTCGCCGGACGGCCTGCTCGTGCTCGCGCAGCGCGAGTGGCTGCGGGACGAGCGGATCCTCGAGCGGCTGCGACCGATCTACAGCCGCCACGGCGCGAATCCGCATTTCCAGCCGCTCGACCCCGTGCAGGAGCTCGAGCGCCGCGGGCTCTTCGGCGCGATTGGGCGCCACGTCACCGCGCCGCACCCGTGGCGGCCCACGCTGGACGAGCTGATCGGCTGCCACCACTCGATGTCCGGCTTCATCCTGGAGAAGATGCGCGACCCGGAAGCCTTCGACCGCGAGCTCGCCGACGCGGCTCGCGACCTTCCGGTCGGAGAGGACGGCCGCTATCTCCTCAGCGTCAGCGCCGAGCTCACCTGGGGCCGGCCGGTTCCCGACGTCAGGCCACGACCCGGTAGACCTCGAAGACCTCCGCGTACTCCCGGTTGACGTTGATCCCGTGCGTTCGGGCGACGTTCCAGATGTACTCGGGGTCCGAGTACCGGCGGTGCTGCTGAGAGACGTACTTCGAGAGCGCCGCGACCTTCAGCTCCAGGTGCGAGCGCTCGAGCGCGAAGTACGCCTGGTAGGCGAAGTCGAAGTTGTTCCACGGGATCTCGTAGCCGAGGATCGTCGTCCGCTTGAAGGCTCGCAGGCCCTCCACGGCGATCACCTGATGGTCCTGGTGGATGTCGTGCAGGCTCGGCTGGAAGACGGCGTCGGGGCGCCAGTCCTCCCAGAGCTCGATCAGCAGCTCGAGGATGTCCTGTCGGTGCTGGGGGAACGTCCTGACCTCGAAGTCGTGCACGTCGAGGTTCGACTCAGGGATGCCGAGCTCCGCCGTCGCCTCGCGCACCTCGCGCGCGAGCGTGTCGGGCGCGAAGCCGTCCGGCAGCGACTTCGTCGCGATCGAGAACGCGACATAGCGGACGGTCGTGCCCGCATCGACGAGGCGCGCCATCGTGCCGCCGCAGCCGAACTCGCCGTCGTCCGTGTGCGGCGCCAGGACGAGGACGCGCTCCCAGGAGCCGATCACGCCGGCGCCTGGCGCTTCCGCTGGCGCTCGAGCACCGCGGCGCCGGAGGCGATGAACGCGAGCATCCCCCAGAACATCGGGTCCTCGAAGAGCGCGTTGTAGAAGAGGCTGTGTACCGCGATCGCCGCGAGGGCGAGCACGAAGACGAGCCGCGCCCGCCCGGTGAGCGTCCGCCTGATCCCGCTCAGGCCCGTCTTCAGCGCGACGACGAAGAGCCAGACGAGCAATGCGAGGCCGGGCAAGCCCGTCTCGGCCGCGACCGTGACCGGCGTGTTGTGCGACGCCGCCTTCTTCGGGTCCTCCCCGTGCAGATGGAGCCGGTCGGCGTAGGCGCGCTTGAATCCTCCGAGGCCGACGCCGGCGACGGGGTGGTGCAGGGCGATGCGGATCCCGTTCGCGATCAGCGAGGTGCGCCCGCTCGTCGCGTTGTTCAGGCCGGCGCTCGACTTGTGCAGGAGCTGGCTGCGGATGGGGCCCGCGGAGAAGCCGACCGACAGGATGACTGCGGCGACCAGACCGAGCGCGGCCACCGCCCTCCAGCGCCAGACGAAGAAGGACGCGACGACGGTGCCGACGATCAGCGCGGCGAAGCTCGACTGCGAGAACGAGAAGAGCAGTCCGACCCACGTCGCGCAGATCGCAAGCCCGGCATAGAGCGCGACCCGCCGGTTGCGGCTGAGCAGGGCGAGGACGAGGCTCGCGACGATCGCGACCACGAGGAAGCGGCCGTAGATCGACGGATCCCAGAAGACCGAGTTGACGCGGTAGAACGGCGCGTAGGCGTTGCCGACGATCACCTTCGGGTTCCAGAAGACGTCGCGCGTTGCGTACTGGTAGACGCCCACGGCGGCGAAGACGAGAGCCATCGCCGTCAGCTCGACGTAGAGCGCCTGCAACCACAGCCGCCGCCACGGCAGCCGCGCGAGCACGAGCGCGAGCAGGCCGAAGGGAACGAAGAAGAAGAGCAGGTTGATCGCTCCCTGATGGAGGTCGTCGCTCCACGCGAGCGACAGGCCGCTCCAGGCGACGAGCAGGGCGAGCGGCCAGGCGAGCTGGCCGAGCTCGCGCGACCGCACCGCGTTCCGGTCGAACAGCAGCTCGAACCCGAGCAGGAGGACGGCGCCCGCAACGACCCCGTACAGCGGCACCAGCAGGTTCGCATCCGTCGAGCCGACGCTGACCGGGATTCGTGCAGGCGTGCAGGCGAGCGCGGCGAGCGCGATCAACCAGGGCCAGCGGCGGAAGACCGCGGCGAGGGCGGCGGCCCCGACCAGGCCGACGACCGCCGCGGCGGCGAGCACCGGACGGTGCCCGTGCGGCGCGAGATAGACGACGAGGGCGGCGGCGCCGACGACCGCGAGCGCCAGACCGGCGAGCCGTTCGCGGCGGCCGCGCCCGACGAAGAGCAGCGCGAGCCCTGCGCAGGCGATCGGCCCGCCTACGCGCGCGAGCTCGGCCGTCATTGGCCGCCCCGAGACCCGACGGCGACCGTCGCGCGGGCGCCGTGTCCGCGCTCGTCGACGAAGAGCGTGTACCGGCCGGGCGTCTTCGGCGCGCGCAGCACGAGCAGGCCGGGCTTCGCCGTCCCGGACCGGCCGGCGAACCGCCAGTGGAAGCTGCGAGCGTCCGTCGTCACGCGGATCCCGAAGCGCGCGAGCGCCTTCACCTGCAGCGTTCCGCGCCCGAGCGCGATGTAACGAACGACCACCGAGACGGGGCGCGTCCGCTGCGACACGTTTCCGGCACGGTCGTCGGCCGCGAGCGACAGGTGATAGACGCCCGCGGGTACGGCGACGCCGTCGATCGTTCCCGACCACTTCAGGCTGCTCGTCGACTTCTGGCTCCTCGTACGCACACGCTGGACGCCGTCGACGAAGAGGAGCCCGTGCGCCGGCTCGCTGGTCCGGTAGCCGATTACGACGCTGTCGGAACGGCCGTCGCCGTCCGGGGAGATCACGAGCGGCTTCACGGAAACGTGCCCGATCGTCGGATCCGTCCGGTCGACGTGGATGTCGTTCGGCAGCACGATCGTCCGGTGCTGCGCCGCCAGGTGCACCTTTGGCTGATACGTCCCTTCCGGCACGAAGGCGCCGTAGTCGTCGCGGCCGTTCCACGAGAAGCCGTGCCAGCCGGCCGAGAACCGGCGCCCGTAGACGAGCGTCCGGACGACCTGGTCGCCGTTGACGATCGAGAGCGTGATCGCGTCGCTCTTGCGCAGCCGGATCGAGAAGTGCGACTTTCGCGTCGGGCAGTCGCACGACGGCCCGAAGACGACGTTGTCGACCCGCACGCCGGAGATCGGGTTCTTCTCGAGCTTCAGTCCCTCGGTGACGGCGAACGCCGCCGCCGTGCCACCGAGCAGGCCGAGCACGAGCAAGGTCGTCGCGATTCGCGCCAAACCTGCTCGATTCTAAGCGGCGTCAGGCTATTCGCTGGGCCGCGACCCGCTCCGCGCGGGCGCGCTGCCAGACCCAGCTCCGCCGGCCCATCCAGACGAGGAGGGCGGCGACGCCCGCGGCGAGCACGACGACGATCGCGACCGTCGAGCCGGGGACGTTCAGGAGCCGCAGGCCGCTGAGGCCGAGAACCGCCGCGAGCATCATCCGGAGCGGCCGCTCGGGGATCGAGAGGGTGAGCTGGCTCCCGAGCAGGATGCCCGGGATCGAGCCGATCAGCAGCCAGCCGACGACGGACATGTCGACGTTGCCGGCGATGAAGTGGCCGAAGCCCGCGACGTACAGCAGCGCCGCCGCGTGGAAGATGTCGGTGCCGACGATCTTGTGCGCGCGGAGCGGGAAGACGACGAGCATCGTCAAACCGAAGAACGTCCCGCTGCCGACCGAGGTCAGGCCGACGACGAAGCCGCCGAAGAGCCCGATCAGAACCGCCGCGACCCGGTCGCGATTCGACAGCGTGAACGCGTCGTCGTCGATCTCCTTCGCGCGCAGGAAGCTCTTCGCGGCGAGGCCTGCGCAGCCGAAGACCAGCGCGCCGCCGAGCACCTGGGAGAACGTCGAGTCGATGCTGTCGCCGTAGTGGTGCTTCAGCCAGGTGGAGAGCGCGACGCCGCCGACGGACGCCGGCGCGCTTCCGAGGAACATCCAGCCGGAGAGCCGCGCCTGCACGTTCCCGAGCCGGCGGTGCCGCACCGCGCCGATCGTCTTGAAGATCGCCCCGTGGGCGATGTCGGTGCCGACGGCGAGCGCCGGCTTGAAGCCGAAGAGGATGATCAGGATGGGCGTCATCAGCGAGCCACCGCCCATCCCGGTCATCCCGACCAACGTTCCGATCAGCAGGCCGGTGAGTACGAACTCCCAGCTCATGCGATCGGCTCAGCCTTGGCGATAGGCCTCGATCAGCACCTTCGCGACCTCGGGCCGCGAGAACTCCGCCGGCGGCAGCTCACCCGCCGCGAGCAGCTCACGCACCTTCGTCCCCGACAGCGCCACGCGGTCCTCGTCCCCGTGCGGGCACGTCTTCGGCGTCGCCATCTGGCCGCAGACCTTGCACCAGAACGAGTGCTCGAAGAACATCGGCTCGATGTCGAGCTCGTGCGGCTCGAACTCGTCGAAGATGAGCTGCGCGTCGTAGGTGCCGTAGTAGCTCCCGACGCCCGCGTGGTCGCGGCCGACGATGAAGTGCGAGCAGCCGTAGTTCTTGCGGCAGATCGCGTGCCAGATCGCCTCGCGCGGCCCGGCGTAGCGCATGGCCGCCGGGAACGCCGACAGGACTACGCGGTCCCCCGGGTAGTAGTTCTCGAGCAGGATGCGGTAGCACTCGATCCGCGTCGCGGCGGGGACGTCGTCCGACTTCGTCTCGCCGATCAGCGGGTGGATGAGCAGGCCGTCGACCGTCTCGAGCGCGCCCTTCGTCAGATACTCGTGCGCCCGGTGGATCGGGTTCCTGGTCTGGAAGCCGACGACGCGCTTCCAGCCCCGCTCGGCAAAGATCCGGCGCGTGTCGGCCGGGTCGAGCGCGAGCTCCGGATACGGCGACGGCACCCGCTCGAACACCGTCACCTGCCCTGCCAGGTAGAGCGGCTTCTGCGCGTAGAGCCGCGCGACGCCCGGGTGCGCGTCCTCGGTCGTGCGGAAGCAGCGCTCCGCCTCCCGCTCCTTGTCGTACTCGTACGCCTCGTCGACGTCCAGCACCGCGAGCAGACGCCCCTGCTCGTCGGCGAGCGCCACCCGATCGCCGCTCGGCGCCGCGTCGACGGCGAGGCAGACCGGGAGCGCCCAAGGCAGGCCGCTCGCGAGCCGCATCGACTCGACGACGCTCTCGTAGTCCTCGCGGTTCAGGAAGCCCTCGAGCGGCGAGAGAGCGCCTGTCGCGAGCATGTCCAGGTCGGACACCTCGCGCGAGGTCAGCGTCAGACGCTCGAGCGAGTCGACGCCGTCGGGGCGCTCCCCGGTGCGGTCGACGAGCTGCCCGCCGTGGGGCTTGATCAGCCGGGAGGTGTCGGTCGCGACCGCCATCAGGCCGCGACCTCGGCCGCCGGGACGAGCCCCAGCACCTCGAGCTGCTCGACGACGATCCGCGCGCTCTCCTCCGGCGTCTGCGTCTCCGTGTCGACGACGATCTCCGGGGAGAGCGGCGCCTCGTACGGGTCGTCGACGCCGGTGAAGCCCTTGATCTCGCCCGCGAACGCCTTCGCGTACAGGCCGTTCACGTCGCGCCGCGCGCACTCGTCCACCGACGCCTTCACGTAGACCTCGACGAACGGGCCGAACTCCTCGACCATCTCGCGCACCTTCTGCCGAGTCGAGACGTACGGCGAGATCGCGGCGCAGATCGTGGTCGCGCCGTGGCGCGTCAGCCGGGAGGCGACCCAGCCGATCCGCTCGATGTTCGTGTCGCGGTCCTCCTTCGAGAAGCCGAGGCCCTTCGACAGGTGGGTGCGGACGGTGTCGCCGTCGAGGTACTCGACGACGCAGTTCCGCTCGTCGAGGGCGGGGCCGACGAGGTGCGCGATCGTGGACTTGCCGGAGCCCGAGAGGCCGGTGAACCAGAGGGTGAAGCCTCCCTCCCGCTTCCGGTCCGACTCCGGGTGGTCGTGGGCGTAGATGTGCTGCGACTGCTGCGTCATTGCGTCCTTTCGTCTGGTACGGGTCGATTCAGATGGATGCCGCACTCGAGCTTGTCGGAGCCGGCCCACCGGCCCGCGCGCTCTTCCTCGTCGGGGCTGATCGGCCGGGTGCACGGAATGCACCCGATCGAGCGGTAGCCGACGTCGTGCAGCGGGTTGTACGGAATCTCATTCACCTCAATGTAGGCCCAAACTCGCTTTTCGTCCCAGTCAGCGAGCGGATGGACCTTCCAGACGCCGTAGCGCTCGGACCATTCGAGCTTCGTCGTCTCGACTCGGCTCGGGGACTGGTCGCGCCTGATGCCCGAGATCCAGGCGTCGTACGGCTCGAGCGCGCGCAGGAGCGGCTCGACCTTGCGGATGTGGCAGCACCGGTCGGGATCGCGCTCCCAGAGGTTCGGCCCCTCCGCACGGTGCTGCTCGGCGACCGTCGGTATCTGCGGCCGCAGGAGCGTGAGTCCATACCGCTCGATCAGCCGCTCGCGCGTCTCGTAGGTCTCGCGGAAGAAGAGGTGGGTGTCGAGTTCGATCACGTCGATGTCGAGCCCGAGCTCGGAGACCATGTGGACGAGGGCCGACGACTGCTTCTGCCACGAGCACGTGAGGCAGAGCCGATCGCCGAACTCCTCGTAGGCCCAGCAGATGACGTCCTCTGCGGACAGCGCCTCGATGTCCGCCGGCGAGAGACTAAGCGCGGGCAGGCTCACCGAGCAGGATCTCCTTGAGCGTGTCGCCGCGCAGCCCGCGGCGGAGGGTTTCGAGCGGGATCACCTCGTCCGGCGGGATGTTGCCGAGGTTCACGCCGGGGCCGAAGTGCTTGACGAACCAGGCCTGCGAGGCCTTCGTCGGCGCCTCGAACACGAGATCGGCGACGTCGACCTCGTGCACGATCTCGTCGACGAGGCCCGTCCGCATCTCGCCGGTCGGCCGGTAGATGCCGGCGGTGCCGCCCTCGCGGCCCTCGGTGATCACCTTCCAGGCGCCGGCCGCGAGCTCCTCCTTGATCCACTGCACCCACTGGTACGGGGCGAAGACGACCTCCGCGTCCTTCGAGCCGACCTCGGAGAGAACGGTGAAGTCGCGGGCGAGCTCGGCGATCAGCTCGAGCTTGCGCTCGCGCTCGATCTCGACGACGCCGTCCGAGATCTCGACGTGCGTGAGACCGAGGTCGGACAGCCAGCGCTTGTACTCGTCGACCTTCCCCTTCGCGTAGACCACCTCGAAGAAGGTGCCGCCGATCACGACGCGCTTCTCCTTGAGCACGTCGAGCTTGCGCAGCAGGTTCGGGGTCACGTAGGAGGTGCCCCAGCCGAGCTTGACGATGTCGATGTAGTCGCCGCACGTCTCGAGCACGTCCTCCCACGCGCGAGGGCCGAGCCCCTTGTCGATCACGTGCGTGATGCCGCCGTCGCGCGGCGCCAGATCCAGGTCAAAGTCGAGCAACGAGCTCCTCCAATCGCTTGTGGGCCTGCTCCTGGACGTCGTGGTACAGCGAGTTGCCGTCGGAGTCGATCCCGACCCAGAGCGGCCCGAAGTCCCTGACGCGGAACTTCCAGAGGCACTCGGGCATCAGGTCCTCCCACTCGACCTGCTCGATCTCCTCGATCTGCGTCGTCTCGAGCGCCGCGGCGCCGCCGACGATCGCGAAATAGACCATCCCGTGCCGGCGCATCGGCTCGATCGCCTCGTCCGGGAAGCCGCCCTTGCCGCAGATCGCCCGCACGCCGTAGTCGCGACCGAGGCCCTCGGTGAAGCGCACCATGCGGGCCGACGTCGTCGTGCCGATGCAGAGCGGGTCGTAGCCGCCGTCGTCGCGCTTGCGCACGTTGGGGGCCGTGTGCAGGAGAAACGCGCCGGAGAGGTCCATCGGCGGCTCCTGGCCGTGGTCGAAGATCCGGATTTGCGTGCGGTCGCGGATGCCGATGATGTGTCCGTCGACCGTGACGAGATCGCCTGCGCGGAGCTTCCGGATCTCGTTCTCGGTCGTCGGGAACGTGAGTCTGTGCTCGGCCATGGCTAGAACTCCCGGTCGAAGTCGACGTCGCCGTCGGCCGTCACGTGGACCGAGGCGCGGCGCGCCGCCCAGCACTGGTAGTTGACGGCGACCGGGTTCAGGGTCATGTGCGTGTCGGCGTGCTCGATGTGGCACTGGAGCACCGTGACGTCGCCGCCGAGGCCCATCGGGCCGATGCCTGTCTCGTTCAGGAGTCGGAACAGCTCGTCCTCGAGCTCGGCGACGACCGGGTCAGGATTGCGCGTGCCGACGGGCCGGGCGATCGCCTCCTTCGCGAGGTACATCGCGTAGTCGGCGGAGCCTCCGATGCCGACGCCGACGATCCCCGGCGGGCACGGCTTGCCACCGGCGCCGACGATCGACTCGAGCACGAACTGCTTGATCCCCTTCACGCCGTCGGCGGGGACGCACATCTTCAGGAAGCTCATGTTCTCGGAGCCCGAGCCCTTCGGGATGCACTTGACGTCGAGCCCGTCCCAGTCCGCCACGAACTCCCAGTGGACGATCGGAAGACGATGGCCGGTATTCGGCCCCGTGTTCTGGCGCGTGATCGTGTGCACAGAGTTCGAGCGCAGCGGATGCTCGATCGTGGCGCGCTCGGTGCCGGTGCGCAGCGCCTCGTAGATTCGCGCCGGGTGGAGCGGGAAGTGCTCGCCGACACGGCACATGTAGACGGCGATGCCGGTGTCCTGGCAGACGAGGTTCGAGCGGCTGTCGGCGACCTCGACGTTCTTCAGGATGGTGTCGAGGACCCGCTTGCCCGTCTTCGAGGTCTCGCGCCCGGCGGCGTCGGCGAGCGCGTCGCGGAGGTCCTGCGGGATGTCCTTCAGCGCCCAGACGTACAGATGGGCGGCGGCATCCTCGACGACGCCCTGGAGATCGGTTTCGACGGTGCTCAAGTCACTTCGCTTTCTCTGCGGCAGCCCGGCCGGCGCGCCGGCCGAACACGCAGCACTCGAGGAGGGAGTTGCCCATCATCCGGTTGCGCCCGTGGGTCCCGCCTGCGATCTCGCCGCAGGCGAAGAGACCCTCGAGCGTCGTCTCGGCGTCCGTGCCGATCACGAGGCCGCCGTTCTGGTAGTGGAGGACCGGGTAGGTCAGGATCCGCTCCTTCAGCGGGTCGATGCCGGCGGCGCGGTAGCGGCGCAGCATGTACGGGAGCGAGATCTCGGCGTCCTCCTCGGCGATCCGGGTCGTGTCGAGGGCGACGGCCGGACGCCCGTCCGGCGTCTCGACGCCCTTGCCCTTCGCGACCTCGTCGAAGATCGCTTGCGAGACCTGATCGCGCGGCCCCAGCGAGTCGGTGAACTCCTCGCCGTCCGCGTTCAGGAGGACGGCGCCGTAGGCCCGCGTCGTCTCGGGGATCGAGTAGCCCTGCATGTTGGAGGGCCAGGCGCCGCCGTTCGGGTGGTACTGGAGCGCGTCGAGGTCGCGCGCCTCGGCGCCGAGGTCGAGCGCGATCCGCGTCACCTCGCCGGTCGCGCCGGGGTGGTTCGTCGAGAGTTCGCCGCGCTCCTCCGCCTCGCGGTAGCAGCGGCCGCCCGCGGCGAGGACCACTGCCGCCGCTTCGAGCTCATGCTCGCCGCACCGCGCCCGCCAGCCGCTTGCGGTGCGCTCGAGGCTCCGAAGCGGCGACTTCGGAAGCGTCTCCGTACTCGACGCCTCGACGGCGTCCCGTAGCGCCGTCGTGATCGCGTGACCGGTGCGATCGCCGACCTGGAGCAGGCGCTTGCGGCTCGCGCCGCCACAGCGTGCCAGGCGATAGCCGCCATTGTCCCGCGTGAACTGCACGCCGAGCTCCTCGAGCCAATGGATCGCGTCCGTGGCCTCGGTCGTCAAGACGTCGACGAGCCGCCGATCGGCCGTCTCGTGCGAGCTACGCCACACGTCGTCGGCGTGGAGCTCCGGCGAGTCGTCGTCGCCGAACGCTGCCTGGATGCCACCCTGCGCCTTCGCCGAGTTGCATGACTGGAGCGACCCCTTCGTCGCGAGCGCGACGCGTGCGCCCTTCCGCTCCGCCGCCACCGCGGCGGCGAGACCGGAGGCGCCGCTGCCGATCACGAGCACGTCGAAGTGGATCGGCGCAGCCACGGCCGCGGGATTCTAGCTAATCCCAGACATAACGTGCGCTAATTGGCCGTTCGCGCCTACAGTGAGAGGCGATGGACTGGTCGGTCTTCCACGCCCTGAACGGTCTGCTCCGAGGCGATGACGGCGCCCAGGACGCGACGGTCGCCTTCAATGCGACGGCGATCTTCGCCCTCGTCGCGGTCGCGGCCGCGACCTGGCTCTTCGCCCGCCCGGGCGGATCCCTCCGCCCGAAGCTCGCCGCGTTGTCCGCTGGCCTGGCGGCGGTGATCGGCCTCGCCCTCAACAGCGTGCTCGGGCAGCTCTGGTACCACCCTCGCCCGTTCGCCACGCACCCGCGGCAGACGCTCCAGCTCGTCCACCATGCCGCCGACAACTCGTTCCCGAGTGACCACGCGACCGTTGCCTTCGCCGTTGCCTTCGCCGTGCTCGCCTTCCACCGCCGCCTCGGCCTCCTGCTCGTCGTCGGCGCAGTGCTCGTCGGCCTCGCCCGGATCCTCATCGGGGTCCACTACCCGGTCGACGTCGCAGCGAGCGCGCTCGTCGGGCTCGCTTCGGCGGCGCTCGTGACCACAGCCGGGCGTCGCTATGTCGAGTGGGCAGCGCGGCAGGCGAGCCGCCTCTCCGACCCGCTCGTCGCGGCGGCTACCAGACGCCTCGCAGCAGCTCGGCGATCTGCTCGGCGCTGACCGGGCGAGGGTTCCTCCGTGCGCCGGGACGGGCGGCGGCCCGCTCTCCGAGCTCGTCGAGATCGTGCTCGGGAACGCCGAAGTCGCGTAGGCGCTCGAACCCCGCGAGCCGGGCCAGCTCCTCGACGCGCTCGACCGGGACAACCTCGAGCGCCAGTGGTGC
>Ga0070741_10014819_pt1 | contig 13389 bp, 20 predicted proteins | sample Coa_R1_4_FD_66440 | JGI IMG/M metagenome (GOLD analysis project Ga0070741, IMG submission 66440) | Surface soil microbial communities from Centralia Pennsylvania, which are recovering from an underground coalmine fire - Coalmine... | ecosystem: Environmental > Terrestrial > Soil > Unclassified ... | reverse complement strand
CTCCTCCTGGACCTCGCGCGACGCGCTCGACATGTACCGCCTCCTGCGCCTAGCGAACGTCGCTCTACTGTCGCGTCTCACCGCCGCCGAGTGGGAGCGCTCCGGCAATCACGCCGAGCGCGGCCCCATCACAGTGCGCTCACTCGCCGCGCATATGGCGGGACACGATCGCAATCACATTGAGCAGATCAAGCGAATCCTCGCCGGTGGCGTGTAACGGGCGCCCCCGCTACTTTTCTCTGCTCCCATGGCATCGGGGCCTGTAGCTCAGGTGGTTAGAGCGCACGCCTGATAAGCGTGAGGTCGGTAGTTCAACTCTACCCAGGCCCATTCCTCAAAACTCAATACCTCGCTTAGCGTTACTACGCTTTGCGAGGTTTTGTTTTTTGGTCGCTCAGGCTGTTGGTGTCAAATCTGGTGTCAAATTGCCTAGCGACGTACGAGGCCACCGGCGCGCAGCGTTTGTCTTTGCGCTAACGCAGCGCGTTGCGTCGCTTCGTCGGGCTTCTGGTAGCACTTCAAGATCGTAGCTGGATCCTTCCAGCCGCCCAGGTGCGCGAGATCTTTTAGTGGTATCGCCTTCAGCTCGCTCGCAAACTTTCGCCTGAGTGAGTGCCAGCCGTAACGCTGGCCTTTCGGCAGCTGCGCACGATCGCGCAGTCGTTCGAAAAGGTCGCGCGCCAGATGCCTGGAGCACGGCTTTGTCGCATCGGCTGGCGATGCGAACACCCATGTGTCTCCGATTGCCGCTTGCGCCCGTTGCGCTCGAGATAGTAACTCGACCGCTTCGTCAGACAACGGAGTCTCATGCGCAAATCCGATCTTGTCATTCTCAGCGCGCCACCGGATCATGCCGCGATCAATATCGATATCTGACCAGCGGAGCTTTATCACCGATCCGACCCTGTGTCCTGTCTCGTGCACTAGGGTCAGCATGAGCTCCGCGTTCAGGCCCAAGTTGCGTGCAGCTGAGCGTAATGCCTCGTACTGCTCCGCGGTGAGCACCGAGCGCACCGGGCTATCCTCAGTCGGCAGCGTGAGTCCTTTGAGCGGGTTGCGTTCCAACAGGACGCCACCGCGATCGTCACTGGCCATTGTAGCCCAGTTCAGAACCGCACGGAGAAAGCAGAGATCGTAACCGATCACTCGATCGGCTACGGCCCTACCCTTCCCCGATTTCGTTGGCGCAATCGCTCCGCGGCGTCGGTCGGCAATGAACCGATCCCACTCACGCCGGGATAAAGTACGTGGATCGCGACCGGCTCCGAGGAAACGCAAGAACATCCTCGCGCAGCGCTCGTCATGCCGGCGCTTGCTGTCGCCCTTCTGTGGGCTGACTTCCCGTCCGTAGATGTCAAACAGCACCTGCAACGTGACCGCCTCTGGCTTTGACTCGACCGGCGCGCTCAGAAATCGCGCGGCGACCTCGTCTGCCTTCGCTCTGGCCACTTCTCGTGTGCATTGGCCCAGCGACACGCGCTTGGGCCTCTGTGCTCCGCTTTCGTCGCGTTCGACGTACTGCAACATCACGTCGCCACGTTCCGCTCGCTCGAACACACGCACACGGTTTCGGCCATAGTGCCCAGCCGAATAACTCCATGCTTGCTTTCTCTTTGTTCGCGCCATCGCTCATTCTCCAGTCTCGGAGTGAACGACAGCCCGGACAATCCGCTCTCGTGCGCCGGGCACGATGGGAGATATCGCATCGCCACGCAAGTGGCATTTCCGCGGCAGCGCGGCGCGCCGGATCCTCGGTGCGCCTGGTCGGCCTGCATTCGATATCTTGCCTTCTCGCACAAGGCGGCCGAGATGATCTGCGCTGTATCCCGATATCTGTGATGCCTCTTCGAGCGTTAGCAGCTCGTCATCGCCGGCGCGGATCGCGCTATCCAGATCAGCGAGCAGCTCATCGCACAGCGTTGCGCCGTCAACACTAGCGCGCAATCGGGCAAACTCATTCCGTTTGGTCCGCCACTTCATTCGCAGCTCATCCAGCGGCGCTGCCGGCGATCGACGATCCATTGTCTCAACGTCCGAGACTGCGTTCGTGCCGGAGTGCCAGTTCGAGCGTGAGACCTTTGAACTTGGCGATGAGCCGCGCCTGGGCGTCGGTGACGAACGTGCGCACCAGTCGCAGTTCCGCGGGCGAAAGCGACGACGCCAGATCACCGATCGTCCGCTCCAGGACCCTTGGGTCCGGCAAGTCCTTGCCGGCGTTTCGCAGCTCTTGGACGTTGCCCCGCGCGCGGTCGCGTGCGATGCCAGCTGCGCGTTGCGCGGTGTCAACCAACTCGCGAGTCAATTCGCCAGTTGAGCGCACATACGACCGTACCGTTTGCTCCGAGGCGCGGTAGTCGTCGAGCGCAGCGCCTAGCTGCGGTGCCTCCGCTCGAGCTGGCCCGGGATCGCGGCGCGTAAGCAGTAGTCCTTGGCGGTCGACCGTCCGGAGATGGCCGAATTGCTCCGGGTGGTCGCGCAGCTCGCGCACAATGGCGTCCTTGCCGCGTTCACGCTCCAAGTCCGTCAGTAACCTCCGGGCCTCCTCTGGATTCTGATATACACGGCTAAGCGCGTGGGTGACTTCGTCGGCGCGGTTGCGCCAGTCGCGTACGGCGCGGTCCAGCTGGTGCGCGTGCTCGGCCGCCTCGCTCGATCGCGTCTCGGCTTCTCCTAAGGCCTTCTCATGACGCGTGGCTTCGTCGTACGACCGGATATCTCGCACGAGACTCCGAACCGCGGGATCGATCTCTCGACTAGGTGCATTAAGTGCTTTGCCTGGATAAGGCGCATCGAATTTCCGTTCCAGGCGGTTTACGGAGAGGTCTGGGGCCACGTGCGAGGCTCTGGCGTGGTACTCGCCGTCGGTGATGACAATTCCCTGCCCCTTGGGCTCGATCCTGAGCCCTCGGTCCGCCAGCCGTTCGGCGAGTTCTTCCCACGACCGTGCCTGACGCAGCTCCGGTACGTGCTGGCGAACCTTCTCCTTGAACAACATCTCGTGTGTCCGCTCTTTTGCGTGCCGCTCGCCGCTGGTTTCGAGCGCGCGTTCGGGTAGCTCGTGGCCGAGTGCTCGATACAGGCGACCCGGCACTTCGCGAAGGCCCAACTCGCGTTCCATGCCTCGTAGTGTCCGCTCGATCTTGGGATAATCCTGCCAGCGTTCCCAGGCGACGCCGGTGTCGGGATGCACGCGGTTGACGACGATATGGACGTGGGCGTGCTCGCGATCGCGGTGGGCGACGAACAGGGCCTGGTGCTCGCGGAGGCCCAGGGTTTCGAGCACACGATCGGCGACGAGCTCCATGCGAGGCCGATTAACCGGATCGTGGGGGTCGAACGCAATCGATAGGTGATAGACGGGCTTCTGAATACGAAGACTCTGCTCCGCAGTTGCCGCCATGAGTCGACCGGCGATCTCCGGATCGTCGATGTCGCACAGGTTGCGGGACGCAATCCAGTCGACACGGTCGTGCTCGCGTCCTGATCGTCCTAATTCGAGGTACCGCATTAGGCCGCCAAAGCTCTTGCCGCTGCTCGTCTTCGCGATCACGCGATCACTTCTCGTGCGGCTCGCCGGCGAGTTGTCGGAGGATAGTCATGTGCAGCTCGAGTGCGGCGTCGAGCTTCGCCTGGGCCGGTAGCATCTCGCGCGCGTGGGCTTCGTGCGCGAGCTGGTTGAGGTTATTGCCGCTCCGTGCCAGCTCTCGCAACACCGCTTTATGGTCAACATTGCGCGCGGCCTTGGGTACGGCGCCGAGGGCGGCTTCGCGGACGAAGCGCGCGACGGTGAGACCGCAGGCCTTAGCACGTTCGGTAACGGTGGCGATCTCGGTTGGGGTCCAGCGGACGAGCTTGGGGATGGTGCGGAGTTCTGACGTCGGAGGTGTCATCGGTCTCTCGTGAGTGGTTGTCTTCCTAGACGGTGCTCGGTCGCAAGGGGTCTAGCCCTCTCAGGAGTCACAGCTGTAGTGATCGCGTTCGATCCGTCTGCGCGGGCGTGATAGACATCCAGCTCCCTACACACCTAACCCCGCGGAAACGGCAAATGCGCAATCGCCTACTTAGATGACACCGCCCGAGCGCTGATTGAGGACACCCGATTGCACGTTGATGTGGAGATAACCCGGCTCGGACACGGGCCATGGACCGGGCCAGGGCGCTGCGGCCAACCCGGGCACCGGCCGCAATGCGCAGTTTGCTGGGAGAGTGCTGACCTGCTCGGCGGCAGCACACGCGCGTTAACGGGGCGCTCGTATGCCGCTGTGGCGCTCGTGCTGGCACCGTTCCAACCTTGGCAACCCGTTTCGTGGCACGGCGCACCTCGGTGGCGCTAGAGATACGCGCGGACGGTGGGTGCGCTGGGCCAGTCCTTTGCTGCTTCGTAGTCCGAGCCGTCGGGCGCGGAGCCCGAGACAGCGCAGCGCCCGGCGGCTCGTGCTAGGACATTCACCTAGACTCGGGAAGGGCGCCAAACCGCCTTGAGCACCTCGGCGAAGCCGGGTGCGAATGGCGGCGAGCAAGGATCAGATAGCGGACGAGGTGCCGAAGGCACGAGACACCGCTATCGATCCTCTTGCTCGCACTGCAAATGACAACGGCAATGGCCGGCGTCGTGGCGCCAAGCGATATCGCTCCGTTCCGCAACAAGGTTCGGGCGCCACGCGGGGAGCCGACGCTAGGACCTCGAGTGCTAGGACCTGCGCGAACGTGTGGGCGACTCGACGACCAGCGGCATGCGCTCAAGGTCGGCGAACGGGATCTCGTAGAACAGGCCACCGCGCTCGGGCCTGCCGATCACTGAATCATCGAGGGTATACCATTCGATGGATCCGGGCCATTCCTCTGCTGCGGTCCAGGTGATGGCTTTGGACCGCACGCCATCGGGCGCGGCTCGACCGAGGTAGGTGTGCCTGTCCAGCCAGAGTTGAAATTCTTCGCCAGCAGCAATTCGATCGCGATGGCGTTCCAACGTTCGAGCCAGAGCGCGAATCGCCCGCTTGCGCTCTAAGGGCGCCATTCCGGTCGTAGACACCCTGCACCTCCGAAGTTGAGTGTATTGGCACATACGATATTGTACTCTACGTGCCAATAGTGTAAGAAGCAACTCGGTGGGAGATTTGGCCAGCGGCGCGCCTTGTTCAGTCCGGTAGGCCGGCTATACGATAGGCGCATACCTCCTCCTTACCGAGAGCGCAGGGTGGTACGACTGCGGGTGGCGGAATTACTACGACAGCGCGGACTGAAGCCGTACGACCTGATCACGGGAGCGGGGTTCAGCCCGCACGCGAGCTATAAGCTCGCCAGCGAGGATGGTCGGTTCGAGCGAATTGGTGCCGATACGATTGACCGCCTTTGTACCTTCTTCCGCGTTGCTCCAGGCGACCTGTTTGAGCGTACACCCGAGGTGGCCACCGAGCGGCGGAAGAATGTGAGACGATAGCGTTGCCGGGCTTCGAGGCCGTAGGGGTGATGTTCTCACCATGTACTTCCGATAAGGCCCGGTTTTGAGATTCCGAACTCTCGTATCGCTCGAGAGCGATTCCAACGACGGGCCTAGTCTTACTGCCCGCGGCCCTTCCAAGTGCGCTCACAGACACGCGCCTGGCGCCACAGCCGCTTCTGTAATGCGCGCTCACCGTGGCTTCCCTGAACCGGAGCGGAAGAATGGATTACGGCCAGCTCAAAGAGGAGATCAAGACCATCGCGGATATTGCCTCGAGCGTTCCAGAACGATTCAGAGACAAGTGCTTCGAGGCGTTATTGCAGCACTTGCTCGCTGACGATGTCAGCGCGCCAGCAGTCAATGGTCAGCCAGTCGACAAAGGATTCGCTCCCGTAGAGAAAAACCTCACAGAGAAGAAAGCCCGTCAGGGTTCGCAGAAACCGAAGTTACCCGCACAGGTTCGGGTCTTTCTTCAGAAGACGGGGGTTACAGAGCAACAGCTGTGGACGGTGGTCACCATTGAGGACGACGAGGTGCATTTCCTAAAGGAGCCTTCGCCTAAAAAAATCGCACAAGGTCAATTGGAGTGGGCACTACTGCTCGCTCTCAAGACAGGGTTGACAACAGGTACGCTTGCCACCGACCCGGAAGAAGTACGGTCTATTTGCCAAGACAAGGGATTCTACGACATAGCCAACTTTACAAGAAATTTTAGGAACGCAGCTAAGTACTTTAAGGCGGGACTTGTCTCTCAAGGCGATCCTCAGACTCTGTCTAGCGACGGACAGAATGAATTGGGTGCCTTATTAAAGCGCCTGGCCGGAGCTGAGGTGTGAAGCAGCAAATCATCGACGCGCTCGTCACGCAGCGACGTGATCTCGAGGCGCTTCGTAAGACCGTTAGAGATATTCCTGGCGAACAGGTCGGACGAAAGGAGCCCAGGCAGTTTGCGGATGCGATTGCTACGCGTTGGGTCGAAACGCTACGGAGCCCATTGGAGCACAAGTTCAAGCTACCGAGTACGGTGATCAAAGATGTGTCTGACGGGATGAAACGCCTTCATGTCCTCAGCAGACCAAACAACCTGAAGAAATCCTATCTCGACACGATCAAGCGCCTTCTGTACAAGTACGACGATCGCCTGATCCTGCCGCTGAAACAATCTGCTGGCGAAATCACCTCACTCCTCGATCTACAAAAGCTGATCCCTGGACTGAAACCTGAGCAGTCGGAGTATCTCACTGAAGCTGTCAACTGCGCCGGCGCTGGATATCGGCGTGCATCGATAGTCTTGGGTTGGTGCGCGACCATCGATCAAATCCAACGCAAATTCCTGCTACTCGGCCTGGATCAAGTCAACAAGACATCGATCAAATTGAAGGCGCAAACTAGCGGCAAGTACAAGCGTTGGAACAAAGAATTTGGGGTCACAACGTTAGCAGAACTCCAGACGATCTTCGATTCAGACCTCGTAGTTCTCGCCGAAGGGTTGGAGTTGATCGACGGGAACGAAGCGGAGCGCTTAGAGACCTGCTTCCAATACCGCAATCACAGCGCACATCCTGGGCAGGCACCAGTCGAAGATGCGCACTTACTCGCGTTCTTCACCGACATTTCTAAAATCGTCCTCCAAAATCCCAAGTTCGCACTGTGACGGTCGATTGCTCAGCTTGCTGCTGTTTGTCGCTAGCGGACCGTGTTCACGAGGATTCTCATGCATTCCGCGTTCGCCGTAACCGCTGGATGCGTTGTTCAATGTCTGGCGGTCGGATCCTTAAGCCCACCGTTGATAGTCACTTTCAGTTGCTACGGTCGCGTACTCCCAGCGTACAACCCCATACCGATCAGGCTCTCATGCTGAAAATGGCGCCATGGCGCCCGTAGACATTGCGACGTGGGCCAATATCGCCGCTGCGGCAGTTACGGCAGTGGCCACGATTGCGCTCGCGTGGTTTGGCAACGTTCAGATTAGGGAAGCGAAGCGCGACCGCGTCGCCCATTCCGAGGAATTAACTCGCGAGAAGAACGATCGGATTCAGGCAGCGGTGAACACGCTTCGAGCCGAATTGGCCCGCGTTTCACGGCTGAGTGCACGATGGTCTCAAGCAGATCTCGTCGACCTTGCTAGCCGCGGAGGACTACGGCCTCTCGATCTCCAGCCGCCCGATTGGGGTCTTATCGTGAACCTGCTTGGTCAGCTAGGGATGAGTACCGTCACGCTTGCAAGTGTCGCCTACGGCAGCCTGACCGACGCAGGGCTGCGGGCCCACGAGCTAGTATGGATCACCGCAAATCTTCAGGGCGAAACACTCGAGCCATTGGCTGATCCAGTCCTTGCGCGCCAGAGGCAAGCTAAGATTGAGTGGGCTAAGCAGCTTGCTGGAGACATTAAACAAGATCTCACCGATGCGGCGGAAGGGCTCAACGATGCGATCTCGATGGCACCCCAAGTCTCGGAGGTCGGCGAGATACCAGGCCACCTAAAATCTCGAGCGGCCCGACTCCTCCGCGAAGCTGTACTGGAGACGGGATCCGCGGTGAACCCAAGCGCTAGAGAATTGAAAATGACACGGTGCGAAGACTCGCATGATCCCAACAGCTGGGCTTCGGAAATAGGCTGTCACGTTATATTGGCGCGTGGACTTGCATTTCGTTTGGAACGCTGCGAAAGCCTCGGACAACTTCCGCAAGCACGGTGTCACTTTCGTGGAAGCAGCCACCGTGCTTAACGATCCTTTGTCGTTGACCATCCCGGATCCAAAACACTCCATTGGCGAATCCCGCTGGGTTGACATTGGCCGCTCCAGCGCGGGGCGCCTGCTGGTGGTAGTTTACACGGAGACGGAGATCGAGCAGGCGACCGTGGTGCGTCTAATTAGCGCCCGTACTCCCGACCCGGACGAGCGAAGAGTTTATGAAGAAGGGACCTAAGAAGGCGACCACGTCCCCCGATGACGAAATGCGGGATCACTATGACTTCCGGGGCGGAGTACGCGGCAAGCATGCCGCCCAGTTCGCGGCAGGGACGAACGTTGTGCGTCTCGACGACGATGTCGCCGAGGTGTTCCACACCCCGGAGAGCGTCAACGCGGCGCTACGCGTGCTGGCGCAGCTCGTAAAGGCGCAAGCGCACAAGGTGCCTGCCTAGGCCGGCGCAGCCCTACGCGCATCAGGCCGCCGGCTTCGTTGAGGCTGTCGACAGGCTCGTGCCCCGCAGCCAAGCGACTAGAACGATAGCTTGAGCAACTATCGGCACCGACGCGAAAAGATAGCTCAGTACGACCGCGTTCCCTGCGTCATATCCTGCGTAATGGCCGGTGAGGCCGGATATGACCATTTGCCAAAACTGTCCGATGATCCTGATCGAGTTGAGCAACCATGCGCCAGCGAGCGCAAAGGCTGCCCACCATGCGATGCGTCTTGCTGAGCGTAACCCCCACCATACGAGGCGAGCGACGACCATTCCCAGGCCGAGGACAAGAGACGCGGCCATTTCGGCGCGGTGCGGCGGAAAAGGCAGGAAGAGAAACAAGACCAGCGCGGATACGGTGAAGACGCATTCCGCCCAGCGAATCACTCGAACGTAGAAACGAGACACTGGCACTGGATCTGGGAGCGAACGCATGAGACCCACATCATACGAGAGAATTTCAGGCTGAACAATGCTCAAAGATTTGGCCGCGTAGTCGCGTGGTCAGTGGTCGACGGGGGCCCGTTTGGGGCCCGTTTCTGCCGGCAAGTGCCGACATTTCCGTCATGAGAATCGGGCCCGACGCCCGGTTTTCCCTCTGAACGACGCCAAACTATGTGGTGATGTCGTCCCCGAGAACCGAATGGGGTTCGGGGGGTCGACATCCGGTCTGCCTGCGCCAATCGCCAACAAAATTTCTGGCGTCTGGCTCCCCCTCAGCTACGCACCTTAGGTCTAGGGCGCACCCGGGACGGTCACCGGACTGACTTTTCCTGACGCGAGATCCAATCGCCAAACCGACGTGCCGTTGTGGTATATCCGGGAGAACGCCAACGCCGTACCGTCGGGCGACCACACGAGCGGCTCCCGAGGCAATCCCTCTGGTATCGGCCCAAAGCCCCGGGAGTAGGAGTCGTGCTCCCGGTTGACGAACACCACTCGCTCGCCGGAGCCGTCGGGTCGAATGAGATGAATCGTCTCATCGAAATGCGCCTTGGGATCTTCTTCTAGGAACGCAATCCACTGACCGTCAGGACTCCACACCGGGCTATACCCAGTCGCAATAATGCGCGTCGAGCGGCCGCTCGTATCGACAATCGCTATCTGCGCATTCCGGTAGCCGCCTTCCGAACGCAATTTTGCGAACGTGAGGTGGCTTCCATCGGGACTCCAGTTCGGATCTTCAGCACCAAAGTGACCTGGGCGACTCAGCAGACGAAAGTCGCTACCGTCCGGGCGCATGATGTAGATACCGTCTTCGTCATCCGTGCGATTACAGATCCCGTCCATCGCAACACGCCGTCCGTCAGCTGATAGCATTGGGCGTGCGAGATAGACTGTGCACGACGTTGAGAGCGTATCCGCACGGGTCGCGCCGAGCTCGAGACGAACCAGCCGGGAATTGTTGGGGAGCACATGCACGGCATACACGATCCAACGGCTCTCCGGATCAATCGTCAGGCCGTAACTACTCTGGACTGCGTCGCATGTTGGCAATCCGACGGAGACTGGCGTTGCTGTTCCTCGCCCATCCACCGGCACTCGAAAAACACCGGTACCTTGACATGTCGAGGCTGCCATGTCGGCGTAGCTGTAGCCTTCTAGATGAGTGATCAAGAGCTCAGAGGAAGAACGCCATTGCAGCGCTAGATCAACGGGGTCGTAGGTTTCTCGCTTAACCAATTGAGACGCGTTGGTATCGAGTGGACCCTGGTAACGCGCGACAACGACTTGCGCGGCGACGGGATAACTGCTCATGCCCAGAGCCAACGAGAAGGCGAGACGTTTCATTTTTGGCAACCGTAAGCGAGAGGGTACCAGCGTTCTAATAGTCTCCTTTCGGGCTGGAGATCCACACATTCGCTATTGAGGCTACAATTACGATTTATGATTTGACAATGGTTGAGTTCGTTGGTGCTGAATTGGTGTCAAATTGGACCGGCAACCTCCGACATCGCGTCGCCCGGATTGCAGCGGATTGCCGGGCTGTCAGAGTGAAAAGCGGCGCGATGCCGAAGTTGCCTGGGAAGTCAGACGCGCCTGATAAGCGTGAGGTCGGTAGTTCAACTCTACCCAGGCCCATTCTCAAAAACTCAAAGCCTCGCTTGATGTACTGACATCGAGCGAGGTCTTGTTTTTCATCGCAGTGGCTGCACGCGCACAGCCTCACGGTGTAGGGTGTAGCGTCGCGCCAATTCCGAGGCCGCCGCACGCGCGTTGTTTCATTGAACGCAGGACTGGCTGATAGCACAGGTTCACTCCTTAGTCTCCCTAGGCGGCCGGGAACGGCGGCGATGTTCGGCTGCTAACCGGGCGTTGTCAGTTCAGTCGTGCACGCCTTGCCGCCCGGCAATCCGGAAAGCGGCTATGGCTACTCTCCGAAATGGATTCGGGAGCGCAGGTGCCGATCGACTTCCTAGTTGAATTCAGCGGTATCATGCCGCGCGTAATGGCGCTATTTCTGCGGCGCTTACGCCCGGTTGCCCCAGTTGAACCAAAACAGAGTTGATGGCGTCAAGCGTTATCGCGCCGGGTGACGTGATCTCAATACCAATCACGACATCATCGGCACCGAAGTCGATCAGTATGCCCGGAGCTGCTGCCACCGTTCGGACGCTGCGTGCGCCAGCGGGCCGGGGAAGATACAGATACGCGGCGAGGACTTTGCCCTTTCGGAATGTTACCTCGAGATAGCGGTCTCGCATGGTCTTATCGGTCGACTGGGTACGCGGTAACCACGACTAGCAGGGACTCATCTTCGTCCGGTTCGACTATGACTTCCCATGAGCGCCCGGCGTGCTTTGTGTTGACGATAAACCGTCCGGCAATGACATCGGACTGCTAGCTGCCGCTGAATGCAGCATGGTCCTCAGATCGATTTCCGAAAACTGGCGATCCTCCATGCGCTTTTCGAGGTGAGGCGTTAACTCGAGGTCCCAGGTCCACCAGAGCGGCCACGCCACTAGGGCCACCTGAGACGCGGCACCGAGCCGCAGTAGAGGTCAGCCCAATGGAATATAAGAGCGTCGGTCGACCAGCGAATTGACGCTGGGTTGCGTGCCCGTAGCATCCGGCAAACCTTAGAGGTTCTCGATCGCAATATCTAGGTCAGAATTAACTCGGTCCTTTCAGTCGACAAAACGCAGGCGCATGTGCGTTGACATTTCATGCGAGGTGTTTTTCGTTGAGGCTCGCGACAGCATCGTGCCTCGCAACCGGGCGACGAGAACGCTCGCTTGAGCAGCCGTCAGAGCTAACGCGAAGAGATAGCTCAGAACGACCGCGTTCGTGGTTGAGCGACCACGCGCCAGCGAGCGCGAAGGCTGTCCACCACGCGACTCGTTGCGCGGAGCGCAAACCCCACCATACGAAGCCCGCGAGTACGATTCCAAGGCTGAGCGTAAGCGATGCGCTCAGCTCGGCGCGGTCGGGGAGAAAGGCTTGGTCAACGAAATCTTGCGCATACCCCTCGCGCCACCCGGTGAGTCTAATCGTCGCCATGATTATTCTACGCCGATGCGATTGGGAAGCGCAGAGGAGCATGTCAGCGTCGGGATTTGGCCGCGGAAGTCCATGGAGGCGACTGGCGGCGATGTCCTCGTCAGCGTCGCCGTGCGGTGCGACGGGTATGTTGGCGATACGACGCAGTGGGTGTTGCCCCAGGCCTGGGACAAGTTCGTCGCTGAGCTACGAGAACTCGAGCACACACGTCAAGGTCAGGCGGTCCTCGAGACTGATTTTGGCGACGCGTTTCTGCTGCGCCTTTTCTCGACCGATCGCGCCGGCCACATGGCCGTGAGCGGGATGGTCCGGTTCATCAGACGGCAGCAAGACGCCGGAGCGCTCGAGCTGTCGTTCGGTCCCATCGCATTCGATCCGACGACGTTGCCGGAACTCGTTCGAACGGTCGAGAAGGCGTAGAGGAAGGCGCCGGCTACTGCCGCACTACGCGCTGGTGTTTCTCACGCGATCCCACCCGCCCACGATCGCGGAGCCAGGCGTGCCGTCGGGCGTTGCGGGGTGTAGGTCAGAATGAGCGTGCCGCACTCGAACGACACTTTCTCAAGCGGCATCACGGAGTCCTGCGGAACCGAATACCGGATATTCGATACCGCGACGAGCTCGAACTCGTACTCCAGGTATTTCACCGGCGCCGCGCCGCCGGCTTTCATGACGGCGATGTGGGCCGTCGCGTAGGCGAGCCCGGAACAGCAATTCTTGAAGAGGATTGGGCTCGAGCCGTCGTTGCGCTTGGTGATCGTGAAAGTGCCGAAGGTCACTCGGCCCGCGCCGGCATCGGAAGTTTGGGAGCCGATGCTGAGGATTTGGAGACATCGAAGTCGAAGGACTCGATCTCGATCCAGCTTTCGTAGCCCTTCCGAGTCGATTCGCCGGTCACGCCCGCCAGCTTCAGGTACGTATCGAGTGCCGCCGCCATGCCAACCGCGTTCAAGTGCGCATCGAGCGCAGTGGGCCCTTACATGGCCGCGTTCCAGAACCGCGGGACTTCGGGGGCCTCGTAGGTCGCGATGATGACGCCGGTCGAGTTCATCTCGCTCGCCAAAAGCTTCATCGAGCTGGGATGCGCGGTGCCGCCGAAGAGTCGTTTCCCCTTTCCGAGCAGCACCGGAAAGGTCATGAGTAGCAGACGGTCGATGAGGTTGGCATCCCAGAGCTGCGGATGGAGGGTGGAGCTGCCCCACAGCACAATGTCAGGTCCGTCGCCCGCCTTGACCTTCTTCAACTCGTCAATGCT
>Ga0070741_10014817_pt1 | contig 13390 bp, 19 predicted proteins | sample Coa_R1_4_FD_66440 | JGI IMG/M metagenome (GOLD analysis project Ga0070741, IMG submission 66440) | Surface soil microbial communities from Centralia Pennsylvania, which are recovering from an underground coalmine fire - Coalmine... | ecosystem: Environmental > Terrestrial > Soil > Unclassified ... | reverse complement strand
AGGACAATTCGCCCAATGTAGCCACCACCCCCGCCACCGCCTCCCCCAGCTGCATCGTGGCCAAGCGTTGTTGTTCGTCCGCCCCCGGCGCCACCCCCGCCACCACCTACGAGAGTAATTGAGGTAAAACGGAGAGGGAGTGTGGGTTTGGTCCAAGCAACGGTTGCTCCACCGTTGATGTTCAGGCGAAAGTCTGCACTACCAAAGACAACAGGATTAGACCCGTAAGTTAGAATCATCGCAAAAAGAGCGAAGTGTTCCTGTCCCACGGGGATAACGAAATCGTCTTTCTTCAGGAAGCGCTTGAAAGCCCCTTGCCAACGCAACGGCATCTCACGAATTAACTGGGTAGCTGAAGGGAGGCGGTGTTCGTCTAACCAACTGCTACGAATCAAACGAACTTTGTGGAAGGGGGAGAGAGTGAACCCCTCTAGCTCACGGATACGAGGGGCCAATAACTCCGTTACATCTACCTTGCGTATTCTTCCTTGTGGGAGCTTTGCCAGGTCCATGAGAAAAGACATTACTCGTTTCCTTTCTCGGGAATCAATTCCTCAACAATCGCCGCGAGCTTCCCATCTTCCGAGCGCTCGATAATCTTCCGTGTCCGTACTGTGGGAGCCGCCGGTATTTCCACATTCACTTGCGGCTCTACGGTCATGTTGATATTGAGGATAAGCTCCTTTACATTCAACACCACTTGCTCCGCTTCAATCGTGACGGACTGCTTTTTCTCGACAATTGGAACTGCTTTCGTGATAATCCGCCGGTCAGTCTCATCCAAGCGACGGCTCCGTTGCCGTTCTTTCAGAACCTTTTGAATGAGATTCTGCAACAGAGCTTTATCAACTAGATCGCTCATAGCTTTTTCTCCATGCGGCAGAGAACCTCCCACGCAACTTGCTTGCGTCCTTCCATTCCGAGCCCGGCTTGTTGTACCCAGACGGCGTAGGAACGAACCTCTCGCCAATCGAGAACGTTACCGTGTAGGTCGAGCATCAGTCGGCTGACATAGCCTTCGGGAGTCGCTCCCGCCAGGTTGTAATACTCATCACTCGCCAGGATGGAAGAGAGAACCGCATTGGGCGGTTGACCCTCTTGCAGCTGACACATCCATACTTCCGCCAACGGGTCCGGCTCCCGATGGAGGTAGAGATTGTACCACTGACGAACAAGAAACTGTTGGGTCATTCCTACTGGCATACTTGCTCCTTTGCTTGGCGGTAAGCGGTTCGTACCTTCTCGACTTCTTCCGCTGTGAGACCGAACATTGCTGCCAAATCCGGCATTACTTCAGCAAGCAAATCCTTCTTGGGAGCGGGCAAGCGATTCACCAAACCCCCCACCCGAGCCTTTCGCTGAGGAAGAGTCGAGGGAATCCGATTGAAGCCTTTCGTAATGTGTGTGGGAAGAGAAGCGGGAACAGGCTCCACCAGAGCTAACGTCTCCGTAGAGACCAGGTTCACGTCTCCTTGAGACTTTACCTCGCTTGGTTGGGGAGCCTGTTCCGGTCCCTCGTTGGCCATGTAAGCTCTTACGCCCCGAACGGCTTCTGCGGCCCCAATAATCGCCGCAATGTTGCCCGGTAACGGCGAAGTTGCCACCATCGCAACGGCCATCGCCAGAGCCGCCTTTCGACCATAACGGCCTTCGAGCGCTGCCCACTTGCCCGCGAGCCAGCGACCGGCAGATTGTACCGAATCGAAGATTGCCCCCTTCTGTATCGCTCCTTCCACTCCGCCAACGTCAAGGGTGGTTGGGCCTGCAACCACGATTCCAAAGTGGTTATACTGGTTTCCTTCCGCGTCTTCATCGTGCCATACTTTCTCCCAGAGAGCAAGCGGGATGGTGGACTCGCCGAACGTTTGCAGTACATCGGGGTTCGGTTTGTCTCCTACCGTTCCACTCGGGCTCAGCGGTTCATCATCGGGGATGCCAAGGACATTATCAATCGACGGGTCGTAAACAATAATCCGCTCGAAGGCTACTCCCTTTACCGCGACGTAGTGTCCGTACTTGAAGCTCGCTTTCTTGTCGGGAACGCCGTACTCCTGAATCGGGCAGATAACGGGAGAACCTTCCACCCATGCTTGCTGTAGATCGGCAACTGTCAGGTTGTAACGCATACTGGCGTTGAGACCAAGACTCGAAAGATACTGAGCAATGGCGAGCGGACTTGTGCTCTCTTCTTCCGTGGTCCCGAGCGCTTCTTTCCATTCTTCGAGCGTATCCGGTCCTACGCCAAAGGAATGACCGACAGCCATTGCTACTGCCGCACCACAAGAGTAATGGTCTGGTTGGCGGATGCCAACTCCTTGCTTATCCTTGCCCACGTCTAAAAGCTTGTCGGGGAGAGAGACGGGGGCGGAACTTATCGCCGCCGCTGGCGTGACGGAGGCAACAGCTGCAACGCCCCCGCTCTCTTCCCCGAGCGAGATAGTTTCCCGGCTCCCTTCTGGCTCCGAGAAATCAACTCCATCGAAGACAAGCTCGGTTCCCTCGACTCCCCGCCAATCCGTGTACTTGTCGCTCACCCCCGGCTTGAGGTAAGCGAGCGTCAGATGGGGATGATACTCGGGATGCTTGTCCGTGTTCTCTAACGAAGAAGTAATCAACTCATTCAGCCGCATCAAGTCTTCGCCGTCTACGTCAATCTTGAGGACTTCGTAATCCTCTCCCGTATCCTCCGTGGTAAAGAGTGAGACCGGCCCAAGAGTCACTCGCACAGGGCCGAACCCCTCGATAATGCGACGTACTTCCTCTGCATTCTCCGTGTGCAATCCGTACTTCACCGTGATATGCGGTTGCTCTTCTCTGCCATCTTCGGCCAAGTCTTCGTCGTCGATGTCGTTCACGAAGTCTTGAATCTGATTGGTTACGTCTTGGTCCACTTCTCCGACTTCGAGCATAACGCACGAGTAAGAGTGAGGACCGGCATCTTTGCTAACGTACCACGGGAGCGAGAGAGCTTTCCATTCCTTCCTTCTGGGATAAATCTGTATCCATCCTTGGTCAGATGGTGGAGTCGCTTCCGCTTCAGCCTGCACTTTGCCCACGCCAGGAATCGCTTCGAGCGCTTCGACAATGGCATCTATTGCGTCGCCATCATCGCCATCGGCCGCTTCCCACCAGATGTCTTTCGTGTCGGGGTGATAGAAACAGTTCTGATAGTCTGGTCCCGATTCGACCGTGGAAAGAACATTTTCAAGAGCGTGAACAATCGCCGTCTCAAATACCCTGTTCTTGGGATGGGTCCAATAGGACTTCGCTTGTTCCTGCCACTCTCGCATGGTGCCAGGACTATCCCAGAACGCACAACAATGGCCACTATCCACGGACAGACCGCGTAGGTCTACCACACCGTTGTACTGACATTCGCCGTCTTCGTTGTACTCACAGTTGCCGCAGTTTGTTCCCTCCACGTCTTGCGGTAGCTCCACGAAGTCGGCCAAGCGGAGAGCAACTCGCTTCGGCTCATGTCCCTTGTGAACGTCGCTTACTCCACTGGCTCCAAGCTCTGGCGGATTGTTGCTCGTCTCAGGGATACCCCCTTCCGGCTCCGCGACTTCGGGTTGCTCTTGGGAATTGCCTTGCAGATTCGGGTTATCTTGGTCGATGTCCTGACTGATGTTCCCTTCTTCGGCTCCCTCGCGGCCCGTTGCCATGCCTTCCGCTTCTTCCATCGGCTTGATTAGCTCTGCAAAGGTATCGAGGGACTCTCCCGTTTCGAGCGGTAGCGGCATGACCCCGCCTGCGCTCTGAGCCATCGGGTCTTTACCCCCATACCGCCACGGCTTGCGGCCCCGCATCGCTCGAATCTCGTTTGGACTAATGGCATAGGCCCGAACGTCGGTATCAATGTCCTTGTTGATTTGGTCCGGGTCCGCTGGCACACAATCGTCATACCAGATGCGGACGCCGTAACCCGGCGTATCCCAACGTCGCGCTAGGTGTTTCGTCCAAGTCTGACCTCGTGCCACCAGACGAGGATTAAGGCAATAAGTACAGAGAGCCGCAAGAGTAGCCAAAATACTTCCATACGTCATCTCCTTTACAATTCCCACGGAGGCAGGAGGAACCCGCCAGGTCGAGAGAATCATGTCGCGGATTTGTTCCTCGCTCTCGAAGTAGGCCATTTCCGCCGGACTGAACGAGAGTGGGGTAATCTTCGCTCCGGGCGGAGTAATCACCGGCTTGCCGTAGTTGTACTCCCCCTGGAGCTTGGCCGCAAACTTCGCTTCGATGCGGGCAATCCGGTCGTCCGTGGGGTCTTCGTAACCGGCCCCTAGCTCTACCCAGAACTCCGGGCGAGCAATGTTCTGAGCCTGACTCCATCGACTGCGACTAATCGACTCTTCCTCGTCAATCCACTGACTGATTGCGGCGAGCTTTGAGTAGCCGTCAATCTTGTTGATGGGACTTTTCCAAATGTGCATTATGACTTCGTTCGGAGGGAACTTCAGCATCCCGGCCGAACCCATACCGCCCCACGGACGAATCTCGTAATACTGAATCAGTTCGTCGGCGTGCGGATGGTCGGGAGCGACATAGCGTCCCCCACCTGTCCTTGGCCATACCCAATGACTGGGGATGCACCAGCGCTCGCAAGGAATCCCATAATCATTCGAGACGAGCCACTCGTAGCTAACGCCGCATAACTCCTCAAACATCTGGAGTTCGTAGGTCAAACTGAACTGGGTATCGCAAGGATTGGGATTCTCGAACAACCGCCGCAACAAGTGGTCCGCTTCGAGTGGTTCTAGCTCTTCATGAGGCTTTACAACCGACAAAGCTTTATTGCGTAACGCCCCCATCGTCAAGAACGAATGCGGTCCCTCTGAGACGATGGCGTCTTGGCCGAAGCTTCGTTGTAAGGAGCGCTCGCAAACCTTTGTGGTCTTCTGCGTTGGCTTATCGACCACATAGGCCATGTTTGGCGTGAGGGAGGCAATCTTGGAAGCGATGAGATCGACCGCTACGAACACCCAGTTCTTGAGATGGAGGACTTGTTCGAGACGGTCTTGCGACCATCCACCGGGCCAGCCGGTTCCTCTGGAAGGAAAGAGAGAGCCGAGAACACGTTCGCCCCGTGTAGCCAGCTTTTGGACTTGCCGATGCCGGCCCACGGAGCGGATGTCTTGGAGGAACTTGCTACTTTTTATCAGCTTCATCGGGAGCCCCACCAGAGGTTACAATCTCTGTCCTCCAGAGTAGGCTACAAATGCCAAGTCTACCAGTCTAGGTTACTCAAGCTGCATTTCCAACAATTCAATCTTGGCTTGTGTCTCTAGCTGCTGAATGGTGCGACTGTGAACTTTCTCGTAGTCCGGCTCTGCGACCATGAGGAGGCGGGCAATCTCACGGTTCAAGATTTCGAGAATTGCCTTATGGTAGCGGAGCCGGATTTCGGCATGACGAATCTGTTTCTCTCCCGACTTGCTCATACTATCAACGAACTTTTGGAAGCTGTTTTTGTCAATGAGTTCAGGTTTTTTCTCTGGCATGTTCCTACTCCTTAAAGAGAAGGGGGACAAGTAAAGTGGGAAATCAACCAACCACCACTCCATCCTGTCCCCCTTGGTTTACATCTCTTCGCCGGTCCAATGCTCCTCATACAAACGTATGGCGTTGTCAAAAGATGGGCTTTGTTCTTCAATGTGCTTACAGGGGAAATAAGTCCTCTTCCCTCGATAGTACTGAATCTCTACCGCTAACCGACAGACACCGAGTTGAAAGAGGAATTGAGCCCGAGCAAAGAGGAAGTTAGATTTAATCGAGGATGGCAAGGATGTCTCCTTCGAGCATAATGATGTCGTCCTCTCCTACCATTTCCTTAACGTTGGTTCCGGCCCAATGCGTGAAGAGGATACGGTCCCCTCGTTTCACTTGCAACGGCGTGAAACACTCTTTCTCGTGGTTGTACTTCCCCGGCCCCGTCGCAAGGACCGTCCCTCGATACATCTTCTCCTTTGCCGCTTCGGGTAGAACGATGCCGCCCTTGCTCTTGTCTTGAGCTTTATCGGGGCGGACCAATACACGGTCACTCAACGGTCGAATCGACATCTCTTGCACTCCTCATCTTGACCAAGAGTTCAACGCATTCCACAGTGGCGACACCTACTTGTATCGTAAAATCGGCACTTGTCGAAGTATGCCCGATGAGACGGAGAGACGTTCGCGTACTCTCAATATCGGCTTTCATCCGTATCAGGTTTTCGAGGATGGCCGAGCGCTCTTCCTCCCGTGCCATTCGTTTGATCTCCTCGACTGCTGCCGCGAGCTTCATTCTGCCAGTCTCCTTCGAGACCATTGGACTTGAACCCCATATGCGTTAGAAAGGTTGCGAGCGTCTCGTCTAGCGTCTCAACCTGTTGTTCGAGCTTGAAGTATTTCCACCAGAGCCAGGGGATGCTACCCGCCAGTACCGCACAGACTACCGCCAGGATTAGCACGGTGAGCGAGAGGATGAGAGTATCCATCTTACGTTATCCCCTCGTAGGCTTGGGGGTCTTCGTTGTACTGCAAGAGCCGCAGACAATCGAGACAGAAGGCATCTGACCACGGCACAAATTGTTTATGGCAACACGAGCATTCGTACCACACTTGCGGAGTGCTAGTGAGAAAGGGGGAGTTCAGAAGGTCGAGACTTGCAACATCACTCACGAGTCTTCTCCTACAGTACCAGACATGGATTGCAACGCTTCCAAGATGTTGTCGTCCAGCTTCGGCTTCTTGTCGTTGAGGACTTCGACTAGTTGCTTCAGAGTCTCATTATACTGCATCAGGTTCCGCATCTTGTGTTGAGCTTTCTTGTCTGCCTCTTGAAGGAGCTTAATCGTGTCCGCCTGGCGAGAGACAACAAGCCTCTGCTCCTCAATCTCCGTGCGCTGCTCATCACTGACTGACTTCAGCTGCTCAAGATTCTTGATCACATCTTCGGAGATGAGTCCACGAGCCGCTGTCAAGAGAAGCTCATCACGTTCTTCGAGTAGCTCGCTCACGTCCTTGTGATAGATTTGGTTGTTGACCACGGCATAGCCGTACTGTGCGTTGTTCGCCAACTCCTTAATCTTCGCCAATCGCTTCGGGTCCAACATGGAGAACTCGGGTTAGAGAAAAAGGCAGAGGGGAAGGTTTGAGAATCCTACACAACCCCTCTGCCGAGCAAATCCCCTGAGAACGCTGGTCGTTACATACCGCTACTCCCTACTCGTCTCTACTAGTGGAGAGACAACACTCCCTGTTTAACCTACGCGAGGATAGCAGAGAGAAAAACGAACGTTTCATAAAGTAGATTATAACACCCCTCACAGAGCCAATCGCCAGCGACCTTGTGCCAGCGACACCGCCGGGGTTCTACCGTCTCCGCCTGGCACGCCTGACAGAGCTTGACGGCATTTCCCATCTCATAGCCGTAATCGAGTCGCTGTCTCTTGTTCATCCCCTTCGAGAGCTTAGCCATCTCCGCTGTTACCCGAGCCCGATGAGCGAGAATCCGTTGGTTAATAGTCTCCGCGTCTTTCTCGCTAAGCTCTGGTTGAGTAACGCCGCTTTTCGCCTCGTAGCGGACACCCACATAGGGCTTGTCCGTGCGGACGATTCGAGCCGGTCTCCGCCGTGGACCCTTGGGAACTGAGCTACTAACTTCAGCACTCACGGAAGAACTCCTCTCATTCGTAATGCGGTTAACGCCTCTTCGGGCGTATCGAAGTATCGTATCCATCCTAACTCAGCTGCATCGGCCGGCGAATTGAACAGAATCCCAATGTCTCCCGCAGCGGATGCAAAGAACTTTCCCGGCTTTTTGCTCGAACAGAAGATAGCGATTCCGTGAGGTTTCCCATTAAACCAATAGTGCCCCGCCTTATCGGCTTTTGGCAACATGGTACGTTTCCTCATCATGGGCGATGATTCCACAGGGCCATAATTTCAGGAACCAAGAACAAGTGCAAAGCGAGAACCACGAGAGCTACCACAACTACCCGAGCGGGTATCCAGAAGTATTCCGTATGCTCGCGGAGGAACGCGGTAATCGTCGGCCGATTAGACAACGCTAAGAACAAATCGCCGAGTAGACCGAGAGCGATGGCCCCACCGATAAGGGCTAAAACACCTACATAGAGTCGCATATTCCAATGGCTCATGTCCATACGGTCTCTTCCTTTCCCAAGCGGTTACTTGACCCATAGCTCTTTTCGACCCCGTTCACTCACCCACGCGGCGAGCGCAACGGCCAACACCATGTCATCGTGGTCCTTCTCTCGCCACGCTTCAAACGTCTCATTCCCACTCTTGGTCACTTCATACTTGAACATCTCTAGCTCTTTCGTAAGCGTATGAGCGTGAACCAGACTGGGAGCAATCTCCAGCCGTCTCGATTGGAGAAGTACCTCACAGACCGAGATAAGCTCTTTCTTGGCCACTCGCCAACCGGTATCCGTGATGCTAACAGCAGAGCCGCCCGTAATCGTGATGGGGAAGATACGAGCTTTCGGTTTTGCCTTAGCGAACATCTCGACAACGGGTCTGCCTACTCCCGTCTGGTCGATGGCGAGTGTTTGGTGGGAGAGCGCTGGATGATTGAACTTCGAGATAACGAAGTCAATAATCGTTGTATACGGTGTGCCGTGGTCGAAGCGGGTTATCTGGCGTATGAAGTAATGGCGGAGAGGCTTCCACGGCTTTTCTTGCTTGGGGGGGTCTGCCGGAACCTCGTAGACACGTCCCATCCCTGGCACAGAGACGATACGAACTCCCTCTTGCGGAGGCTTAGGACAACGACACTCCAAGAGAATCAGAGCCGTATAGTCCTGCTGTTGCCCTAGGTCGAGCCCCATGAAATAGCTAATGTCCTCAGTAAGGTACGCTTGCCCTAGTGGCGGTGGAGACTGGGGAGCCGGATAGGTTGGCATGGGGGCTCCTAGGGAAGAGCTTTATACAGACTGAGATTCACCGGCTCGGGCCAGACAGCTAGCTCGTAATGGGGAGAGCCGACGAGGATGCGGAGCCTTCTCCGCCACTCTAACACAGAGTCGGAGGGGGTATACCCTTGGCTCTTTTGGGAGCTCCACTCGCGGCAAGCCTTCTCGAAGTAGGTTGCATAGTAGAGAGCTTCCCAAACGGCGTAGCGCTCCTGTTGCTCGATTACTGCCTCAACCAACCATCCTCTCCCCGTCAGCTGGCTATAGAGAGCCGATTGTCCTTGCAGGTAAAAGAGCCGCTCCCGAGCCATATCCCGGTAGTATTCGGTTACTGCGGCGGGCGGTAACTCGGGCTCCGGCAAAGGGGCCTTGATCGCTTCGAACTGAGCCAGATTGAGAAGGAGAACGAAAAGCATGGTTTCCTACCTTTCTACTATCACATCGGGTTGTACCGTATCTTGAAAGTATGCTTCCTCACTCACACCGAAGCACTGAAGGATGTAAGCGCGAATTAGCTCCTGACTAGCCCATGCCTCATACACAGAAGGAGAAAGGGAAATCGCCTTCACTTCTGCATCCCACCATGATTCGAGCGACGATTCAACGGGCTCGTAAGGTATAAGCTCTCCTGCGGGAACGGCCGGCTCAATTCCCTCTTGGTCAACAGAGACTCTGTTCCAAAGGGTCTTCAGACTTTCCCAGCTTGATTCCGATACCTTTTGCTCCATACCTCACCAGTCAAAGGGTTGAACGTTCGGATTCAACATAGCATGAATGTCTTCATACGCGAAGACACTATCTATCGTATCCTCAAAGGAACACTCGTATTCTTGTCGAAACCAGCGGTTGCCCACGGATTCTTTTTCTTCGTCGAGCCATTCCTTGGTAATACGCGGGCAGTCGTAGACCTTGACTTGGTAGCGCTTCCACGGTTCTTTCTCGCCTTTCTCGTGTTTCTCAACGCAACGTTTCCACTCTTCCCAGAACCACCCCCGCTTGCCAAAGGGGGTCGAGAGAACAAGGAATTGCCCTTGAGAAACGGCCCGCATGGGGGACAGAGCACTGTAGAGTTGGTCCGGTGTGCGAGAAGCTTCGTCGATGATGAGGAGATCAATTGACGAATAGCCCACGATGGTATCAGCAGAGCCAGGGAGGCAGATAATCCGGCTCCCATTCTTCATCTCGATTGAGTGGACAGAATCTTGAATCGGCTTTTCATCATCCCCCAACTTGGGGAGGTAATTCCCCGTCGCGTCGATACGGGCAAGCTCCGTCGAAGCACTGCCTAGATCGAGGGGCTTTGCAGACATCCGCCGTCGATAGATACGCTCCCCTCGATACCCTCGATAAAGCTCCTTCACCTTCCGCATCAGTTCGGCCGCTTGCCGCTGCGCCTTCGAGACAATAAGGATTGTTGCGGGAGGGTCGAGAAGGGCTTTTAGCAAAGCTTTCCCGGCCGCTGTCTGACTTTTCCCCGTCTGCCGGCTGCAACAAATCATCAGCTTTTTCGTCCCATCGCGGAGTAGCTCCAACTGCCACTTGTCCGCCGTCATATTCCCATACTCGAAGATGAGACCGGGGTTGTCACGGAGAGCTTGAAGATGGGACGTGTCTTCCCGAGTTGGGGAGAGAGGCGAGCGCTCCCCAACGATTCGTTCCCAGAGCTTATGAGTCGCTTTGTTGCAGCCGACCTTCATTCCGACCATCGGTTTTTTCTCGCTCGCGGACAAGATCCAGATAGTGGCGACATCTTTTTTCTATCCGGTCCAATCGCCGGATACAAGAGAGTAGTAGAGCCGCTAACACGAGGTAGCATAGGCTGCCTACTATGAGGCAACAGGTTAACATCTCTTCGGTTAGTGTAAGTCCTTCGATGTGATTCCCTCCCCGGTTGGATAGAGTTTGCCGAACGTTAGTTCGTCAATCGTATCGACAATGCTACGCCCCTTGTCGGTAGGGAGTTGCGTGATAAGGATATGGACGAAAGTTAGCAGACCGAGCCATAGTACAGCAGCAAAGCAAAGAGCCTTTACCAAGTCTTCGAGCACTTGCGAACCCGTCATCGTTTCTTCTCCTAGAGTTTGAAGAGCCCCGTAGGTATCCCTACCAAGATTGTAACCCAAAAACCGATGAGGAATCCCAACAGTCCGGCAGAGACGAGACAGAGGTTTAGGTCTAATCCCTTCATATAAAAGGGGATACGATTCTCTCGCCCACAAACGGGACAGTTGTAATTTGCTTGGGTTACAATCTCATCGCAGGTATAAGACATGATTTCCTGACAGTAGCCACAAGCATAGACCAATCGAGCCCGACAGTTCTCCTTCATTCGTCCCCCGTATCGTTTCTCTGAGAGGAAGTAGTAATCACCACGGTATCCGTTGGCATAAGCCGCTGCATCACTTCTTGAATTTGGGAGAGCTTGCGCTCGTCGGCTACCACGTCCCGCACGGCCATCAAAAGGTTGTCGAGCATGACTAAAACTTGGTCGAAGGGTACAAGGGCATTCAAATCATGGAGACGCTTCCACTCCGCTTGGGCCGTCTTGGTCCGGTCTTGAATGAGGGTACGGATACTCTCTTCCAGAGAAGCATGGTAGATTGCGACTGAGCGTCCCCGCTGCAAGAGTTCTTCAAGCTTGTCCATCAACGGCGGTTGGTCTTCGGGCTTCTTCGCCTTCCGCAACTGGTGGAAGACGGAAAGAATCGTGCTGTAGTCCGGGGGCGGAGTCTTGTTGAACTCGTTGAGCTTGTGGGCAATCCAACTCGTTTGTACTACGAGTTCATCCCGGAGGGAAAGCAACTCCGGGTCTTCGTAAGCTTCCTTGGCAATCGGTCGGAGTCCCTTCGGCATGTACTTCGAGTAACGACCTTCACGGAGATGAGGGCTCGCTAATCCCTTCGGAGACTTTCCCCCGTGGATACGACAGACGGTTGACCCCTTGGAAGGTTTGGCCATGCAATAGCGGGGCGGTTCTGTCTTGCGGAGCTTACTCCCACATCTTCCCTGTACGGGCTTGAGAGAGCCGCGTAACTGGTCGTAAGGAGTGTACCAAGTAGGGTTCTCCTGTGGCGTGGGCAGACGGCGGTTGCCTTCTTCGTCTAACCACGGCCATTCATAAGGCAAGTCTGTTTCATCTAAAATAGATGTCACCTAGTCAACTCCTAAACCAAGCCAAGGAAGCTAAGGAAACGGTGCCAGTAGTGCCGCTTGAAGTGTCGTTCAATTGTTTCCGCACAATCGTTGTAGTCCAGGCAGGCGAGTTGATGAGCCGAGTATTGAGCTTCCGCCAGGTTAGGAGTTGCGGGCGGAAACGTCCCGAGTAGCCTTCCGTAATCGTGCATTGTAATCTCGTAGTCTCGAAGGCTATTCACCAATCTACACTCATCGACGCGATACCAACCCCGCCACCAATGCTTGGCGAAGTGGTCTTCAATCGCTTGTGTCATATGCTCACGCACGGCGAGAAGTTCTTGGAAGAGTGGACCATCGTAGGGATTTTTTCCTACTTTCTTGTTCAACTCGCCGAGCTTGTTCATTAGATCGATAAGTAACCACTCTTCCTCGTGCAAGGTTCGTCCAGGTGCTTCCATTACTTGCTCCTAGGTTTTAGGGCGGAAGGTCTCTCTACTATCTTAACCTCCCGCGAGAGGAGGTTTGCCAGGCTGGGAGTTGAGGAGAGCGTTCCTTCGATGCGAGGAATGCAACACTTGTCGAGATAAGCTTTCGATAGGTCAATTCCCCAGCTGTACCGGCCAAGAGTGAGAGAGACACAGGCCGTTGTCCCACTCCCCATAAAAGGGTCGAGAACGATACAGGGGACTCTGTTCGAGTCGCCACACTCGCAACTTGGGTTCCAACCAAGAGTTTTAATGATTGTTGGTTCTCCATCTAAAGAGCCTGTTTTACCGTTGCGGCTCCAGCCATAGGAACGGTCCCGACCGTCTTCATCTGGCTCGGCTTTCTTTCCCCTGATGCGCTCGATAACTCTCCAGTAGGGAGCTTTACAAGTAGCACAAGCTCCCTTCTCGCTCGTTCCCGCTCGAATCATGGGTTCAATAAGCTTGGGGGGAAAGGTTGCGAAGTGAGCCCCTTCGTACCCTTGCGGAGGAATGGTCCATACCGAATGTCTATTTCCATCTCCACTTGCTTTATCTTTTATCGCCTCCATATCGCAGTAGTAGTCTTTGTCCTTTACGAGGAGAAACACATACTCATGAGACTTTGTACAACGGTTGCTAACACTCTCTGGCATTGGATTGGGTTTATGCCAAATGATGTCTTGTCTTAGTATCCACCCACCCTCTTGGAGAGCAAGAGCTACTTGCCAGGAAATACCTACAAGATTGCCATAAGGGAGATTGCTTGTCACCTTGTTTTTCGTAGACTCGTTTTTTCCTTTCCCCGTAATCTTCTTGTTATTCCCCCCTCTGCCTCCTCCACTATAGGTGTCCCCGAGATTGAGCCAG
>Ga0070741_10014816_pt1 | contig 13390 bp, 12 predicted proteins | sample Coa_R1_4_FD_66440 | JGI IMG/M metagenome (GOLD analysis project Ga0070741, IMG submission 66440) | Surface soil microbial communities from Centralia Pennsylvania, which are recovering from an underground coalmine fire - Coalmine... | ecosystem: Environmental > Terrestrial > Soil > Unclassified ... | reverse complement strand
ACGACAACCGGTGTGTCGAACGACGGCGCTTCTTCCTGGATGCCGCCCGAATCGGTCAACGCCAGCACGGCGCGGTCGAGCAGGCGGAGGAGGTCGCGGTACGACACCGGCGCGACGAGGTGCACCTTCGGTTCGCCGCCGAGCGCGTCGTGCACGACCTCGCGCACGTTCGGGTTCGGGTGCACCGGGTAGACGACCTCGACGTCATGGCCACGCACGATCCGTTGCACGGCGCCGCAGATCCGCTGCAACGGCGGACCGAAGCTCTCACGGCGGTGGGCGGTGAGGAGGATCAGGGGCACGTCGTTGCCGTGCAGGAACGCGAGCGACGGGTCGTCGTACGTGCCGCGCACGTCGATCGACTCGAGCGCGTCGACGATGGTGTTGCCGGTCACGACGATGTCCTGGTCCGCCACACCTTCCGCAAGCAGGTTGTCGCGGGCCGCCGGTGTCGGCGCGAAGTGCAGGTCCGCCAGCGTGCTCACGAGTCGACGGTTGATCTCCTCGGGGAACGGGCGCCGGCGGTCACGCGAGCGCAGACCGGCCTCGACGTGCGCCACGGGGATGCCCAGGTAGAAGGCGGCGAGCGCGGCCGCCATCGCCGTGTTGGTGTCGCCCTGCACGACGACGAAGTCGGGCGCGAGCGCGGCGAGCGCGGTGGACACGCCCTCGATGGCCCTCGCCACGAACGCGGCCAGTTGCTGATCGGCCTCCATGAGGTCGAGGTCGACATCGGCCCGCAGGTCGAACAGGGCGAGCGTCTGGTCGAGCAGCTCGCGGTGCTGCGCGCTGGCGATCGTGCGCACGTCGACGCCGGGCTCGTCCTGCAGCGCCGTGATGACCGGGGCCAACTTGATCGCCTCGGGTCTCGTGCCCACCACGACCGCCACGCGCCGCGTCATGACGTGGCGACCAGGGGCGCGACGTGGCTCACGAGCGGGAAAGGGTAAACGGCAGCCGCCATGGCGAGGTCACGTCCGGGCGAACGCGGACGATCGCGTCTACAGGTGCTGCTGGAACCAGGCGAGCGTGTCGCCCCACACCTCGTCGCCGTAGCTGCTCGAGTGGCCGGCACCGGGCACGACGATCACGCGGTTGGCGACGCCGGCGGCGCTGAGCGCGGCACCCATGTCCTTCGCCTGCTGCGGGTCGACCTTGTCGCGCTCGGCGGTGACGAGGAGGATCGGGGCGTCCGTGGGGTCGATCTGCGCGATCGGCGACGCCTGGTTCTCGAGGTCGGCGCACGTGGCGGGCTTGCAGCCGAGGAACCGGTTCACGATGTTCGTGGCCTTCTCGGTGCCGCCCGGATCGCGGCCGCTGCGCAGGTCCATCGGCCCGCTCCACGACACCGCCGCCTTGATGCGGGTGCCGGTGTCGAGCGGCCCGCTGCCGGTCGTGGCCAGCAGCGCGGCCAGGTGGCCGCCGGCCGACCCACCCAGGGCGCCGATGCGGGCGTGTTCCACGCCGTAGTCGCCGGCGTGCTGACGGATGTCCTGCAGCGCCGCCTGCGCGTCCTCCAGCTGGCCGGGGAAGTGCGACGCCGGCGCCAGCCGGTAGTCGATGGCGAACGCCACGATGCCGGCCTGCGCCAGCTGCACACCCTGGTGACGCCAGAGGTTCTTGCTCCCGGTCGACCAGCCACCGCCGTGGATGACGATCACCGCCGGTCGCGGGGCGCCACCACCGTCGGGCGTGTACACGTCCATGACCTGGTGATCGTCGGGGCCGTAATGGACGTCGTGGCGCTCGTTGACCCCCTGCACGGGCGTGGTGTCGACGGTGCCGCTCCCCGCCGCGTCCGGATCGACGATGTCGCCGCTGTTGTTCGTGAGCCCACCCGACGTCGACGACGTGGACGCGGACGTGGACGAGTGCGAACCGCCGCTGCAACCGGCGACCACGAGCAGCGAGACGACCAGGGCAGCCGCGACCGCGCGGAACGTCACGCCGAGTCGCGTATCCAGCGCTCGGTCGTCTCGACGGAGTCGAGCGTGGAGTTCCACAACGGCGCCCGCTCCGGCAGGAAGCGCGAGCCGATCGGCACGGAGAACGTGTCCGGATCGTCGTAGTTGCGCTCCCGGCCGAGCAGCTTGCGGAACCGCACCATCGCCTCGGGCAGGCCCTTGTTCGGCAGGTGGTCGTAGATGCGACCGGAGAACACGTCGATCATCGGGTCGCGGAACTTGCGGTGCACCATGTACGCGAACGCGAGCGGGTTCTCCCAGAACGTGTCGATCATGTCCTCGAGGACGTCGATGCCCTTCTCGGCGCGCCGCATGTAGTCGTCGAACGGCGTGCGGCTGTCGCGGCCCTTGCCGTCGAGCCACTCCATCGTGGCGTCGGCCGCGAAGTTGGTCTCCTGGAGCGCGACGTAGAGGCCGAACGAGAAGATCGGGTCGACGAAGCGGTGCGCGTCGCCGATGCAGATGTAGCCGGGGCCGGCGAAGCGCTGCACCTGGAACGAGTAGTTGGGGATGACGTGGACGTCCTCGACCAGCTCGGCGTCACCGGTCCGCTCCGCGAGGCCGGGGTTCAGCTCCTGGAGCTCGCGCACGTAGAAGTCGCGCTTGGACTCGTGCTTGTCACGGAAGTACGCGGCGGGCACGACGATGCCGACGCTCTGCGTCTCGCTGTCGATGGGGATGCCCCATGCCCAGTGGTACTTGCGTGTGTAGAAGATGTGAGTGTTCGTCGCCTTCAGGTCGGCGCGATCGGTGTCCTCGTCGCGCACGAAGTTCTTGATGTGGGAGAAGATGGCGATCTGCTTGTCGTAGGCGCCGAGGTACTTCGGCCCCGTCACCTTCTTGTTGGCGAGGAACGTCGCCTGGCCGCTGCAGTCGAGGGTCAGCTCCGCGAGGACACGGACGGTCTCGCCGTCGACGACGACCTCGACGCCTTCCAGGCGGCCGTCCTCCACGATCGGTGTCGTGGCTCGCCCGTGGATGCGTTCGGTGCCTCGCTCGGTGGCGGTGTCGAGCAGCATCTTGTCGAACGTCGCCCGCCGCACCTGCCACGTGGGGTTGGGCACGAGCTCGAGGTCGGGGCGGCGGGTCATCATCGGGATCCACCAGTCGGGGTTGCCGCGCGTGCCGTGCACGATCACGCCGTGCTTCACGGGATGCCCGACGCGCTGCATCTCGTCCTCGAAGCCGAGCTCGCGCACGAGCGTGCCGCACTCGCCGGTCATCGACTCGCCGATGTGGAAGCGGGGGAACTCCTCACGCTCCACGAGCAGTGGGGTGACGCCACGGTCGAGCAACCGCAGCGACACGGCGGCGCCCGCCGGGCCGCCACCGATCACGAGCACGTCGGTCTTGATGGTCTTCGTCATCGTTCCATCCGTCGTCGATTCGTAGCAGGCCGACGGTGCCCGCCCCGTTCGCCGTCGGTCAAACCCGGGTCAATCGGTGCCCGGACGCGACGACGCCCCCGGGAGACCCGGGGGCGTCACCGGAGTGGTGTGGCTCAGGCCGAGGCGGCGCTGCGGCGACGCTTGGCGACCAGCAGGGCCAGGCCACCGGCGGCCAGCAGGCCGATGCCGAGGCGGGCCAGCGGCATCGTGCTGTTGCTACCGGTGCGGGCCAGCGGGGTCACCTCGGGGGTGACCGTCGCGGGGGCCACGATCGTGAGGCCGGCGACGTTCGTGCAACCGACGAACGGGTCGGTGGAGTCGCCGACCTGCTTGGCGGAGATCGAACCGGTGGTGGCGTCGGCCGGGAGGACGACGTCGACCGAGAACGAACGGTCGGCGCCGCTCGTGGTGGAGCCGATCTGCGTGCTGTTGAGGAAGATCAGGATGGTGGCGTTCGGCGTCGCCGACGTCCCGCTGACGTTCACCGTGTCGCCGGCGTGCGCCGACGGGGGGTTCACCGTCAAGGAGCAGAGGGCGGCGTAGTTGTCGTCACCGACCGTCTGGGCGTTCGCCGAGCCTGCCACTGCGGTGGCGAGGGTCACGCCGAGCAAGAGTGCCATCAGCACCATCAGCACACGTCGCATCATGTTCATGTGTCCCCGCGTCCTCGCCTTGTTGTTCTGGGTGACCCGATAGGAATCGAAATGCGGCGACAGTGTGCCCCACCACGCCGCTCAGAGCAAGTATCAACTGCTTCTTCGGCTCGGAGGCCGCTGAACTGGAGTTTTGCCGTCATTTGTCGAGACGGGCCGTCAGGACGTCGACCCGGTTCACGTCGACGGTGGCGGCCCCCTCCCCCGCCGCCACGTCGAAGCCGGGCGACGGTTGCACCTTCCAGCCGCTCGTGCCCTGGACGTGCACCTCGATCTTGTCCGTGTTCACCACCGGTTGGCGCCCGATGGTGAGCTGGTAGTCACGACCCCGGGCGATCTGGCCCTTCAGGTGCAGCTCGACCGTGACCGTGGCGCCCGGTGGCACCTGCACGGGGATCGTGTAGGCGGTGACCCCGAAGCGGGGCGCGCTGTTGACGCCCGTCGCCTTGCCGTCGATCGTGGCGCTCTGCGCCGTGAGGGGCGAGTAGACCGTGAGGAAGAGGTCGTTCGTCCCCTTCGGGAGGTTCGCGGCGTTCCCGATCACGATGTCGGGCAGGCCGTCGGCCGGTGCGCTGTTCACGAGCTGGATCGTCGCCGTCGAGTCCACCTCGCCGCTGTCCGGGCGGAACGACGCCGCGTACGTCACGTTGCGCTGGAGGTAGGCGTCGATCTTGTTCTGGCCCTGGTTCGACTGCGTGACCTCGAGGAAGTCGCCCTGGCCCCGGCTCGGGAACTGGCCGCCGAGGCCGAGTTGCTGGAAGACGGCCTGGAAGGCGGGGTTGGCACTGAAGGCGACCATGTGGCCCTGTTGGACCATGGGGTTCATCGCGCTCGCCACCGTCGACGGCTTCGGCAGGTCGCCCGACGTGAGGCGCTCGAAGGTCTGGCGGGTCGCCTCGTCGAGGAAGTCGACCCGACCCTTGTGGCTGTCGAAGTTGACGTACTGGTCCTTCAGCAGCGTCTGCGCCGCGTTCTTCTGGTTCAGGCGGATATTGGCGTCCTTCAGGTTCACGGGCCCGGTGAGGTCGAGCAGCGCGGCGAGCGCGTACGGGTCCATGTAGAAGACACCGTCGACCTGCTGGCCGAACACCTGCGGGTACAGCTGCTGCGTGATGTTGGCGACGTCGTCGAAGTTCGGTGACGCGCTCACGTTCCCGAAGAACTCGGTGACGCGGTAATTCGCGTACGGCGCGAGGTAGTCGCCGAGCTGCAGCGTGCGTCCCTGGTTGTTCCGGGGGTCGCTGAGGTCGAGGCTGCGCCCCGAACGGACGAGGCTGAGCTTGCCGTTGTCGGCCTGCACCTCGGCGAAGTTGCCGACGAAGCCGCCGAGCTCACGGGTCTCCGAAGGCGTCCCGAAGAGGACGATGTAGTGCTTCGGTCCGTCGCCGCCGAGCAGCTGCGGCGCGATGGCGATGACGCTGCGGGCGATGCGCCCGCCGGGGAGGGCGCGGTCGATCTGGGCGTTGAACTCGTCGTACTTGTCGCGCAGTGGTGGCAGCAGCCAGTCGCGCGGGACGTCGTCGAGCTTGCTCTTCGCGGCGTCGAGCGCGTTCGCCGCTTCCGTCACCGGCAGCTGCGCGGCGCGCAGCTGGTTCAGGTCGATGGCGCCGCCCTTGACCCGCAACTGCTCGTAGTCGATCGTCGCCACACCCGTGGCGGCCACATGGGTCAGCGCCGTGCCCTCGTCCGCCATCGACTTGACTGCCGCCATCTGCTGACCGGCGACGGGCACGACGCGGATGGGCGCCGCCCACCACGATCCCGCCATGTCCGCGACTTCTCGGAACGACGACGACGAGCCCTCGAGCTGCGCGATGGCGCCGTCGCGGTCGCCGTTCTGCGTGGCGTCGAACCCGGCCGCTGCCTGCTGCAGGGCCTTCTCGATCTTGGACCGCGCCTGCAAGGTCGCGATGACGGCGACGCCCGCCATCACGAAGAGGAACAGCAGGGCGAACAGCGCCGTGCGCCGCACGGTGCGCTTCGCTCGCCGGGGCGCGTGGTTGTACCCCGACACGAGCACGGGCACGGCGGCGAGCGCGGCGACGACGCTCGGCGCGCCGTGGAACCAGAAGCCCTTCATGCGCAGCAGCGCCTGCACCGCGAGGCCGGCGACGATGGCGCCCTCGATGCGGGTGCGGCTGTCGAAGAGAACAGCGGCCAGGGCGAACAGGACGGCGGCGACCGCGCACACCGTCCCCGCCACACCGGACGAACCGATGGCGGCCACGCCCGCGACGACGAGCCACGACCACCGCCGGGCCTGTGACCCGGCGAGCGTCACGAGGCCGGCGAACACGCCGCTCAGCACGACGTCGGCAGGGTGCCAACCCGCCGGGTGGGCGCCGGCGAGCGCGCCGGCGACCGCAGCGACGGTGACGAGCGCCCACACCTGCACGCGGGACGCGGGGCTGCCGCGGCCGCGGGAGCGGTGGTGGCCCGACGAGGAGCGCGGGCGGGTGGGCGTGCGCGTGCTCATGGGCGCGTCGAGTCTGGCACAGCGCCCTCGAACGGCTCTGTCATCGGCGTGGTGCGCGCGCCCGTCGGCGCCGTGTCAGCGACCGGCCAGGCGGGCGCGGGCCAGCCCCGCCCGCCTGCGCACCGACGTCCCCGCCCGCCGCACCGAGATCGACGCCCGGCACTCGAGCGCGCGCGCCCGCGCGCCCAACGGCAGCGGCGCGTGACGGCGCTCGTACCCCGCGGCATCGAGGGCACGCCAGGCCAGCGCCTCGACGAGCGCGACGTCGTGGTCCGCGAGGTCGACGCGCCAGTCGCGCAGTCCCGCGGTGAGCGGGCGCTGCACGTTCACGTGCGCGTCCGGGTGGCGCACCGCGCCGGCGGCGCGGCGGCTCTCCTCGCTCGGATCGAGCACGGCCTCGTCGAACGGCAACGCCATCGCCTCGCACAACGCCGTCATCACGCGACGGGGATCGGCCACGAGATCCTCGTAGCGCACCTGGTGGTACCAACCGTCCGGCAGGGCGCGACCGGCGTCGATGCCCGCACGGACGTCGTGATCCCACAACATCGCCGCCGTCGACAACGTGCTCGGCCCGAACGGCGCGTCGGCGATGGCGCGCGCGACATCACGGCCGTCGCGCACGAGATGCACGAAACGGGCCTCTGGCAGCACGGCGTGGAGCAACGGGATGTCGCGCACATAGCGAGGGGTCTTGTTGCCGTAGCGCGGTTTGCCAACCGTGGCGGCGTAGCAGCGGTACACGCAGCGAATCGCGCCCGAGAAGTCGAGCGGCGCCGCTGCTCGCAGCGCGTCCCGCACGGCTGCCTCGTCGAGCTGCCACAGCTCGAAGCGGTCGTCGCGGTAGAGATCGGTGACGAAGCGCTCGACGTCGACCGCACCGTGCCCGTGGACGCGGTGGAGGTGCGAGATGAAGCGCGCCTCGGGAGGGATGGCGAGATCGGGGTGGCTGCCGAGCATCGAACGCAGCAGCGTCGTGCCCGATCGGATGCAGCCGACGATGAAGGGGACGGGTGCGACGGCGTCGGTGTCGGTCACGTGCGTTCGGGTGCTCTCTCCTGGTGTGCTTCGACGTGCGCCCGCTCCTGGCCACGGGCGGTGGCGCGCTCGGGATGACCGTCGGGGAACAGCCACAGCAACAGCGGTGTGGCCATGAACGTCGTCGCCAGCGCCATCAGCACCATGACGGTGAAGAGGACCGGCGAGATCACGCCGAGCGTGCGGCCGACGCTGAGGATCACGATCTCCGTCAGGCCTCTCGTGTTCATCAGCAGGCCGAGCCCGGCGGCGAAGCGCCATTCCTCCCCCGTGGCCCGTCCCGCGAGCAGCGTGGCGCCGAACTTGCCGGCGATCGCGAGCAGCACGACGAGCGCGGTGACGAGCCAGAGCGCGCCGCGGTCGAGGAGGTCGATGCGCGTCGACAGCCCGACGATGACGAAGAAGATCGGCAGCAACAGCAGGACGGTGAGGTCCTCGAGGCGGTGGATGATCTCCTTGGCGAACAGGTGCGAACGGGGCATGACCGTGCCGGCCAGGAACGCGCCGAAGATCACATGGATGCCGATCGCGTTGGCGATCCACGACGACAGCAAGAGGAACACGAGCACCGCGGCGAGGATCGTCGGCGTCAGGTGCACGTCGCGCTCGCGCACGAGTCGGTCGAGCACCGGGCGCACCACGGCGACCATGCACGCGACGAACGCCAGCGACAGCAGGATCGTGCGCGCCGCTTGCCCGCCGCCGGTGGCGCGCACGACGGCGACGTCGACGGCGAGCACGCACCACGCGGTGACGTCGTCGACGGCGGCGCACGTGATGGCGACCGCACCCAGGCGCGTCCGGTGCAAACCGGTGTCGGTCAGGATGCGGGCGAGGACCGGGAACGCGGTGATCGCCATCGCCGCGCCCATGAACAGCGCGAAGCCGGTGAAGTCGCCGCCACCGAGCATCGGGTAGAGCACCAACGACACCGCGAGCCCGCACACGAACGGCACGACGATGGACGTGTGGCTGATGAGCACGGCCACGTGGCCCGCGCCCCGCACGAGGCGGTGCTCGAGCTCGAGTCCGACGATGAACATGAACAGGATCAGCCCGAGCTGGGCCACGACCCGCAGCACGTCGGTCACCTCGGTGCGGAACAGGTAGTCGTCGACACCCGGTGCGACGTGACCGAGCAGGCTGGGCCCCAGGACGATGCCGGCGACGATCTCGCCGACGACACGCGGTTGGCGCAGACGACCGAAGAACCATCCCGCGCCACGCGCCGCCACGAGGATCAGCGCGAGCGCCAGGAACGTGCGGGCGACGAGATCGTCGCCGGTGAGCACCGTTGCGGTGCCCGCGGTCGCGTGTGCGGTGGCGTCGAGCTGGGCGGGCAACCGATCGCCGCCGACGACGACGGCGCCGGTGACGGCCGCCGCACCGGCGGCCGGATGACGCACGATCTGGAGATCCCAGGTGAACGGCTGGCCGCCACGCACGGAGGACGAGACGCACGTGCCGTGCAGCGTCGCCGTGCCGTCGTCGCGCCGGACCTGCCCGTCGGCCACCGCGGACGACGTGGCGTCGTGGCCGTTCCCGCCCGTGGTGAACGACACGTACACGCCCGACTGCGCCAGCGACACACGGGTGCCCAGGCAGGCCTCCGCACCGCCGTGCACGGCGAGATCGGCCGGTCCCTGCGGCGCGGCCGTGAGGCGCGAGCCGATGGGCAGCACGACGAGGAGCGCGACGGCGGCGAGCGCGAGGATCCCCGCGTACGCGGCGAGGCGGCGCGCCCGCCTGCTCGCCGTGGCCCCCGCCGTCGTCACTTCGTCAGCGAAGGGCGTCGAGCCCGGTGACGTCCACGCCTTCGCGGGCGACGACGAGGTCGGTGCGCGTGAGCTTGAACGGCGCTCGCCGCCCGTCCGGCAACACGAGCGTCGGGGTGCCCTCCATGAGGTCGAAGGCGTCGAAGTCGCCCTTCACCGTGCCGAACCACGGCTCGTCGGGCGGCGGGTCGTCGGGGATGACGAGCGAACCGTCGGCGCCGTCGATGCGGGTGCCGTCGTCGGCGATCATCGTCACGGGTCCTTCGTACGCGGCCATCAGATGCCACGCTCCGCTCGGACCCGCTCCCACTCCGCCAGCTTCGGGTTGAAGATCTTGTCGTGCGGCATGTCGCACGACTTGAAGGCACGGAAGTCGTCGCGGTCGATCACGAACGACTTGTACTTCCGGAACATCTTCGGGTCGCGGAACTTCGTCAGGAACTCGCGGTACTTGTTCGACTGCTCGAAGAAGTCGCCCGCCAGCAGGAAGTGCTGCAACGACATCGCGTTCGCGTAGTGGTCGTAGTCCTCGAACGCGTCGGCCGCGGTGCCGAGCTGCGCGTAGTTGATCGCGTCGGGTGTGTAGAAGAGCCGGATCAGCGTGTCGACGAGGCCGTACGCGCCGAGGATCTGCTCGTACGTGTCCTCCATCGCCTGCGCGCCGGCATCTTCGCCCTTCTCGAGGCGGACGTGGACGGCGCGCGCCAGCAGGCGGCCGCTGTTCATCGCGAGGTACACGCCGCTCGAGAAGATGGGATCGATGAACGCGGACGCGTCGCCGACCAGCGCGAACCGCTCACCCCACTTCTCGTGGCAGAAGTACGAGTAGTCGCCGTTGTACTGGATCGGCCACATCTGCGTCGCGCCCTCGAGGATGTGACGGGTGAAGGCGGGCTCGGCCAGCTCCTGGTCGTAGAGCGCCTGCTGCCACTCCTTGATGCCGCGCTCCCGGATGGCCGTGCGCTGGGCGCGGAAGTACGCCGTGTTCATCACGACGCCGACGCTCAAGCGGTCGTTGCCGAGCGGGATCACCCAGATCCAGCCCTGCTTCTCCCCGCCCGTGTAGACGATCTGGATCATGCCCTCCTGGAGCCCGCCCTCGTACTTCGCGCCGCTCCAGTGGCTGCTGAGCGCCGTGCGGGCGAGCTCCTTGTGCGCCGTCTTCGTGTTCATGCGGTTGGCGAGGAACGTCTCCCGCCCGCTGGCGTCGATCACGAAGCGGGCTTCGAACCGGTGGCGGGCGCCGTCGCGGTCGATGGCGTCGACCGCCACCCCGTCACCGACCTCCAGGTCGACGTTCTCCGCCTTGAACCCCTGGTGCACGGTGACGCCGAGCCGTTCGGAGTTCTGCAGGAGCATCTCGTCGAACTCCGAGCGCAGCACCTGGAACGACAGCGCGTGCGGGCCGTCGATCTTGTGGTGGAAGCAGTACGTCGTCGATGTCGTGTCGTCGGTGTCGAGGAAGCGCACGCCGGGCTTGCGCACGTAGCGCTCGGACATCTCCTGGAGCACGCCGAGCTCGTCGAAGATGCCGTAGCAGAACGGCAGCAACGACTCGCCGACGTGGTCGCGCGGGAAGATGGCTCGCTCCAGCACGGTCACGTCGTGGCCCTGCATGGCGAGGAAGCTCGACACCGTCGAACCGGCGGGGCCCCCGCCGATCACGACGACGTCGCTGCGGTGTGTCGTCGTCATGTTCCTCTTCCAACAGCAAACGGGGGGTTCGCACTCACTCTTTCACAGGCGTTCGGGTCGCAAAGTAATCTGCTCCCTCCCCCCAGCACGGCCGGAGACAGGCGGAAGTGGACCGACTCGCGATCATCAAGACGTACCTGACCGACGAGCTGTCGGTCGACCCCGACGAGCTCGAGGACGAGGACCAGCAGCTGATCGAGGAGGACATCATCGACTCGCTCGGGATCTTCTCGCTGGTCGAGTACCTCGAGGAGCGCTTCTCGATCGAGATCGAGCCAGAGGAGATCACGATCGCGAACTTCTCGACGCTGCGGAACATCGACGCCCTGCTGGCGACGAAGGTCGGGGACGGGTCGTGACGACCGGCGAGCGACGCCTCCGCGTCCTCGCGCTGGGTGGGGCGGACATGGCGGGGGTCGTCGAAGGTCTGGCCGGCGCCATCGGCGCCCACACCGCCGACGGCGCGCAGGTCGACGTGGTCCAGGAGCCGTCGCCCGACGCGGGCGCGCTCGCCGCGCACCTCGAGGGTCGCGCCGGGCTGGAGGACTTCGATGTCGTGATGCTCTCGGTCGGGTGCGGCCTCGGTGCGCCGACCGAGGCGCTCGGGTCGCTGCGCGCCGCCGTCGACGCCGCGAAGGCACGGGGTGCCACGGTCCTGCTGCTCAACGGCTCGTCGGTGGTGCCAGGCGAGGACCGTGCCGCGGCACGCGCCACGTCGCTCGGCATCGCCCGCCTGAACCACTCGGGCTTCGAGCTGTCGGTCGCCACCGGCGCGTCGATCATCGACGCCGACCGCACGCTCGCCGAGCTCGGCGCCGACGAGCACGTGACCGGCGCGCTGTCCTACTCACCCGTCGCGTACGCCGCCCTGCGTGACGAGCTCGTGCGCGTGCTCGACGACTACGGGTTCTTCGACGACCGGCCCGTCCTCGCCCAGGTCGGCCACCGCAGCCGGCGATGATCCTGCGTCTCGACCTGCCGCCGGTCCCGAAGGCCGTGGGCTCGCTGCGCGTCCGTCGCTGGCTCGTGAAGGAGGGCGACACCGTCGCGCTCGGCGACGTCATCGTGGAGCTCACCATCGAGACGTGGCTCAAGCGCATGTTCAAGGAGCAGCCAGGCGAGCCGCGGCCGCCGCGCGTCGAGGGCGACGTCGCCGAGCTCGACCTCATCTCCCGCATGGGGGGCGACGTCGTCGAGGTGGTCGCGTCCGACGGTGCCACGGTGCGGGCCATCGTCGCCGGCGAGGGTGCGGACGTGCGGCCGGGCGGCCTGCTCGCCGTCCTGTCGACCGAGCCGGGCGAGGCGGTCCCGGCCGGCGCTGCCGAGGGTGCTCTAGCGTTCCGGGCAGTCGCCGATGTCATCGATGACGAAGAAGACGGGGAGGACTGAGGTGGCCACGGCTCCGCCGACACTCGGACGCCGCGCGCGGAGGCTCGGTCGGCGCGCCTTGTGGACGGTCTTCGGCCCGGACTCGAAGTTCGAGCGACGCCTGATCGCCCGCCGCTACCCGAGCAAGATCACGTACGAGCAGCGGGACGGGTACCGCATCGCCACCGGCAAGAACGTGCTCGTCGTCGAGCCCGACCACGAGGAGGGCGAGCCGCTCGGCATCTTCATGTTCGGCGGGTGCGACCTCCCGAGCCTGTTCGCGCTCGGGCCGCAGCTCGGCGCCGCCGCCCGGCGCCGCATCGTCGTGTACCACGCGCGGCAGCCGGTGATCTCGATGTCGCGCGCCGACCTCCAACTGCAGACGTTGCGGCCGCTCCCGCCGGCGACGACGCGCGAGACCATCGACCGCATGGAGCTGCTGCCGTCCTACTTCAAGCCGGTGCTGTTCGAGCCGGAGTTCGACACGCGCATCCGGGCGTTGGGCACGTTCGCCAAGTCGGTGGTTGTGCTGACCGGCGCCGCCAACGTCATCCGCCCCGTGTACCGCCACAAGGAGGACGGCTTCCTCGTCGATCCCGGGGGGCGCTGGTTGAACCGCGTCGACGACCGCATGGCGGCCGACGACATGGCGTGGTTCAAGACGAACTTCGAGCGTGTCGGGCGCATGTCGGTCGACCAGTTCCGCCAGGACTTCGCCACCCTCGTGTCCGAGATCCACGCGCGGGCGGGCGCGGAGGTCCTCGTCCTCAACGCGCTCACCGTCGAGCCCGGCTCGCGCGAGCACAACTACCAGTTGCGCAAGAGCCCGGAGGTCATGCGCCGCCTCGAGTTCCACCTCGCGATGGCGGAGCTCGCGCCGCAGGCCGGGTTCCACATCGTCGACGTCGACACGGTGCTGAAGCGCACCGGCATCAGCGGTCAGTACGACTTCGCCCACTTCCCGCCATCGGCCAACGAGCCGATCGCCGCGGAGGCGGCACGCGTGCTGCGCGACGCAGGCATCGCGTGATGG
>Ga0070741_10014815_pt1 | contig 13392 bp, 14 predicted proteins | sample Coa_R1_4_FD_66440 | JGI IMG/M metagenome (GOLD analysis project Ga0070741, IMG submission 66440) | Surface soil microbial communities from Centralia Pennsylvania, which are recovering from an underground coalmine fire - Coalmine... | ecosystem: Environmental > Terrestrial > Soil > Unclassified ... | reverse complement strand
ATCCGGACGGCCTGCGCCTTAAACTCCTTGGTGAATGCCCGCCGCTTGCGTTTGGCCATGACACACTCCTACCGCACTTTCGTGCGATCTGGGGTGTCTCCCAAACCGGGGCAGGTTCAGCCCCAGCAACCTTTGTGTTAGTTCACCTGCAGCGGCTGCTAGTTCAAGAGGCGAAGCAGTATCATTTCAAGCGCCACGATGGCCTTGATCTGTGCCATGCGGTCCTGGGAGCCGCATATGGAAGTCTCATAACGCTCGACAGGCACTGGAAGCGGCGTGTTCTGGCGCTTCCAAACGCGGCCAAGCTGGCGCACACATACTACCGTGCCGAGATCGACGATCTCGTCGCGCTGTTGGAGACGCTACGGTGATAGTCCGGCTGCCAAGAGCCTCGAGCGAACCGGCTGCGCCGGTCGCAGACTGAGCCTTAGGTGTCATGGCTCCTAACGAAGACACCCCGATCGCCTGTTCTGCCTGCTTCTCGGATCGCGGGATCCGCTTAGATGCCGAGCAGATCGGACAACAGACCGATGGAATATGTCCGAACTGTGGCGCCACCGGCCACAAGAAGCTTCCGGTGGCGAGTCTACACGCGCTAGCTCATCGATTCTTTGTTTGGGGCTCATTGCTGAGAATGCGGTATGGTGCGGCACCCCGCGTGCAGTTCAACGAACATCAGCACACGTCCATCGATGTCGCGCCCTGGCTTGCCCCAGACGTCAGGCTCTTTGAACGCCTTCTAGGTATTGGTTTCTTCCACTATGGCCCACGCCTCTGGATGGTCGGTGAGGTTGAACCTCTTAAAGCCTTACAGAGGCCAAAATCACGCCAGGCGGTAGTTGAGCGAGTTCTTCGCGAGTACCCAACACGCGCGTTTGCGCCGAGCGAGTCGTTCTACCGCGTGCGCGTGGGCCCTGCGACTCCTGCTGATCCAGCTCAGTACGACAGCCCGCCCGCTGCACACGCTGGCAAGGGGCGCCTGGATTCTCCCGGTTCTCCAGTCCTTTATGGCTCGCCTGATCTGCACGTCTGCGTGCATGAGTGCCGCGTCACGGCGGAGGACGAACTGTACGTCGCCACAATGCTTCCAGTCAGATCGCTTCGCCTTCTCGATTTGTCGATTCTGCTGAAGGAAGAGCGTGTAACAGAGTTTGAAAGCCTAGACATGTCCGTCCACATGCTCTTCCTGGCGGGAAGCCACTCTTACAAGATCACCCGTGCCATTGCAGACGCCGCCCGCTCCGAAGGATTCGACGGCATCGTATACCCGTCATACTTCAGCCTTTTGCGGCTTGGCGTGATGCCATTTCAGACGGTCTACGGAATCTCTCAGCGTCGCATTCCTCAGCTGCAAGAACATGAGCAAGCCAAGGCCATCCCGAACCTCGCGTTGTTCGGCAGGCCAGTGGCCGATGGCCTTGTCTCGGTCCAGTGCATAAATCGGCTGATTCTGAGCAAGGTCGCTTACGACTTTCACTTCGGACCAACTGGAGTATGAGATGAGAACTAGCTCTTCGCTCCAACCGATGCGCTACGGCCTGCGGTCTCCTCGGCGCGCGGCTGAGCTCACACGTTAGATCTCGGGTCGCCCATGTCCAGTGACATACCCAGTTCCAGCGAGGCGGCGATAGTTGAGGCGTTGCGCGGCGAGCTCGCGAAATCGGGACCGTCTCGCCGACGAAGGGTTATCGAGAAGTTTGTGCTGGCTGCACTTGGAAGCATCCCTTGGGTCGGGGGCTTCCTAAGTGCAGCGGCGGCGTATAAGGCTGAAGAGAGCTCAATCAGGCAGGATTCCCTTCAGACCCAGTGGCTCGAAGAACACCACGACAAGATTCTGAAGCTGAAAGCCGCTCTCGAAGAAGTGCAGCGTCGTTTCGATAGTTTCGGAGAGAACATAGAGGCGAGAATACAGAGCGACGAGTACCTCAGTCTCGTAAGAAAAGCCTTCCGCGCCTGGGATGAAGCGGCTACAGAGGAGAAAAGGCGATACACGGCTAATCTTATTGTCAATGCGGCAGGTACTCGGGTGTGCTCCGATGACGTCGTTCGTCTCTTCTTGGACTGGGTCGACTTGTACCACGAGACTCACTTCGCGGTAATTCGAGAGATCTTTCGGAACCCGGGATCGAGCCGCTATGAGATCTGGACCGCGCTTTATGGTGAGCCACCGCGTGAGGACTCGGCCGAGGCAGACCTATTCAAACTGTTGATCCGGGACCTAAGCACTGGGGGTGTAATTAGACAGGATAGGGACGTCAACTCACTGGGTCAGTTCGTACGAAAGACGCCACAGCGCAGGCGACGCGGCACAGCTCCGACCACGATCGAGTCTGCCTTCGAGGATTCAAAACCCTACGTCTTGACTGAGCTTGGGAAGCAGTTCGTTCACTACACCATGAATGAAGTCGTCACACGGATCGGCGAGGGAACGGACGCGACCTCGGACGTCTAACAGGTATAGGCGAGGAACAAGGCCCGCAGAACCCTCAGGTGATGGATCTAGGACTTCCAATCCTGGAAGCGTGGGGCCGAGAGCTCAAGACGGGAAAGTCAAACGGTTGTGCATTCTACCGGAGCTTCGGATAACCCGGCGCCTCCGCTTCACGCTGCCAGTCCGGAGCACCTAGCAGTCTCGATCCTCCCACACAAGTGGAGCGCGCAATAGTTAGGATCGAGGACGGCCGCCATCTCAGGCGCCTTGTCCGCGCCAGCAAGACCTCGATCAGGCGCGCCGCTGTAGTGGCGGCATGACAAGTGAGGCGACTAACGGGGGCTGGGCGCCGGCTCCGTGCTGGCTTCCACGCGCAGAGGAAACGACAGCGCGGTTGCCGTGTCCCGTCCCCCCCCCGGGTACAGCGGAGACACGAGGTGATCAAGAGGCTTGCGGCCACCCGGGCCCACCGGCGTGGGCGCAGCCAGCGTTCCTGGAGCCGCGCTGTCCACAACGACATCCATCCGGGCATCGCGCCTGAGCGTCGGGCAGATTGGTGGGCCGGCAAAGCGGACGCGGCCGCGAACTTCCTAATTTTGCTGGACATGGCGGGATGGCATGGGCGATGCTCCCCGTGTCGTCGCTGGCGCTATCGGTGCTCGGCTTCGGGGTGCTTCGGTTCCGGACTCGGATGGAGGCCCCATGGACGCTCGACCCGCCCGGCCGCTTCCTCGACGAGAACGCTCGCGTCTCGTGGTCCTGGCCGCGATCGCGCCCCCGCGGGGGCGCCTCCCCATCGCACACTCCGAGGAGCCGCCGGCCGACTCCGCTATCAGGCTGATCCACTCGCTCGCATCGGTCCGGCCAACGAGCTTGGAAAGGAGCTGAAGCCATGATCACACGCCGAGCGTTCCTGGGCGGAATGACCGCGACCTTGGCCACGGGCCGAAGCGCGAGTGCGGAGCCTCGGCCGGAGACGAAGCGGATCCGTCTCCTCAAGAACCCGAGCATTTGCTGGGCGCCTCAGTACGTCGCGGAAGATCTCTTGCACGCCGAAGGTTTCAGCGAGGTGGCGTACGTCCCGAATCCACCGGAGACCGCCATTTCCACGCAGCTGGCTGCCGGGGAAGCCGACCTAGGCATGAATTTCGTGGGGCCCAACATCGTCAGGATCGACGCCGGCGATCCCGTCGTCTTCCTGGGCGGCGCGCATGTTGGCTGCTTCGAGGCCTTCGCCAGCGACCGGATCCGCCGAGTCCACGAACTCAAAGGCAAGATCGCGGCGGTCACCGCTCTCAACAGCGCTCATCACGTCTTCTTCACCACGATCCTCGCCCATGTGGGCCTCGATCCGCGACGAGATGTCCGGTGGCTCTCGCCCGAGGGCGAGGGACGTCGGCGCTCCTCTGGCCAAGCCGGGAATCCCCTCGAGGAGTCGATGCGTATGTTCGTGGAAGGCAGGGCGGACGCGTTTCTCGGCTTTCCGCCCCAGCCGCAGGAGCTGCGTGCCCGGAAGGTCGGCCACGTCCTCGTCAACAGCGCGACCGATCGCCCGTGGTCTCAATACTTTTGCTGCCTCCTCACGGCCAGCAAGGCATTCGTGGCCAAGCACCCGGTGGCGACGAAGCGCGCGTTGCGGGCGATCCTGAAATCTGCCGACATCTGTGCGTCGGATCCCGAGCGGGCGGCGCAGGCACTGGTCAATCGTGGGTTCGCTGCGAACAACGAGTACGTGCTGCAGACGATGCGCGAGCTGCCGTACGGCAAGTGGCGCGAGTACGATCCGGAAGACACGATCCGCTTCTATGCTCTCCGGCTCCACGAGGTGGGGATGATCAAGGCGACGCCGCAGAAGATCATCGCTCAGGCGACCGACTGGCGGTTCCTCAACGAGCTGAAGCAGGAGCTGAAGGGATGACACGCTCTGAAGCGGGCTCGGGACACGGTTCCACTAGTGCTGCGGCACTCAGCCGACGGAGTCTGGTGAAGGGCCTCGCGGCCACCGCGGCCGTGGCGACCAAAGGCTTGCGACCGCGCGGGGCCGGGGCCGAGCCGCCGCCGGAGACGACGCGGCTTCGCCTGACTCGCATTCCTGGTGTCTGCATCGCCCCCCAGTACGTGGCCCAGGAGCTCCTGCGAGCCGAGGGCTTCACCGACCTCGAGTACATCGACATTCCCGACACGAACCCGTACCCGGCGTTCGCAGCCGGCAAGATCGATATCAGCATGGCCTTCGCGCCGGTCTTCCTGGTCCAGGTGGATGCCGGGCTGCCCATCGTCCTGCTGGCCGGAATCCACGTGGGGTGTTTCGAGCTATTCGGGACCGGCTCGGTCCGGGCGATCCGCGACCTCAAGCAGCGCTCGGTGGCGGTCCCGGCGATCGGGTCCGCCCATCACGCCTTCGTGGCGAGCATGGCGGTCTACGTCGGTCTCGATCCGAAGAAGGACATCCAGTGGGTCACCCACCCGGTCGAGGAGTCGGCCGACATGCTGGCGGCCGGGAGGGCCGACGCCCTGATTGGCTTCCCGCCGGTGCCGCAGGAGCTGCGCGCCAGGGGCATCGGCCGCATCATCGTGAACAGCTCGGTGGATCGGCCCTGGTCCCAGTACTTCTGCTGCACCGTCGCCTCGAACCGCGACTTCGTCAGCAAGAACCCCGTGGCGACCAAGCGGGCCCTGCGAGCGCTGCTCAAGGCCACCGACCTCTGCGCCGCCAATCCGGAGCGTGCGGCCCGGCTCATCGTGGAGGGAAGGTTCACGAAAGAATACCGGTTTGCGCTCGAGACGATGCAAAGCATCCCCTATAACCGCTGGCGCGAGTACGAGCCGGAGGACACGGTGCGCTTCTACGCCCTCCGCCTCCACGAGGCGGGCATGGTCAAATCCAGCCCCCAGCGGATCATCGCCCAGGGGACCGACTGGCGCTTCCTCAACGAGCTGAGGAAGGAGCTGAAGGGATGATGACGCGACGCCGACTCCTCGGCGGCCTCGCCGGCGCTGGCGTGGCGCGGTCGCTCGGGGCGTCTCCGACCGCGGTCCTAGAACTCGCGCGCTGCGACTCGTCACCCAACCCCACGCTTGAGCGGACGCGCTTCTCGCGCCGCTCACCGTGAACCTTATGTGCACAGCGGAAGGTCGATAGCTTGAGTATTGGACCGTAGACCAACGGGTCCACGCACGGAGGTGTTCCATGTCGATGCAGCATCGAGAGACGAGCTGGAGCCGACGCGAGTTCGTAAGTGGCGTGGTGGCTGGGACAGCTGGTCTCCTTGGATTGTCGCCCGATCGTGTATCCGCGGAGCCGCCACCCGAGACGAAATCGCTCCGACTCATTCAGCGCACTGGCGTCGACTGTATCTCGCCGCAGCATATAGCACAGGAGTTGCTGAGCGCCGAGGGTTTTACTGACGTCTCGTACCTGAGGACGAGCGGCAGGGAGACGGAGGTGGAGCGAGCCCTTGCCACTGGTGAGGCCCATATCACGATGCACTACGTCCCGGCGCTGATCGCGCAGATCGACAGAGGGGATGAAGTCGTCATCCTCGCCGGCGGTCATGTCGGGTGCTACGAGCTCTTCACGACTAAGCGGATTCGCAGCATTCGTGACTTGAAGGGAAAGCCAGTGGGCGTCCCGGGGTTCGGGACCGTGCCCTGGCAGCTGCTGGGCATCATGATGGCACACGTGGGCCTGGACCCGCGGAAGGACATGAAGTTTGTCCCTGTGTCGCCGCCTGAACAGGCTGCGCTGCTGGTGGAAGGGAAGATCGACGCGTTCTTTGGCTTCCCGCCAGCTTCGCATGAATTTCGAGAGAAGGGCATCGGCCACGTGATCTTCAATAGCGCGGTCGACCGACCCTGGTCTCAGTACTTCTGCTGTGTCGTAGCCGGGAACCGCGAGTTCGTGTCGAAGCACCCGGTCGCCACAAAACGAGCGGTGCGCGCGATCCTGAAAGCGGCCGACCTGTGCGCGCTCGAGCCCACTCGGATTGCGCGGGCCCTCGTCGACAAGGGATTCACCAAACGTTATGACTACGCCCTACAGACCTTGCAAGGTCTTCCGTACGGTCGCTGGCGGGAGTACGACGCAGAGGACAGCGTTCGCTTTTACGCCCTGCGACTTTTCGAGGCCGGGATGATCAAGTCGAGCCCGCACAGGATCATCGCTCAGGGCACCGAGTGGCGGTTCCTCAACGAGCTCAAGAAGGAGCTGAAGGCATGATGCCCCGTCGCGCGTTCCTCGGGAGCGCCGTCAGTGTCGGAACGACCGCCCTCTTCGGCCTCCGCGCCGGTCGCGCGGCCGCCGAGGCCCCGCCCGAGACGACACGCATTCGGCTCGCCAAGTACCCCGCGATCTGTACCGCACCTCAGTTCATTTCCGAGCAGCTTTTGCGTGCGGAAGGCTTCTCAGACACGCAGTACCTGACCAGGCCCGGTTTCGGTTGGACTCTCAAAGCCCTCGCGACCGGGGACATTGACATCGCCGTGGGCTACGTGACCAACGTGATCATGCAGGTCGACGCCGGCGACCCGGTCGTGCTCCTGGGGGGCGTCCACGTCGGCTGTTACGAGCTGTTCGGCAGCCAGCGTGTTCGCGCGGTACGCGACCTGCGCGGCCGGAAGGTCGCCGTCCCCGAGCTCGGCAACTCACACCACATCTTTGCCTCGATGATGGTCTCCCACGTCGGCATCGATCCCCGCAAGGACATCGAGTGGGTCATCCATCCAACGGATGAGAGCAAGAACCTCCTGGCCGAGGTAAAGGTCGACGCCCTCATGGCCTTTCCGCCCGACCCACAGGAGCTGCGCGCGAAAAAGATCGGTCACGTGATGGTGTCCAGTGCGCTCGACCGGCCCTGGTCACAGTATTTCTGCTGCATGATCTACGCGAACAAGGAGTTCGTGCGCAAGCATCCGGTGGCCGCCAAGCGGGCCGTGAGAGCCATCCTCAAAGCCACCGACGTCTGCGCGACCGAGCCCGAGCGGGCCGCGCGCAGCCTCGTGGACCAGGACATCTCGAAGAGCTACGAGTACACGCTCCAGGCCCTGAAGGATCTCCCGTACAACCGGTGGCGCGAGTTCGATCCGACCGACACGGTGCGCTTCTGGTCGCTGCGCCTGCACGAGGCCGGGCTCATCAAGAGCGGCCCCAACAAGATCGTCGCCCAGGGCACGGACTGGCGCTTCTTCAACGAGCTGAAGAGGGAGCTGAAGGGATGATCGTGGGCGATCGACGGAGTTTCTTGCGGGCGACCGTGGCGGGAGCCGCGGGAGTCCTCGGCGCGCGGCCGCGCCCGGCCGAGGCCGAGCCGCCGCCGGAGACGACGCGGCTCCGACTGGCGAAGGTCGGCGCGATCTGCGTCGCTCCCGAGTACGTGGCCGAGGAACTGTTGCGGACGGAGGGATTCACCGACATCGAGTACGTCCAGAAAGTCGGCACGATCGGCAAGGAGAAGGGTCTGGTGGCCGGCGACGTCGACTTGACGCTCCACTTTGTTGCTCCGCTCGTGGTTCGTGTCGATGCAGGCGATCCGATCGTAATCCTGACGGGTGTCCATATCGGGTGCTTCGAGCTCTTCGGAACCCAGCGCGTCCGCGCCACCCGTGACCTGAAGGGTAAGGCCGTCGCAGTCCTCGGCTTGGGCGAGGCCGAGCACGTCTTCGCTTCCAGTATGCTCGCGCATGTCGGAGTGGACCCACGCAAGGACGTTCGTTGGGTCGTCTCTCGCCCTGTCGACTCCATCTACCGCCTCGCCGAGGAGTCGGTCGACGCGTATCTCGCATTTCGACCGTGTGCGCAGGAGCTTCGCGCCCGCAAGATCGGCCACCTGGTGACAAACATTGGATCGACCGTGGTCGCAGTACTTCTGTTGCATGCTGGTCGGTCGCAGCGAGCTCGGGCGGAGCCATCCGGTCGCCACGAAGCGGGCGGTTCGTGCCGTGCTCAAGGCGGCCGAGCTGTGCGCCCAGGAGCCGGATCGAGTCGCCCGGTCGCCCGTCGACAAGGGATACATTGGGCTAGGGCAATAGGAGTACGCTCGTCAGACGCTCCGCAAAGTTCCAGACGCGAGATGGCGGGAGTTCGATGCGGAAGACACCATTCGCTTCTACGCCTTGCGACTCCGCGAGGCCGGCATGATCAAGTCAAGTCCGCAGAAGATCATCGCTCAGGGTACCGTACCGAGTGGCGGTTCCTCAACGAGCTCAAGAAGGAGCTGAAGGCATGAGGCCGGCTGGCCGAGGATGCAAGGCGACCCCCCAGATGATCCTGGCGCAGGGTGCCCACTGGCGCTTCCATCACGAGCTGAAGCAGCAGCTCACGGGGTGATCGGCGGGTGAACCAGCATCGATCGCTCCGCCTGGCGCGACCGCGCACGCGCGCGGTCGCCCTCCTCGGGCTCGCCCTGACCCTGCTCGCCGGGCCCGCGCCCGTGGCCGGGCACCGGGCGACCGAGGCCGGACGGCTCCCCCGCATCGGCCCGGCTGCCGACTTTACGCTGAGGACGCAGGACGACGGCCGCCTGGGCCTCCGAGACCTGCGGGGCAAGGTCGTGGTCGTCACCTTCGTGTACGCCTCGTGCACCGACACGTGCCCGATCCTGACCGCGAAGCTCGCCGCCCTGCAGGAGCCGCTCGGGGCCGACCTGGGTGCCCACGTCGTCTTCGTCGCGATCACGGTCGATCCCAAGCGCGACACCCCCGCGGTCCTCCGGGAGTACGCCAGGCACCACGGGGTCCGTCCCCCCGGCTGGGTGTTCCTGACCGGCACCCCGGCCGAGATCAATGTCGTGGCGCGTGGTTACGGCGTCTACGCCCGGCGCGCTCCCGGCGGCGACGTCGATCACACGTTCCTGACCTCAATCGTCGACCGCAGCGGTGTGCTCCGGGTGCAGTACCTGGGCGTCCGGTTCGACCCCGGTGAGTTCCTCGGCGATCTGCGGTCGGTCCTGCGGGCGGGAGAGACGAAATGATCGACCGGATCGTTCGCCTCGTCGCCCGCGTGCCGGCCACCGTGCACGCCAAGCTCCTGACCGCCTTCCTGCTGATCGCGGTCCTGCTGATCGCGCTGGGCGCCGTCGGGCTGCGGGCGCTGATCGAGGTGAACCGCCACGCCGAGGAGCTCGTCACGCTGCAGCGAAAGATCGCCGCCTACCGACAGCTGCAGCACGACACCACCGGCCAGCTCTACAGCGTCGCCTCGGCGCTCATCGTGCCCGACGAGCGCACGTTCGAGGCGACCCTCCGCCAGCTCAATCAGTTCGGCTACGACCTCGACCGACTGCGGTTCGTCGCCCGGGACGAGCTGGAGCTGTTCGGACGCGCCAGGGCCGACTACGAGCGCTTCATTGAGGTCGTGACCCACGTCGTGGAGCTCCTGCGGGGCGGCAGGGTCGCCGAGGGGCGCGAGCTGCAGCTCTCCCAGGCCGGCCCGCTTGCCGATCGTCTCGAGCGCCTGACCAACGAGCTGGTCAACAAGGCCGAGGCGGACATGGTGGTGAGCGTGGAGAGTGCCCAGGCCGCCTACGTCAGGTCGCGCTGGATCGTCATCGGCTTCGCCATCGGGACCATCGGCTTGGCGCTCGTGCTCGGCTACGCCATCTCCTGGTCGCTGATCGGCCCCGTCAGGCAGATGGAGGCCCGGCTGGCGCGGATCGCTGCCGGGGACTTCGCTGGACGGGTGGCGGTGGCCAACCGCGACGAGCTCGGCACGCTGGCGGCCAACCTGAACCGTATGAGCGGCGAGCTCGGTCGGCTCTACGAGCAGCTCGAGGCGGCCAGCCGGCACAAGTCCCAGTTCCTCGCCAACATGAGCCACGAGCTCCGCACGCCGCTCAACGCGATCCTCGGCTACGCGGAGCTGATCCAGGACGGGATCTACGGCGAGGTGCCCGAGAAGATCCGCGACATCCTCACCCGCGTCCAGGTCGGCGGCCGGCACCTGCTGGGCCTCATCAACGATGTTCTCGATCTCTCCAAGATCGAGGCGGGGCAGCTCAAGCTGGCCGTGAGCGACTACTCGCTGCGAGAGGTCGTGCACACGGTCTTCACCGCCATGGAGCCCTTGGCCGCCGAGAAGTCGCTCAACCTGACGATCGCCCTGCCGCCTGAGCCGCCGACCGGGCGCGGCGACGAGCGGCGCATCACGCAGGTGCTGCTCAACCTGGTGGGCAACGCCATCAAGTTCACCGAGGCCGGCGAGGTCAGGATCGAGGCGGTCGCGCGCGACAACGAGTTCGAGGTGGCGGTGGCCGATACCGGGCCGGGCATCGCCCTCGCGGACCAGGAACGGATCTTCGAGGAGTTCCACCAGGCGGACAGCTCGACCACCAAGACGAAGAGCGGCACCGGCCTGGGCCTCGCGATCGCCCGCCGCATCGTCGTCCTGCATGGCGGCCGCATCTGGGTGGAGTCGGAGGTCGGCCACGGCGCGACGTTCCGCTTCACGCTCCCCCGCCGCGCCCACCCCGACGGGGCCTTACCGGAGACGGCATGAAAGCCCGGGTGCTGCTCGTCGAGGACCAGGAGGACAATCGCCGGATCGTCCGCGACCTGCTGACCAGCGCGGGCTACGAGCTGATCGAGGCGGTGACGGGCGAGGACGGCGTGCGACTCGCCGAGGCGGAGCACCCTGACCTCATCCTGATGGATATCCAGCTGCCCGGCATGGACGGCTACGAGGCGACCCGACGCATCCGCCAGACGCCCGGACTGACGACCACGCCGATCATCGCGGTCACCTCCTACGCACTCAGCGGCGACGAGATGAAGGCGCTGGCGGCGGGCTGTACCGCCTACGTCGCGAAGCCGTTCAGCCCCCGGGCGCTGCTGGCCACGGTCCGGGCGTGCCTGGGCTCGCCGTGAGGACACCAGCCCAGGTTCTCGTCGTCGACGACAATCCCACCAACGTCGACATCCTGCAGACGCGGCTCGCCGCGCACGGCTATGCGGTCGTCACCGCGAGCGACGGGGAGGCGGCCCTGCGGACGATCGCCGCCGAGCCCCCCGACGTCGTCCTGCTGGACGTCATGATGCCCAAGCTCGACGGCGTCGAGGTGTGCCGGCGCCTGAAGGCGGACGCCTCGCTGCCGTTCATGCCGGTGATCCTCGTCACCGCGAAGGCAGACTCCCGCGACGTCGTCGCCGGTCTCGAGGCGGGCGCCGACGAGTACCTCACCAAGCCAGTGGACCAGGCGGCCCTGGTGGCCCGGGTGAAGTCGATGCTGCGGATCAAGGCGCTGCACGACACCGTGCAGGTGCAGGCGCGCGAGCTCGGCGAGCTGAACCGGACGCTTGAGCGACGGGTCGCCGAGCAGGTGCTCGAGCTGGAGCGCGTGAACCGGCTGCGGCGCTTCTTCTCGCCCCAGCTCTGCGAGGCGATCATCTCCGCCGGCAACGAGAGCCTCCTGGCCTCTCACCGCCGCGAGATCACGGTGGTCTTCTGCGACCTGCGCGGCTTCACCGCGTTCGCCGAGCGAGCCGAGCCCGAGGAGGTCATGGAGGTGCTGCGGCAGTACCACGCGGTGCTCGGGCAGCTGATCTTCGACCACGAGGGCACGCTCGAGCGATTCACCGGCGATGGCGTGATGGTCTTCTTCAACGACCCCGTCCCGTGTCCCGATTTCACGGTCCGGGCCGTGCGCATGGCGGTCGCCATGCGCGGCGAGGTCGCCACGCTCGCCGCGACGTGGCGCCGCCGGGGGCACGAGCTCGACTTCGGCGTGGGCATCGCGCAGGGCTTCGCGACCCTTGGGGCGATCGGCTTCCCTGGCCGGTTCGACTACGGCGCCATCGGCCCGGTCACCAACCTCGCCTTCCGGCTCTGCAGCGAGGCGCGCGGCGGGGAGATCCTCCTGAGTCGGCGGGCGCTGGCTGCAGTCGAGGACCTCGTCGAGATCGGGCCTGCTCGCGAGCTGTCCCTCAAGGGGTTCTCAAGGCCGGTGGACGTCTACGAGGTGCGGGCTCTGAAGTAGGACCCGCTGGTCCATCTCGCCGGCGGGTCGCCGATCGCGGGCGGCCTCCGGCCGCTCGGGCGTATGATGCGGAGCACATCGGCGCCCGCCGAACTGGCCCAAGCGCGACAGGATTGAGCAGCGCGCGCTAACGCCTGCGCGCGCTAAACGCCTTGAAGGCGGGTGAGAAAACAAATGGTGCGTTGGGACGGGATTGAACCGCCGACACCCGGGTTGGAAGTCCTCCTCCCTTTCCGCAGGCCCTGACGGAAGAATAGACCCTCGAAGGAGGCTAGGAGCCGTCGGGCCCGGAGTGAAAGTGAAGCCGCTCACGGTCAAGACCCGACGGGGCTACCCACCCTCGGGTGCGTCAGTACCCCCGCTCCCTTCGAGGAGCCCAGGTCCCTACTTAGGTCGGAAATATCCTGGTCTGTGTAAGACTGGAAGGGTAACAATGGGCCATGCGTAACCGCGCATCCTCGAAGGCGGCTCCAGCCAAATCACCCCGGCCAGCCCGGCCGGATTATCCGCACCAGGTCGCTATGTGGCCGAATTATCCAGAACTGTCTATTTCCAGTTAGACGGAGCCCGCGCAGCACGATGGAGATCAAGAGCCCGACATGGAGACTGGCCGATCGTTGCCCGGCCTGCGACCAGGGCACACTGGTCTTGCGGGTGTGCCCCGGTTGCAGTTTGTTGCTGGTGATCTGCGAGGACGAGGGTGCCGTCTTCCGGGATCCGCGGAACCTGCAGGAGGTGTTTGATTACCCGAATGGTGAGTTCTGCCCGTCGTGCGGCGAGGTGTCACTGGATCGCTTCGCGGTTGCTACTGATACCCAGATCCGGAACTGGGGCTTGCAGGCGGGCGAGTATGTGTAGCCCGTCTAACAAGCCGCTAATGAGTCTCGCAGAATAAATTAGGGGATTTCACGGGTACGATCTCATGTTGAGCCATGCCGATCTCCAGCCGCGGATCCCGTCGGGATTTTGCTGCGTTGGAAGCACGCCGGTTTC
>Ga0070741_10014814_pt1 | contig 13393 bp, 13 predicted proteins | sample Coa_R1_4_FD_66440 | JGI IMG/M metagenome (GOLD analysis project Ga0070741, IMG submission 66440) | Surface soil microbial communities from Centralia Pennsylvania, which are recovering from an underground coalmine fire - Coalmine... | ecosystem: Environmental > Terrestrial > Soil > Unclassified ... | reverse complement strand
TGTGCGCATGTTGTGCAGACGGTCGACGAGCTTGATGAGGACAACGCGTATGTCGTCGACCATCGCTAGCATCATTTTGCGCAGGTTCTCGGCCTGCTGCTCCTCCTGCGTGGAGAAATCAATCTTGCTGATTTTGGTGACGCCTTCGACGATGTGCGCAACCTGCTCGCCGAATTCTTTGCGGATATCGACGATCGTGACCGACGTGTCTTCGACCGAATCGTGCAAGAGGCCGGCGGCGATGGAGACCGCGTCCATTTTCATTTCGGCGAGGACGAGAGCCACTTCGAGCGGATGCACGAGGTAAGGTTCGCCCGACGCTCGATGCTGGCCCGAGTGATACTTCTGCGAGAATTCGTAGGCTTTGCGGACCAGTTCTATATCATCGTTGGGGCGGTTTTCGCGCATTAACCGCAACAGCTCGCGGAACTTCGTCACCGTGAGCACGTTGGTCGCGATTTGTTCGCGAAGAGTGGTCATATGTAATGTGCGGTCGCCGGAAAGGCCAATGTGGCGCGGGCGCCCCCGCCCGCGAGTCAGGCAAGCAGTTGAACCGGTGGCCTGTTCGTTGTTCTTGATTATAAGGCGACACGGGGCCGCAACACCGCGATGACCCTGTTGTGCCGTCCCGGCGGGACTCTAGTTCTATCGGAACCCACACAGCGCCTACGCGCTGGGCTACTTATATTTCGCCCTTTCAGGGCTGCCGTGTGCGGCCCGAAGGACGAGGTATTCTCCCTGATTGCTGTGCCGGTTTGTATGAGTAGTGTTGTTATCTTCACGCGTATTGGCGAGCAAGCCAGGAAACTATCGGGGCTAGAATCTACGAAACATGGCTCGAGTTCTCATCAGCGGCGCGTCGGGATTGATCGGGTCAGCCGTCGTCTCCGCGCTTAAGCGACGCGGCGACAAAGTTACACGCCTGGTGCGGCATCTGCCGAAAACCGAGAACGACATTCAATGGGACCCGATGCGGGAGATTCCGCCTGAGCTTGTTTCTGGATACGACGCGGCGATCCATTTATCGGGAGAAAGTGTTGCTGGCCGCTGGACGGAAGCTAAGAGGCGCAGGATACGCGAGAGCCGGGTCGTCAGCACTCGGAATCTGGCCTCGGCGCTGGCAAAATGCGGCAAACCGCCGCAGACGTTCATTTGCGCGTCTGCGATTGGCTATTACGGCGATCGCGGCCAAGAGATTTTGACGGACGAAAGCGCATCGGGGACCGGGTTTCTGCCTGAAGTTTGCCGAGAATGGGAGGGGGCAACTGAACCCGCAACACTTGTTGGGATTCGTACGCTGAATACGCGGTTTGGCATCGTGCTGAGCAAACACGGCGGCGCGCTCAAACAGATGCTGACGCCGTTTCGCCTGGGATTGGGCGGGAGAATTGGCAGCGGACGGCAATGGTGGAGTTGGATCCACGTTGCGGATGTTGTGTCCGCGATCGTTTGGTCGGCAGGGAATGCCTCCATCCGCGGCCCGATCAACTTTACCTCGCCGAATCCGGTGAGGAATGCGGAATTTACGCGGGCGTTGGCGGCTGCGCTCAGGCGACCAGCAATATTGCCGGTTCCTGCGTTCGCGGCGAGGCTAGCTCTCGGCGAATTTGCAGAAGAGGGGCTGCTCGCGAGTGCGAGGGTGACGCCGAAAAAACTTCTCGAAAGCGGGTTTGAATTTCGATATCCGGAGTTGAGGATGGCGCTGCTGCGCCTGTTTTCATAGAAGCACAGGTGGGAAGAGAACTATTTCCTTCGTGCTTTTGCAAACTGCTCGACGCGTTCGTAGACGCTGAGCACGTGCTTCGGCAGCGGTAAGTGGCTGCCCTCTTCGAGAATCGGGATCAGTTTGTCGAACTCGGGGCCGGAGTGTGATCCGGTGATCACGATGCGGATGGGATGAAACAGTTCTTTGCCTTTGGCTCCGGTCTCGGCTTTTACTTCGTTGATAATTTTTTTAAACAGCTCGGGTGTGAGCTTGCCCTCGCGGGCGGATTCGTCTTCGAAAATCTTGAAGGTGAAGCGGGTAAGCACAGCATCCGTATTGTGAAGCGCGAGCACCTCGGCGTTGTCGGGAGCGGCCAGCGCGGCTTTCGCGTCATAGTTGAAGATGAGCGAGGCTTTCTGCGGCAATTGCTCGAAGCGGTCAACTGAGGGTGCGAGAAGCTGGACCAGGTCCGCAAACCACTTCACAACACCGTTGTCGGCGATTGCGCCGTGACCATTGAGTGCGGCGATGGCGTCGCCGAGTTCCCGCGAAAAATATGGGGCGGCGAGTTTCTCAATGCGATCGCGCGGGCTCTCCTTGATGTAGTGCCGATTGAGCCAGTACAGCTTCTCCATGTCGAAGACAGCCGGGGAAGGCGTGACGCGTTCGAGAGAGAACTCTGTCACCAATTCATCACGAGAGAATATCTCGCGCGTGCCGCCGGGAGGCGCCCAGCCGAGCAGCGCCAGATAGTTAACCAAAACTTCCAACAGAATGCCCATATCGCGAAAGTTCGCAATCGATGTTGCGCCGTGGCGCTTCGAGAGCCGCTCGCGGTCGGCGCCGAGGATCGTGGAGAGATGCGCAAACTCAGGCACCGGCCAGCACAAAGCTTCATACAAAGCGACTTGCTTCGGCGTATTTGAGAGATGGTCGTCGCCGCGAATCACGTGCGTGATCTTCATCAATGCGTCGTCGATTACAACCACGTAGTTGTAGACCGGCATGCCGGATGAGCGCAGGATGATGGGATCGCTCACGACTTCGTTAGAGAATTCAACTTCGCCGTGAACGATGTCGTGGAATTTGATCGGGTGTTCGGGAATGCGGAGGCGAATCGCGCATGGTTGGCCATTCAGTCTTCGCCTTTGCGCCTCTGCGGGATCAATCGCGCGGCACTTGCCCGAGTAGATCGGCTGACGATGCTCGGCGGCGGCGCGGTCGCGCTCCTTCTGGAGTTCCTCTTCCGTGCAAAAGCACAGATAAGCCTTGTGCTCGTTAAGCAGACGTTCGGCGTGTTCCCGATAGATTTGCAGCCGATCCGACTGGCGATAGGGGCCATATGAGCCGCCCACGTCAGGGCCTTCGTCCCAGTCGAGCCCGAGCCATTTCAGGTCATCGATCAGCTGGCCTTCAAAACGGGCTTCGCTGCGGTCGAGGTCGGTGTCCTCGACGCGGAGAATCATCGTTCCGCCCTTCTGGCGGGCAAAGAGCCAGTTGAAGAGAGCGGTGCGCGCGTTGCCTACATGGAGGTGTCCGGTCGGGGAAGGCGCAAATCGCACGCGAACGGGGGAAGTTGAGGGCACGATTTGATGTTAGCAAATGACTTGTGGTTGGGTTGAGCAGCGCTTTCAGCGCTGCATTCAACGTGCACACCGGATGGGTCCTTAGCCGATACCTTGCCTCAGCGGCTAATCTCCACATTAATCTGACCGGAACTTTACGATGCAAAAGCGCCCGTGCTACCGAGACTCACGGTAGGTTCCCTTATTTTTTTCTTCGTGTACCTTCGTGCCCCTTGTGGTTGATCGCTTTTCTAACCACGAACGACACGAACGAACACGAAGGAATTTCTTGCCACGGATAACAGCAGGATTGGGTCGTCATAAGACTTGTCATGACATACTGCAGGTGTCAGCAATTAACGACCACATACGGAATTGCTGCCACTAAAAAACCATTCCATGCACCCGGCCCTCAAATTCACTGCTCACCGGCCCTGGCCGCTAGCCTCCGGCCCGTGGATCATGCAGCAGACGTGGAATGATCTACTCTTTCTGCACTGGCCTGTTCCCGCCGAAAGCCTTCGTCCGCTCGTCCCTTCAGCGCTGCCGCTCGACACCTTCAACGGCCAATGCTGGGTCGCTGTCACTCCGTTTCACATGACCGGCGTCCGCCCGCGCTGGACTCCTCCTTTGCCCGGCCTGTCAGCGTTTCCCGAGTTGAACGTCCGCACCTATGTGAACGTCGGCGGCAAGCCGGGTGTCTTCTTTTTCAGCCTCGACGCCGCCAGTCTGCTGGCGGTTCAGGCCGCGCGAATGACCTACCACTTGCCGTATTTTTGGGCGCGTATGAAAGTCACCGAGCGTGATGGCTGGATCCACTATCACTCATTCCGATCTTCCGAAGCCGAGTTCGAAGCCAAATACCGGCCCGTTGCACCAGTTCAACTCCGTACTGCCGGCACTCTCGAGCATTGGCTCAGCGAACGCTACTGTCTGTATAGCGTCCTTGGCAACTCGACTTATCGCGCCGAAATACACCACGCACAGTGGCCATTGCAGGACGCTGAAGCCGAAATCTCCATCAACATAATGGCGAGCGCGAGCAGAATAGATCTTCCTCAAATCCAGCCATTGGCGCACTTTTCCAAGCGGCTGGAGGTGCTGGTCTGGCCGCTGAAAAAAGCTTGACAAGCCGTATTCATTCTTTGCTGCGTCTGAAACTTCAGCTTACGAGTTTTGTTGCGCGCAGCCCTGCCTTTACATATGCTTCGACTTGGTTATGACCGCTGCGTTTGCTACCGGACCCGAGCAACTTCTGCTGCTCGAGCTGTTTGCGATTTTTGCTTGCGCCAAAGCGGTTGGTGAGCTTTTTGAGCGCGTTGGGCTTCCATCCGTGTTAGGCGAAATCCTGGCCGGAGCTCTGCTTGGACCGTACGCGCTCAACATAATTCCTGCCAGCGACATCATTCATTCCGTCGCTCAACTGGGTGCCATCTTTGTCCTGTTTAGCGCCGGTCTTGAAATCAGCCCCGGAGAGCTCATCCGCATTGGCGGCAAATCGCTGAGCGTCGCGATTGCAGGTGTCATCGTCCCGTTCATTCTCGGCTTTGCGTATATGAAGCTGCGCGGGAACGTCACCACGGAATCTGTATTCGTGGGCGCTGCCATGGTGGCGACCAGTGTCGGCATTACGGCGCGAGTGTTCGCCGACCTGCACCTGCTTTCAACTGAAACGGCAAAGATCATTCTCGGTGCCGCCGTTTTCGACGACATTCTGGGTATGGTGCTCTTGGCGATTGTTGGCGGTCTGGCGTCTGGCGGCGTCGATTGGCTGCACATGGGTGTGCTTATCGCTGAAGCCGCGGCCTTTGCGCTTTTCATGATGTATGTCGCACCGCATATCGTGCGTCGTATCGAGCCAGGGGTGGAGCACCTGTCCATGCAAAACGCATCGCTGGTTGTGGCATTGGCGATCTGCCTGCTGTTGTCATGGTTGGCGTTGCGCATCGGAATGGCAGCTATCATCGGCGCTTTCTTCGCTGGTCTGGTGTTTGCCGACTATGCGCCGCGCTGGAACCTGATCCCGCGCGTTGCCGGAATCACCGAATTTCTAGCGCCGTTCTTCTTCTTCACCATCGGATCGCGCATCAATGGGTCTCTTTTGACGCGTGAGATCATGATCTCAGCTCTGATTGTTTCGCTCCTGGCAGTTGTCTCTAAACTGATTGGTTGCGGCTTGCCGGTCCTTGGCCAGGGATGGCGTCAGGTGTTGCAAGTCGGTACCGGCATGATGCCGCGCGGTGAGGTCGCGCTGATCGTCGCGCTCGTCGGCTTGCAATCGGGAATCGTCAGCCAGTCGACCTACGCCATCGTCGTGCTGATGACGGCTGTCACTACCATTCTCGCGCCGCCGCTCTTGCGCGTTTTGTTCCGGCGTGAAATCGCGCAAAGACAGGAAGAGCGCATGCCCGCTACCGTCCAGTTATAATTCCCGCTTCACAGGTACCTAAGGATGAATCTTTCAGGAAGAGTTGCTCTTGTGACTGGAGCATCCCAGGGCATTGGCCGCGCCTGCGCATTGAGGCTGGCCAAATGCGGAGCGAACGTCGCGCTGGTTGCCCGCAATCAGCAGAAGCTGGAAGAAGTGGCAGCAGAGATTGGAACTGCCGCGCTGATGTATCCGACAGATATCGAAAACGAAGACCAGATCAAATCAACATTTAAGTCTGTAGTAAGCGATCTCGGCAAAATCGATATTCTCGTAAACAACGCCGGCATCACTCGCGACCAGCTCGTCATGCGCATGAAGCGCGCCGACTGGGATGCAGTGTTAAACACGAACTTGACCTCGGCTTACTTGTGCACGCAACAGGCAATCAGCTCCATGCTCAAGCAGCGCTGGGGTCGCATCATCAACGTCACTTCCATATTTGGACAGATGGGTCAGGCCGGTCAGGCAAACTATGCCGCATCGAAGGCTGGACTCATCGGCCTCACCATGGCGATCGCACGCGAAGTCGGCTCGCGCAATATCACCTGCAACGCCGTCGCGCCGGGATTCATTGAGACAGCAATGACGTCGGTGCTCTCTGACGAACTCAGGCAGAGTGCGCTGAAAGCTATCCCTCTCGGCCGAGTCGGAACACCCGAAGAAGTCGCAAACTGCGTCGCCTTCCTTGCATCAGAAGAAGCTGCATACATTACTGGCCACGTTCTAAATGTGAACGGCGGTATGCTGATGGGGTAAACAGTGCACCTATCCGTTGAATGCCATACCTGCTCTACGTTTCGGTCAAGCTGATTGCGTATATCGCGTGGTGCTGGGTAGGACTGCGACTCTGGCGTGTTCCCTCTGCCAGTCTTGGCAAAGCTGCCGGTTTCGGAATTTTGCGCCTCGCCATCGGAGTCGCATTCGGCGCCGTGATTTTCTTCATCGCTCCCGCTCAACGCGAAGGCCTGTTATGGAAGTACATCGTGATCTATGCTCCGGTTCGAATGTTGGAGTGGTTCATCATGGCTGCGATCATCGGGCGAAAAGCAGATAATCAGACTATCCCCAACTCGGTCCTGTGGTGCCTTGGCGGAATTGCGGTTTCGTTCGCGGCTGATTTAGCCTCTCCAGAAGGAGTCGCGGGGCACTTCTGTGTAGGTCGTTGTTTATGTTGATTTCGAGCAATCCGGAACTACAGACCGAGCTGGTGAGCTCTCCCGAACAGATCGCCGCCATTCGTGAGCTTTTCCTTGAATATGCAAAGTCCCTCGGCTTCAGCTTGTGCTTTCAAAACTTCGATCAGGAGCTTGCAAATCTTCCAGGCGACTATGCGTCGCCCGCTGGCAGATTGTGGCTTGTTACCTATAACGGCGAGTCCGCGGGATGCGTGGCTCTGCACAAAATCGCATCTGATATTTGCGAGATGAAACGTCTCTACATCCGTCCACAATTTCGCGGCAAGGGTTTGGGCCGAGATCTCGCGGAGAAGGTCATTTCCGCAGCCCGCGAGATTGGATACAAGAAACTCCGCCTTGATACGGTCGAGCCGGTCATGACGGCCGCAGTCGCGATGTATCGTAAATTGGGCTTCCGCGAAATTCCGCCGTATCGCCCCAACCCGATGCCAGGCGCGCTATATATGGAGCTCGATTTAGGAAAGGAGCCACGATGAAATCCACTCTGATCGTCTTCGTTCTCCTGATTGCGATCTCGGTCTTGGCCGCAACTCCGAAAGATGTCACTTACAAGAGCGGCGACGAGACCGTAAAGGGAATCCTCTTCATGCCGGAAGGCAAAAGGCCATTTCCCGGCATCGTCGTCATCCACGAATGGTGGGGATTGAACGATTGGGTTAAGGAGCAGGCCTCAAAGCTGGCCGACCAGGGCTATGCGGCGCTCGCGCTCGATCTTTATCGCGGCAAGGTTGCCACAAACCCCGATGAAGCACACGAGATCATGCGGGGCGTGCCCGAAGATCGCGCCAAGCGGGACCTGAAGGCTGCCTTCGATTATCTAGCTTCGCAGCAGAATGTGAAGAAAGACCGCATCGCTGCCATCGGATGGTGTATGGGCGGCGGCTACGCTCTTGATCTTGCGCTCGAAGAGCCGAAACTTGCGGCTGATGTGATCAATTATGGGCGCCTCGTCAGCGATCCAGATGAGCTGAAAAAAATTAACGCTCCCATTCTCGGTCTCTTCGGCGCGCAGGACCGCGGCATCCCTCCGGATGACGTAAAGAAATTTGGAGAGCAGCTCCATAAAATGGGGAAAAAGGCGGACATCACGATTTATCCCGACGCCGGACACGCCTTCGAGAATCCGAACAACAAAGATGGATATCGCCCGAAAGACGCGCAGGATGCCTGGAACAAGACCGTTGCATTCTTTGAGAGCACGTTAAAGAAATAGCGATGACGAGAGATTTTGGGTGGAGGCACCTTTCAGCGCTGCATTTCGAAGAGGGTGATGCTCGGCTCTGGCGCTAAGGAGAGCGATCTGAGTTCCACTGTACTGTGAAAATCTTTCGGATTATTGAGGATCAACAATCGTAGTCGAAAGAGAAATAAGCAGAAGCAAGTGCTTCTAACGTTGCAACTTTTCTCTTGATATCGTGTACTACTCTGATTACCATTCACGCTGACCCTTTCGATGAACATTGGGGACACAATCCGGAGCTTCCGCTTGCAAAAGGGTATGTCCCAGGGCGACATCGAAAAGCGGACCGGCCTGCTCCGCTGCTATCTTTCTCGGGTCGAAAACGGCCATACCGTTCCTTCTCTCGATACGCTTTCAAAAATTGCGGGCGCCATGGAGCTGCCGCTCTCGCATTTCTTCGCCGAACCAGGCAGCAATAACGGATCCAAGAACCTGCCCCAGCTCTCCGACGACGAACTCCGCTTCCTGACGCAGATCCGCCGCTACTCCGGCAATCTGAATGACAGCGACCGCAAACTGGTCCTCGCCATGGTCAAGAAGATGGCCACGAAGTAAAGAAGCTCTTAGCCATCAGCTCTTAGCTTTTGCTTTTACTCCTCCAAACCAGAATTCGGTCAGTCTCGATAGTTATTTGCAAGTTGGGAACGTCAAGAATCCCAGACTTCTGGAACTGAAGAAGCTAGGAGCTAAAAGCTAATGGCTAAAAGCTGAACTTGCTTACTTTTGTCCCATCCCTTCCGTGTCCGGCGGGTATCTCGTACCGATTACTAATCTCTCCTAAACTGACATTCTCTCTGGAAGCGCGGAGAATTCATGACCGTCGACGAAGAACTAAATCTGCTCGAGTCGCACCTGCGGCGGCTGAAGATCGAGTACGAAATCTACTTCAGCAATCCGCAGAAAAAGCCGCCTTCCGACCTGGAATGGAAGGTACTCTCGCTGCTGCGCAAATTTTCCGACGGCGGCAGCATGAAGCTCAACCAGCGTTTTCGTTATAACGAAATGGCCCAGCGTTATGCGATTTACAGCGACCTCTGGCGCAAGAAGGGCCGCATTCGCGAAGAAGGCTACCGCCGTCCGCAGGATGCTTTGCTCTCGGTGCAGGGTGTCCGTGAAGAGGAGCACGAGCACGGGCACAAAGTTTACGGGGTACCGCACCATGAAGGACCGTTTGCTGTCGATTGGTCCGACCCGAAGGCCGAGCGCGAAAAAGTGGAGAAGCTCTTCACTGCGCTTAGCGAGGCAAAGAAGAAAGCCGGCGAAAACGTCTCGGGCTCGCTCGAAAGCTTCAACTCTTTTGTACAAAAGAAGACCAACGAAATTAAGAAGCAGTACAAGTGCGAACGCGTCGAATACTCCGTCGATGTCGCTGATGGCAAGGTGAAACTGACCGCCCGCGCAAAGACGTAGTCCATCCGCTCATCTATTCCAAATTCCTGAGGGTAACCGGTCCGTGTCTCGCTCTTTGTGCGAGACAGAGCCTGCCCTGAACGAAGTCGAAGGGGCAGGGATTTTGACTTAGCCTCACTGCCCTTATCAACTTGTGAGTGATTCTCCGTGCCCCCGTGGCTCCGTGGTGAAAATGCTTTTGAAGCAGCTACCTTCCTCCTGCGATAAAATTCTCCTTCCACTTCCCGATCCGAGGCGGCAATGTCCCACAAAATCCAGCGCGCAATTCTCAGTGTCACCGATAAAACCGGCATCGCCGACTTCGCCCGCAAGCTCGCCTCCCTCGGCGTCGAGCTCGTCTCCACCGGCGGCACGGCGAAACTCCTGCGCGATTCCGGCATCGCCGTCAAAGACATCTCCGACCTCACCGGCTTCCCCGAAATGCTGGATGGTCGCGTTAAAACGCTCCATCCTAAGGTGCATGGCGGAATTCTCCATCGCCGCGAAGACCCCGCGCATCGTGCCGCCGTTGCCGAGCACGGAATCGAGCCTATCGACATGGTCGTCGTGAATCTCTATGCGTTTGAGAAAACCGCCGCGAAACAGGGTGTGCACTTCGAGGAACTGATCGAGAACATCGACATAGGCGGGCCATCGATGATCCGTTCCGCGGCGAAGAACTTTCATGACGTGGCCATCGTTACTTCGCCTTCTGATTACGACGCAATCGCTGACGAAATGTCCCGCTCAGGGGGGACTTTGTCTTCGGAAACAAAGTGGCGTCTCGCCCAGAAAGCGTTTGCTACAACTGCCGCCTACGATTCCGCCATCGCCTCAACCCTTGAGCGCGTTCACGCCAACGGAAACTTTCAGCTGAAATCCGGCGAAGGCTTCCCCGACACTCTCCGCCTCTCATTTAAGAAAGTCGCTGATCTTCGCTATGGAGAAAATCCCCACCAGAAAGCCGCCATGTATTCTGACGGCTCTGAAACCGGCGTCGCTAACGGCCGCCAAGTCCAGGGCAAGGAGCTTTCCTATAACAACATCGTCGATCTCCAGGCCGCCTGGGACCTCGCGCAGGAATTCGACGACCCCTTTTGCGGAATCATCAAGCACACGAATCCCTGCGGCGCGGCGACAGGCGCGACTCTCGCCGAAGCTTACAAACGCGCTCTCGAATGTGATCCAGTCTCTGCTTTCGGTGGAGTGATCGGCGTCAATCGGCCGGTCGATGCCGCAGCCGCGGAAGAAATGGCAAAGTTGTTTCTCGAAGTGATCGCCGCGCCATCGTTCGAAAAAGCCGCCCTCGAAACATTTGCCGCAAAGAAAAATCTGCGCCTGGTCGAAATCGCCAACAGCCCGCAAAAGTGGACGCTCAAAAATGTCTCCGGAGGCATGCTCGTGCAGGACGCTGATCTTCACCAACTCCGCGATTCGGATCTCAAGGTTGTCACCAAGCGTCCCCCCACGCCCGAAGAAAAGCGCGCGCTGCTCTTTGCCTGGAAGATCTGCAAGCACGTAAAATCGAACGCCATTCTCTACGCGCGCCACGGCCAGACTGTCGGTGTCGGAGCCGGCCAAATGAGCCGCGTCGATTCCTGCCGCATCGGTGCGCAAAAAGCCGTGCTGCCGCTTAAAGGCACCGTCGCCGCATCCGACGCATTTTTCCCGTTTCCAGACGGCGTCGAAGAAATCGCTAAAGCCGGCGCCACCGCCATCATTCAGCCCGGAGGCTCGGTCCGCGACCAGGAAGTGATCGAAGCCGCCGACCGCCTAGGCCTCGCGATGATCTTCACCGGCGTGCGTCACTTCCGGCATTGATGCTATCGGTGGGACTCTTGTCCGGCCTGCCCACAAACCTGTCATCTCGAGCGAAGTCGAGGGACCCTGCGCTTTGCTTCATTCCGAACCGTGGAAAACTCTTGTCAATAGGCAGAAATTACACGAACGCATTCATCTCCAACAAATCGCATCAGATATAAAGTTCGGAAACGTGGCACAATCACCCTTTTCGGATTGATATACTGTAAGTAGAAGCTATATCCAAGCGGCCCATCGCGGCCGCTTTTGTTTTTTGGTCTTAACTTTGAGACTTTGAGCGGGGTTCGTGTGGGGCGGGCGCCCTCGCCCGCCTCAGTCTGTGTGCGTCGGGCATTCCTGTCGGAAGGCTCAATTAAAAAATGGGTCGCCCCACGCTTGTTGCCCGTTGTTGCGACAGGGTGGGTTTTTGACTTCGTAACAAATCACCACAACCTTCGCGTCTTCACCGAACCCAGGGGCCAACACATGTCACCTAAATCCAGCGTCACCTTCGATCACTACAAACAGCAAGGAGAATGGGTCGAGCTCCTCTTCATGGCCCGCGCCGCCCAGCAAGGCCTCGCCATCGCCCGTCCCTGGGGAGATTCTTCGCCTTACGACGTCGCCATCGTCTCCCAGGCCAAATCCGGCGCCCGTCCCGACTTCTTGCGTATTCAAGTGAAGTCCACCCGCTGCAAGCACCACAACGGATACAAATGTCACATCGCCTCAAACGGCGCCGCCTACCGTCCCGACCAGCTCGACTTCATTGCCGCCTACATTATCACAGCGTCCGTCTGGTTCATCATCCCCGTCGCCGCCACTCACGGTCAGCTCGAGCTTCTCCTAACTCCCCACCGCCGCACCTCCAAATATGGCGAGTACGAAGAAGCCTGGCACCTCCTCCACAACGAAAGATGAAAGTTTGCCCAAAATGAGAAACTTCAGAAGTCGTGACATCCGTCACAGCTTTCCCACTGGCAACATCGATACTGTGTGCATAGCAAGGTGTTCACGGGCCACTAAAACTCTGTCATCCCGAGCGAGTAAGTGTTTCGCTCGCGAAACACTTACGAGTCGAGGGACCTTGCGTTTGGTTTTGAGTATGCGCGAATACCACTTCTACGTTTACATTCTCCAGAGCGCCTCCCGCCGCGCGTTCTACATCGGAATAACGAACAATCTTCGCCATCGCGTCTTCCAGCACAAGACGCATCAATTCGAAGGATTCACCGACGACTACAATGCCGTCCGCCTTGTCTATTGGGAGCACCACGATAGCGTCGGCAAAGCAATCGCGCGCGAAAAACAGCTCAAGCGCTGGCGCAGAGAAAAGAAGATGTGGCTGATCGAGACGATGAACCCACAATGGCGCGACCTCGTCGCCGACTGGTTCCCTCACCTCAATCCTGCCGCAACTAAGTAAATTCCCTCACCCGAACTGTCATCCCGAGCGAAGCGTGATTTGAGCGGAGCGAAATTCACGCGCAGTCGAGGGACCTTGCGTTGGTTTGATTTCCCCGCACCACCCCAGCTCTGTCATCCCGAGCGTAGCCGAGGGACCTTGCGTTTTCTTGACGTAAGCACCACAAGGTCTCTCGACTCCGCCAGCCCGTCCGCAAGGGACGTGCCGCTCCGCTCGAGATGACAGGTATGTGGTAATCGCAACAAAGTTGAAATAGTCCCAAACACTGTCATCCCGAGCGAAGTATCGTGCGGAGCGCGATACGTAGTCGAGGGACCTTGTGTTTTCTTGACCCGACGCCAAGCACAAGGTCTCTCGACTCCGCCGCCCGTCCGCAAGCGGACGCGCCGCTCCGCTCGAGATGACACGTACGTGGCAATCGCATCGCTCTGGAACTACCTCCGCTCTGTCATCCCGAGCGAAGCGTGATTTGAGCGAAGCGAAAATTCACGTGTAGTCGAGGGACCTTGCGTTTTCTTGACCCGACGCCAACCACAAGGTCTCTCGACTCCGCCGCCCGTCCGCAAGCGGACGCGCCGCTCCGCTCGAGATGACACGTACGTGGCAATCGCATCGCTCTGGAACTACCTCCGCTCTGTCAT
>Ga0070741_10014813_pt1 | contig 13394 bp, 13 predicted proteins | sample Coa_R1_4_FD_66440 | JGI IMG/M metagenome (GOLD analysis project Ga0070741, IMG submission 66440) | Surface soil microbial communities from Centralia Pennsylvania, which are recovering from an underground coalmine fire - Coalmine... | ecosystem: Environmental > Terrestrial > Soil > Unclassified ... | reverse complement strand
CACGTGATCATCGGGCACTCCGAGCGCCGGCAGCACTTCGGCGAGACGAACGAGACCGTGAACAAGCGCCTCCTCGCCGCGCTCGCCGGCGGCCTCGTGCCGATCGTGTGCGTCGGCGAGACGCTCGCGGAGCGCGAGGCGGATGCGACCATCCAGGTGATCTCGCGCCAGGTCGAGACGGCCTTCCGGGGCGTCCGCTCCGGCGACGTCGCGACCTGCATCGTGGCGTACGAGCCCGTGTGGGCGATCGGGACCGGGCGGACGGCGACGCCCGGCCAGGCGGAGGAGGTCCACCACGCGATCCGCCGCCTCCTCGTCGGGCTCGAGTCGGAGACGACGGCGGAGCGGACGCGCATCGTCTATGGTGGGAGCGTGAATCCCGGCAACTGCGACGCGCTCATGGCCGAGCCCGACATCGACGGCGCCCTCGTGGGCGGAGCCTCCCTCGACGCGGCGTCGTTCGTCCGGATCGTTCAGTTCCAGGTCGACAAGGGAGCAGCTCGATGAGCGACGTCCTCATTCACTACGTCGTGCCCGTCCTGCACGTGGCATGCTGCGTCTTCCTCGTGATCGTGGTGCTCTTGCAGACCGGCAAGGGCGCCGACATGGGCGCCGTCTTCGGCGGCGGCAGCCAGACGCTCTTCGGCTCGAGCGGCGCCGGCAACTTCCTCACCCGGCTCACGACGGGCGCCGCGATCGCGTTCATGGTGACGTCGCTCATCCTGACCTACGGCGCGAGCCGTCGCGGGACGTCGTCGATCTTCGACCGGCTCCCCGCCCCCGCCGCGCCGACGGAGCCCGCGCCGTCGCCCGAGGCGCAGGGCGGACTCCCGCCGCTCGCCGAGCCCGGGACGCCGCCCGCCCCGGCGCCGGCGACCCCCGAGCCCGGCGCGGCGCCCGCACCGGCGCCCGAGGCACCGCCGACGGGTGCGCCGGTCGACACCAAGTAGACACCCGGCGGAGGCTCTGTTAGGAGAAGCGCCTGCCGCCGCGAGTCGGTGCCCCTGTGCGAGGATGGCGGAATTGGCAGACGCGCTAGTTTGAGGGGCTAGTGGGGTAAAACCCGTGGGGGTTCAAGTCCCCCTCCTCGCACTTCCCGTGAGCGCGCTCGCCGCGGGAGCGCAGGTCCCTCGCTTCGAGAATTGCCGAGCCCCGTCCGGTGACGTACGGACGCGAGGATGTCCCGGTCCCGACGTCTCCTGCGCCGGGTGGCGGCGAACGCCGCAGGGACGGCGTGTCTCGTCGCATGTCTCCTCGCCGGCTGCGCGAAACCGTCGCGCTGGAGTGCACCCGACCCCGCGGAGACGCTCCCCGACTCGGTCGACGCGGCCGTCGGTCGGCGGACGCATCCGAGCGAGCTCCCCGACATCCCGCCGCCCACGCACTTCCGGCCCTGCTGCGCGTTCGGGTCGAACCTGCGGGTCCGCGTCGGCTTCGTGCCCGTGCCGGGCTTCGACCTGCTGAACGTCGTCGGTCCCGATCGGCTGGGCCACCATCGCTACGACAACGGCCTCATCCAGACGGCGCCGACGGTCCAGAACGGCGGCGTGGTCGAGGGCGAGCACAACGGGCTCGTCTACACCTGCCGGGGCGGCTTCATCGACGTCGCACACGTACGCAACTGGGTGGACTGGTCGACCTTCCTCGCGAGCCGGATCGCCCGCGACCTCGCGGCGGGGACGGTGATCGAACTGCCGTCGAAGGGAGGGCGGCGGACGCTCCGCATCCGCGCGACCGACCCCGCGGTGATCGAGCGCGTCGGTCGCCTCCCCGCGACGATCCCGCTCGCGCAGTGGGCCGCGTATCAGGTCTCCATCTGGGACGAGATCAGCACGTGGTACGGGTGGTCCCACCTCCCGATCTTCTCGGAGCGGTCGTCCGCGTTCTCCCCCGAGGACCTCTACTCCGACGTGATCGGGATCAAGATCATGGCCGCGATCCTCGCGCAGGAGGGCGCGCGCACGGAACCGCTCTACGACGAGAGCGTGGACCACCGGCTGCGCGCGGTCCTCCGCTCGCTCGGCGCGGTCGACCGGGACGTGAGTCGTGAAGCGACCCGCGACGTCGAAGGGCTCTGGTGGGACGCGCGGCGAAGGATTCCGGACATGGACCTCGTGCGGCGGCGGAACGTCGCCGTCGGCATGCCGCTCGTCCCCTGGCTGATTCCGAGGGACCGGATGTCGCCGTCGCTCCGCGCGGCGTGCGGCGATGCGCCCGAGCCGCTCCCCCTCGCCATCTCGGAATCGGACTCGGAGGGCGTGCCGTTCTCCGATCGGGCGGCGCTCGAGATCACCGTCGGCTCTCCGTTGAAGAGCCAGGAGCCGTTCCGTTCGATGAACGGACGCCTCACGCAGGCGGACTTCCCCGCCCTCCTCGACGTCATCCGCGCGGAGGCGCACGCCCGGTTCGGCGCGCGCGCCTGCGAGCCGGAGTGACGGCCGGCGATCGCGGCGGGAGGGGAAGCCGCCGACGGACTCTTCCCGGCAGGGAGCGCCCGCCGGCCCCGCACGACCCGGGCCGCCCGCTCCGTGCGCGCTCGGCGCACGCGCGCTCGCCGCGCTCCGCGGCGCCACGCCGCCTCACGCGGCTCGACGAGGACCGAAGTCGGGTTCCCCGACGTCGCCTACACCGGCCGCCGGCCCGACTTCGCGGTCTCCGGCGGCCGGAAGCCGGCGGCGAGGGCGTAGACAGCCGCTCACTCCGGCGGGTAGCCGGCGCGCGCCTCCGCCGTCACCTCGCCCGTCGCCGCGACGGGGATCTCCCGCGTCACGGCGACCCGCCCGTGGGGCAGGAGCTCCACCTCGAACGTCTCCTGCCCGACCACGCGCCCGCTCACGCGCTCGCGGAGCGTGACGCGCACCTCGACCTGCCCGTCCCCGCCGCTCGCGTTCCGGAGCGCGACCGTGACGAGGACGTGCTGCGGCCGGGGCGACGGCTCCGTCCGCACCGACTCGACCTCCGGGGCCGGGCCGGCGCAGCCCGCGAGGAGCGCCAGCGCCACGGCGCCGAGGAGCGCACGGGTCACTTGCCCGGCACCCATGGCGGGCGCAGGACGAGCCACCCGAGCGCGCCCAGCATCGCGAGCACGACGAGCGTCGCGCAGCCGAGCGTCGCGACCGGGTCGGCGTGCTTCTGCTCGCGCCGAACCTGCATGAGCGCGAGCGGCTCGGGGATGATGGGGATCGTGAACTCGGCGGAGTACTCGATGTCCGGGAGGAGCATGTCCTCGCGCAGCTCGGCCGCCGCCTCGCGAATCACCCCGCGCAGGTGCGCGACGCCGGCCTCGTCGAGCCGGACGACGGGCCAGAGCGTCCGGCCGAGCGCCTCGCCGAGCCGCTGGAAGGCGCGCACCTGCGAGCCGTACTGCTCGGCGCCCTCCTCGTCGACGTTCCCCCAGGCGACGATCTGCGGCCGGCTGTCCGTGCCCTCCACCGTCCCGATCGTCGCGAGCGCGACCACCGCGAGCGCGAGGGGCGAGTTCACGATCTGCTCCGGCACGTCGACGAGCGCCACCTCGCTGCCGTCGAGCCGGAGCGCCCCGACGCGCCCCCACCCGTCCTCGATCGGGAGGTCGAGCGGGCCGCCCCCGGGCGGCTCGACGACGACGTTCAGGTAGACCCGCTTCGTGTCCCGCCGGGCCTGCTCGACGCGCCGCTGGAGCCAGCGCTGCTCGCGCTCGCGCCCGAGGGCCCGGGCGCCGAGGAGGCGGAGGCCGCCCCAAACGGCGGGCGCGGTCGAGGCGAGGAGGTAGAGCGTGAAGACCAGGACGAAGGCGAGCGTCAGGGTCTCGACGTTGCTCCGCTGCGCGAGCGTGACGAGCAACCGGATCCGGACCACGACGAGCACCAGGACGGCGACGCACGCGGCGACGAGCACGAGGTGGAGCACGACGAGGGCCGTCGTCCGCCGGCGGAGGCTCCGCACGTCGGTCACCGCGGCGTGCATCCGCCGCCAGAGCTCCTGCATCATGCGCCCGCGAGGACACCCGGGACTCGGCGCCGGCGCAATCCCGCACTCCCCCGGACGGTCGGGCGCCGGCCCCCTCTTGACGCAAGCGGGCGCGATTTTATTTTGCGCGCCCGGCGGCCGGCCGCGCACGACCGGCCGCCGTTCCACAACCATAGATGGACCGGGGGAACCCGGGGTCGGGCCCTCGGGAAGGAGGCGAGGGTGTCATGAAGGTTCGTCCTCTCAACGACAGAGTGATCGTGAGGCGCGTCGAGGAGACGGAGCAACGGAGCACGGGAGGCATCATCATCCCCGACACCGCGAAGGAGAAGCCCCAGGAGGGCAAGGTCGTCGCCGTCGGCCCCGGACGGCGGGAGGACGGCAAGGTGATAGCGCCCGACGTGCGCGCCGGCGACCGGGTCCTGTTCGGGAAGTACGCGGGCACCGAGATCAAACTCGACGGCGAGGAGCACCTGATCCTCCGCGAGGAGGACATCCTCGGCGTCATCGAGGCGTAGGAGGAGACGGATCATGGCGGCAAAGATCGTACGGTTCAGCGAGGACGCGCGGGCGAAGGTGCTGCGCGGCGTCAACATCCTCGCCGACGCGGTCACGGTGACGCTCGGCCCCCGCGGCCGAAACGTCGTTCTGGAGAAGTCGTGGGGCGCCCCCACGGTCACGAAGGACGGCGTGACGGTCGCGAAGGAGATCGAGCTCGCCGACAAGTTCGAGAACATGGGCGCGCAGATGGTGAAGGAGGTCGCGTCGAAGACCTCCGACGTCGCCGGCGACGGGACCACCACGGCGACCGTGCTCGCGCGCGCGATCTTCACCGAGGGGGCGAAGCTCGTGGCCGCCGGCCACGACCCGATGAGCCTCAAGCGAGGCATCGACCGGTCGGTGAAGGTCGTGGTCGAGGAGCTCAAGAAGCTCGCCAAGTCGACGAAGGGCAAGGACGAGATCGCCCAGGTCGGCACGGTGTCGGCCAACGGCGACCGGACGATCGGCGACATGATCGCCGAGGCGATGGACAAGGTCGGCAAGGAGGGGGTCATCACCGTCGAGGAGGCGAAGGGGCTCGAGACGCAGCTCGAGGTCGTGGAGGGCATGCAGTTCGACCGCGGCTACTCGAGCCCGTACTTCGTGACCGATCCCGAGCGCATGGAGGCGGTCCTCGAGGACGCCTACGTCCTCATCCACGAGAAGAAGATCTCGGCGATGAAGGACCTCGTGCCGCTCCTCGAGCAGGTGGCACGCGCGGGGAAGCCCCTCCTCGTCGTCGCGGAGGAGGTCGAGGGCGAGGCGCTCGCGACCCTCGTCGTGAACAAGATCCGCGGCACCCTCGCCTGCTGCGCCGTGAAGGCGCCCGGCTTCGGTGACCGCCGGAAGGCCATGCTGGAGGACATCGCGATCCTCACGGGGGGCCGCATGATCGCCGAGGAGCTCGGGCTCAAGCTCGAGAACGTGACGCTCAAGGACCTCGGCCGCTGCAAGCGCGTCGTCGTCGACAAGGACAACACCACCCTCATCGACGGCGCGGGCAAGAAGGCCGACATCGAGGGCCGCATCAAGCAGATCCGGGCGCAGATCGAGGAGACGACCTCGGACTACGACCGCGAGAAGCTCCAGGAGCGGCTCGCGAAGCTCGTGGGCGGCGTCGCCGTCATCCGGGTCGGCGCGGCCACCGAGGTCGAGATGAAGGAGAAGAAGGCGCGCGTCGAGGACGCGATGCACGCCACGCGCGCCGCGGTGGAGGAAGGGATCGTGCCCGGTGGCGGGGTGGCGCTCCTGCGCGCTCGCACGGCGCTCGACGGGCTCACCGTCGGCGACGAGGAGCGGCCGGGCGTCGACATCGTCCGCCGCGCGCTCGAGGAGCCGCTCCGCTGGATCGCGCGCAACGCCGGCCAGGACGGCTCGGTCGTGCTCGAGAAGGTGCGCGAGGCGAAGGGCGCGCACGGTTTCAACGCCGCGACGGAGCAGTACGAGGACCTCATCAAGGCGGGCATCATCGACCCGACGAAGGTGGTGCGAACGGCGCTGCAGAACGCGGCGTCGGTCGCGGGACTCCTCCTCACCACGGAGGCGATGGTGGCCGAGAAGCCGAAGGAGGAGAAGGCGGCCGCGGCGCCCTCGATGCCGCACGGGGCCGAGGACTTCTGACGCCGGGGGGCGAACGAGGCGGCGACCGGGCGCGGCGGCGGCCGCGCCCGGCGCCCCTCGTCGCCGCCTGCGTCGCGAGCCTGCTCCTCGGGGCAGTCGCGGCCGCCCCCGCGAGCGGAGGGCACGCCCGCAGCGCCGAGCTGCCGGCCGTCGTCAGGGAGACGCCGGGGACGATCCGCCTGCGCGTCCTCCTCCCCGAGGACGTCGCGCCGGAGTCGATCGAGGTGCGGCTCGCGGGCCGGACGATCGTCGTCCGCGCGCGCGGCACGGGCGGGCGGCGGCTCCGCTCGCGATCGCTCCATCTCTCCCAGACGGCGACCGAAGAGGGCGCGGAGGCGGCGCTCGGCCCCGACGGCTGGCTCACCATCACGCTTCGGACCGAGCGCCCTGCGGCGCGCAGCCGCGGCCCGGATCTTGAACCCACCGCCACGCGGCGGAAGCTGTGAGGACCTCCGACCATGCGTATCGCCCAGATCGCCCCGCTCTACGAGAGCGTGCCCCCGCGCCGCTACGGGGGGACCGAGCGCGTCGTCTCCCATTTGACGGAGGAGCTCGTCGCGCGCGGACACGAGGTGACGCTCTTCGCGAGCGGCGACTCCGTCACGCGCGCGCGCCTCGTTCCGGGCTGTTCGGAGGCGCTTCGGCCGAGCGGGCGGCGCGTCGACGCGGTCGCGCTGCACCTCGCGATGCTCCTCGAGGCGTACCAGCGCGCGCGCGACTTCGACCTCGTCCACTGCCACACGGACTACCTGGGGCTGCCGCTCGCCGCGCAGAGCGCCGCCGCGACGATCGTCACGCTCCACGGCCGGCTCGACCTCGCCGAGACCCACGCCGTGTATCGGGCCTTCCCCCGCGTGCCGCTCGTGTCGGTGAGCGACGCGCAGCGCGCGCCCCTCGCGGGCGTCCGCTGGGCGGCGACCGTCCACCACGGCCTGCCCCGCGACCTCTTCCGCTTCCACCCCGGCCCCGGCCGCTTCCTCCTCTTCCTCGGGCGGATCTCCCCCGAGAAGCGGCCGGACGCGGCGATCCGCGTGGCGATCGCGGCGGGCGTGCCGCTCCGGATCGCGGCGAAGGTCGATCGCGCCGACCACGCCTACTTCGAGGAGGTCGTGCGCCCGCTCCTCGACCATCCCCTGGTGGAGTTCCTGGGCGAGGTCGACGACCGCGCGAAGGAGGCGCTCCTCGCCGACGCGCTCGCGCTCCTCTTCCCGATCGACTGGCCGGAGCCGTTCGGCCTTGTCCTGATCGAGGCGTTCGCGTGCGGGACGCCGGTGATCGCCCGCCGGCGCGGCTCCGTGCCCGAGATCGTCACCGACGGCGTGACCGGCTTTCTCTGCGAGACGGAGGAGGAGATGGCGCGCGCCGTCGCGCGCGTTTCCACCCTCTCCCGCCGCGCGTGCCGCGACGATTTCGAGCGCCGCTTCACAGTGGCGCGAATGACCGACGACTACCTCCGCGTCTTCGCGCGCACGCTCGCGACGGCGCCGGCGCGGCCGGCGCCCGTCCCCGAACCGCCCGCGGTGCCCGGCCTCTGGTCCGGGGAGCGCCCGCACACGCTCTCCGCGCACGGCGCGGGGACGCCGGCTGCCGGCGCCGGCGAAATCGGCTAGACTGGCCAAGGTGATGGAGAGCGACGCTCGCGAGCGCGCCGCACTCGTCGCGTTCTTCCTCCCGCTCACGCGGCGGACATGCGAGGAGCTCGCCGTCGGCGACGAGACGATCGCCGCGTACCTCGCCGACGTCCTCGCCGAGTTCGCGCGGAGCGACCGCCTCCACCGCATCCGCGCGGCGGACGGGCGCCGCGTCGAGAGCGTCGTCGAGATGCTCGCCGTCGCGCGGACGCTCGAGGGAGCGGACGCGGAGCGCGCGTTCCACCGCTACCTCGGCGACTACACGCTCTTCATGAGCGGGCTCTTCCGGCCGTTCGTCGAGCGCGGCGGGCACCTCGGCTGGTACCTCGCCGAAGGGGCGCGCGCGTACGCGCGCGTCGCGAGCCTCGGCGGCGACGCCCGGCGGGACCGTCTCCTCTATCGGGAGCTCGCGACGCGGTTCGAGCACTACGCCGGGGCGCTCGACTACCTCCGCAAGGTCCGCTTCCCGGGGCTCGCCGGCCCCGACCCCTTCGGCGCCTTCCTGCGCGAGATCGCGACGATGGTCGGCGCGCCGTCGCGGAACTAGCCCGCCCGCGCGCCGCACGCGTGCCTCAGCGTCCTGCGACGGCCGGCGGCGCCGGCGCCCCGTCGTTCTCGAGGGACGTCTTCCAGAGGAACATCCGCACCTGCTCGACCTCCGCCGGCGTGAGCCCCGGCACGACCATCTTCGTCGCCGGGTCGATCTGCTGCGGGTTCGTGATCCACGTCTTCGCCCACGCCCAGTCGACGCGACGGGCGACGTGGATCAGGTCCGGGCCCTGCTGCGTCATCGGCGGGGTCTCGACGACCTTGCCGAGGCCGTGGCACTGGGCGCAGCGGATGACGAACACGTTCTTTCCCGCCGCCACCTGCTCCGGCGGGAACCCGGCGGGATCGGGGACGGTGAAGGGCGTCGTCCGTTTCCCGACCGCGGCGAGATAGCGGACGAGCGCGTCGATCTCGCCGTCGGCGAACGGGATGTGCGGCATCCGCGCGACGCGCCAGGGGTAGATCTTCCCCTGCGCCTCCGGCGCGGCGAGGAACGTCCGCACCCAGGCGGGATCGAGCTTCTGCGCCGACACGCGGAGGTCCGGTCCCGCGTCGCCTCCCTTGCCGTCGTCGAGCACGTGGCAGCCGCGGCAGCCGTGCGCGGCGGCGACCGCGCGCCCCGCCTCGATCGGGTCGGCGGGCAGCGCGGGCGGCGCCGGCTTCCCGGCGAGCGACGTGACGTAGTCGACCACCGCGTACAGCTGCTCGCCGGTCAGGACGTCGGCGTACGCCGGCATCGGCGTGCCGTCCATGCCGGTCGCGATGCGGTAGTAGAGGTCGAGCCGGTCCCCGCCGCCGCGGAACACCCCGGCGGTGAAGTCACGCGGCGCGATCGGGCGCCCCTCGGCGTCCTTCAGGTCGGGCGCCGACGGTCCGTCGCCCTTCCCGGCGTCGCCGTGGCAGCTCCCGCAGCCCGAATCCGCATACAGCTGCCTGCCCTGGGCGACGCTCGCCGGGGTCGCGGGCGGCGCCGGCGCCGGCGCGAGCGGCGGGGGCTCCGGCTCGTCGAGGACGTCCGCCAGCCGCAGCACGTACGCGGCGAGCTTGCGCCGATCCGCCTCGGGGAGGAACGAGAACGGCGGCATCGCCGTTCCCGGGATGCCGCGCTCGATCGTGCGGAGGATGTCTGCGGTGGCCGGCGGCTGCCCCGACGGCGTCGTGCGGAGCTTGAACGGCCCCTTCACGAGGTTGCGGGGCCGCGGATCGACGAACGCCGCGGCGGTGCCGTTCCCGTCGCCCCGCTCGCCGTGGCAGGCGCTGCAGTACTGGAGGAAGAGGGGCTTCCCCGCCGTCGCGTCCAGCCCCGACAGCGTCCGCTCCGCCCCGCGCCCCGTGCCCGCCGCGAGCGCGAGCATGATCGCCACCGTCGCAGCCCGTCTCATCGATTCTCCTTCGCGTGCCCGGCGGCGCTCGCGACGCGGGTCAGGTCCCGAACGAGGTCCTCGAGCGCCACGCGGGTGCCGCCCGCCGCGGCCGCGAACGCGTCGGCGGCCGCCTCGTCCCGGAACGCGACGATGCCGTGTCCCATCGGCGTCTCCGCCTCCGGGGCGCGGACGAGATGCGCGGCGAGCAGCGAGACGAACCCGCCGCCCGCGTGATCCTCGACCCACGCCTCGGGCATCGCGCCGTGCCGCTTCAGCATCGCGCGGAGGAGACAGCCGACGTCGTCGTACGTCGTCAGGCGACCGTCGGCGTCGCGCAGCTCCCCGCCGAAGCCCGGCCGCGTCAGGTGCATCCGGCACTCGGCGCACGCGTCGACCCCGTAGCGCAGCGGCCGGGGCCCGCTCGGCACCCGCCCGAGCAGGACCACCCCGGCGACGACGGCGGCGAGACCCGCGACGCCCGGGACGAGCCGCCTGGCGAGCGCCTTCATGTGACCGGCACCTTCCGGAAGGCCATCCAGCCCGCGACCAGCGCTCCGGCGGCGGCCGCGAGGAGGAGCCCGACGAGGACGGCGACGAGCCCCGTCATACCGAACGTGTCCTCGCCCCACGCGCCCACGGGCCCGAGCACGTCCACCCGATCCGAGAGCACGAGCGTCGCGGCGACGCGCGCCTGCTGCACGGGGTTGAGCGCCGCCAGCGCGAAGACCTGCGCGGGCGCGAGCCGGCGCGCCACCGCGAGGCCGATCGTGCCGAGGTCGGAGACGTAGACGAGCGCGAGCCAGACGGTGAAGGCCGCGCCGACGACGCGCGCGCGCGAGCGGAGGAGCACGGAGAGGAGCGTCCCGATGCCGAGCGTCGCAGCCGCGAGCAGGACGGTGAGCCCGACGAGCGCGAGATACGCCGCCGCCCGCCCGCCCCCGGCGGCCCATCCGACGACGACCCCGGTGCCGCCGAAGCCGGCGCACACGGCGGCGGTCACGGCCGCGAGGAGCCCCAGATACTTCCCGCCGTACGCCTCGAGCCGGGTGAGCGGCTGCGCGAGGAGCAGCGCGAGCGAGCCGTCCTCGAGCTCGCCGGCGATGCCGAGGCCGCCGAGCGTGAGCGTCACGAGCGGCACGAAGACGAGCGCCAGGTTCGCGACGCTCGCGGTCGTCCGGTCGAAGCCGGCGAGGCCCGAGCGTTCGGCTCCCGCGAGCCCGAGGAGCGCGAGCCCCAGCGAGAGGACGAAGAAGCAGGCGGCCGCCGCGACGAACCACCGGCCCCGCATGGCCTCGCGCAACTCGCGGGCCGCGACGAGGGCGACCGCCCGGGGCCTCACGGCCGCCCTCCCCCGCGCCGCGCGGCGTGCGGGACGATGCGCGCGACCGGCTTGGCGGCGGGCGGCGCTGCGACCCGCCCCCGGTCAAGGCGCACCACGCGGTCGGTCAAGCTCTCCACCTCCTCGGCGCGGTGCGAGGCGAGGACGAGCGTCTGCCCCCGCCCCCGGAGCCGCCCGACGATGTCGAAGAAGGTCCGCTGGCCGTCGGCGTCGAGGCTCGCGCTCGGCTCGTCGAGGAGAAGGACCGGGGGCTCGCCGACGAGCGCGACCGCGAGCGCGAGGCGCTGCTGCATGCCTCCCGAGAAGGTCCGCACCCGCTCGCCGGCGTGCGCCGCGAGGCCGACGGCGTCGAGGAGACCGACGGCGCGCCGCGCGTCGACCCCGCGCAGACGGGCGACGAACGCGAGCGGCTCCGCCGCGCGGGCGTCCCCGAACGCCGCCCGCTGCGGCACGTAGCCCACCTGCACCCGCGCGGCGACGGGCTCCCGCACGACGTCGCGGCCGCCGATCGCCGCGTACCCGGTGAACGGGACGAGGCCGAGGAGACAGCGGATGACGCTCGTCTTCCCCGAGCCGTTCGGGCCGACGAGGGCCACCGCTTCGCCGCGCGCGACGTCGAACGACACGCCGGCGAGGATGACGTGGCCGTCGAGCGCCAGGCGGAGGTCGCGGGCGACGATCACGCGAGCGGCTCCCGGGCGGCCCAGGCGGCGAGCGCGACGACGCCGAAGAGCCCCGCGCCGACGCCGGCGAGCGTCGGCGCGGGCGGCGGGCCGTCCTCGCCCCGCGTCCACGCCGCGAGCTGCGGCGCGACGAGCGGATGCGGGTCGACGAGGGTCGGCCGCGGCGCGAACACGGGGAACAGGCGCGCGCCGAGGTCGATCGCCTCGGCCGGCGGCGTGTGCGCGAAGAAGGCGAGGACCGGATGACGGTCGGCGAGCGCCTCGAACGTGCTCTCGAGCCGGTACGGCAGCTCCGAGACCCCGTCGCCGTCGCGGTCGTAGACGACACCGTCGCTCCAGTAGTTGCCGCGGCCGTCGACGGCCCACTCGTCGCCTTCGGCGGTGCCCGTGCCGAGGACCTGCACGGCAAGGTCGTTTCCGACGAACGCGTTCTCCCAGAGACGGATGCCGCGCGACAGCGGCTGGAGCGCGATGCCGACCCGGCCGCGCGCGATCAGGTTCCCGCGCACGTCGAGGCGGCCGCCGCGCGACTGGGGCACGCCGTCGACGAAGAGGCCGATCGTGTCGTGCACGAAGCGGTTGCCGACGACGAAGACGTCGTCGGAGTCCTTGAGGAGCACGCCGTACGCGGCGGGCCCGCTCGCGTACGAGAACGAGTTCTCCGTGAGCTCGATGCCGCGGCTGTACATGATCGCCGCGCCGACCTGATCGTCCTCGAAGCGGTTCCGCCGGAAGACGTTGTCGTTCGAGTACATGTAGTGGAGCCCGTAGCGGCTCGCGCGGACGACGTTGTCCTCGACCACCGTGCCGGCCGAGTACCAGATGATGACGTCACGGCTCCGCTCGACCCGGTTCCCGACGAGCCGGCAGCCCGCGGAGTACCAGAGGCGGATGCCGTCGCCGCGCCGGACGTGCGGGAGGTCTTTGCCGACGATCGTCGTCCGCTCGATCGCGCAGCGGTCCCCCTGGACGACGAAGATCCCGAACAGCGTGTCCTCGACCCGCGTGTCCGCGATCCGGACGTCGCGCGCGTGGTCGATGCGGATGCCGGCGTCCTCGGCGTCGTAGCCCTCGCCGCCGTTGCGGATCGTGAGCCCGCGCACCTCGGCCCCCGCGGCGCGGATGCGCAGCACGGTCCCCGCGCCGTCGCCGTCGAGCACCGCGCCCGGGCGGCCGACGAGCCGCACCGCGCGGTCGACGACGGGGTGCTCGTGGTGCACGCCCGGCGGGACGACGACGGTGTCGCCGTCGCGCGCCGCCGCGAGCGTCGTCGCGACGTCGGGCGCGGCGGTGCCGACGACGAGCTCGGCCGCCGGCGCCCGCCCGGGCGCGAGCGCGGCGCCGAGGGCCGCGGCGGCGAGGAGCGCCGCCGGCGCGCGCCGCCGGCGTGCGAGCGGCGTCGCGAAGGCGAGGCCGAGGCCGAGGAGCCCCGCGACGCCCGCGAGGTAGAAGCCCCCGCCGAGCTCCGTCGCCACCTTGAACTGCCCGACCTCGTAGGCGCCGAAGAGCTTCGGGTCGATGCGGCTGACGGTCAGGTTGAGCGCCGCGTTCGGATCGCGCTCGTTCACCGCCGCGTCCATCCAGAGCTGGAGGTCGACGAGCAGGATGAGCGGCATGAGGAGCGCCGGGAGCGCGAGGAGCACGCGGAGTGGGCGGCGCCGGGCCCACGGGATGAGCAGGATCCCGCCGAAGGCGCCGAGCATGCCGAGCGGCGCGAGCC
>Ga0070741_10014812_pt1 | contig 13394 bp, 12 predicted proteins | sample Coa_R1_4_FD_66440 | JGI IMG/M metagenome (GOLD analysis project Ga0070741, IMG submission 66440) | Surface soil microbial communities from Centralia Pennsylvania, which are recovering from an underground coalmine fire - Coalmine... | ecosystem: Environmental > Terrestrial > Soil > Unclassified ... | reverse complement strand
GACCGCTCAGCCCGGATGACACCACCGAAGACACCGAACTGCTTCCGGGGCTCCATACTTTAATGGCGTTGTCTCCCGTGTCGGCAATATAAACATTGCCAGAATCGTCCACCGCAAGGCCGTAGGGTGACGACAAAGCAGGATATGTGACCGGCAATAGCGCAACAGACCCTGCGGCAACATAATTTCCGGCGGCCTGGGTAACCGTCACGGTTTCCCCGGCGATGGTCAATGTCCCAGTGCGGACGCTGGCCGCATTGGTGTCAAACGAGAAGACCACTGTTGCGCTGCCTGTGCCGCTTTGGTTTGGAGCGCTGAGATGCAGCCAGGGGGCGTTTGCGGTGGCCGTCCAGGGACTGGAACTCGGGTATAAAGACAAAATGACGCTGTCGGCGCCGCCCTCGGGGCCTTCCAACAGCGAGGTGATTCCGATGGATTCGCTGGGACCAAGTTGCGTGACAGGGAAGTTAATTCCCAACCAACTAATGAGTCCAGTACGGGTCGTGGTTGCGGCCGAAAAAGCAAAACTGATGACGCCGTTGGTGACGCCGGTGATTGTCAGCCAGGGCTGATTGCTCGCCGGCGCAGCGAGGTGCTGCGTTGTTATCGGAGCCGGCAACACGGCGGGCAATGAATCCACTCCTGCGCCCAAGCCTTCCACCTTCGGAGTCCAATCCACCAGGAAATGCAGAAATCCCTCGACCGTGTTGCTGCCAGCGTCGGCGAAATAAATATTGCGCTGGCCGTCCACTGCCACGCCTTGAGGGCTGCCTAGCCCGGACAAAACCGGGGCGTAGTACCCAGTGAAAAGCGACATCTCGAAGATCGTGGTGCCGTCTGCGACGTATGGAACGCCCGATTTATCCACCGCCACGCCTGCCGGAGTATAGAAAGCGCCGCTCCCTAATATCGTTAAGTTGCTGTTTGCCGCCCACCATTCTTTGAAGGTGTCGTTGCACGTATCGTTAAAGTACAAATTGCCCGCCAGGTCCACCGCCAGAGCCGGCGCGGAACAGACGTAATCGCCTTGCGCCAGCACAACCAAGTTGCTGTTTGCCGGCGTCCACTCATCGAGGGCCTGGTGACCGCTGTCACTTATGTAGACGTTCCCCGAGCCATCCACCGCAACCCCCGAAGGGCTCGCCACTCCTGCAGATACCAATGTGATAACGGCGCCGGTAGCCGCCACCCATTCTTTGATCGCGTTATTTCCAGTGTCTGCGATGTACACGTTGTCGGCGCCGTCCACAGCAAGCGCATGCGGCAGAGCCAGCCCTGAAGAAACCAACGTCGTCAGAAAATCATCAGGTTCATAGGCCGAACCCGCTTGCGTCACAGTCAGGATCTGGTCGCCGATCGCAAGATGGCCGGAGCGGGTTGGTCCTGGGTTTGCGTCGAAGTTGAACATCACGTCATCGCTGTTGGTGCCGCTTAGGTTTCCGGCGTAGACCTGCAGCCAATCAGCGTCACTGGTGACCGTCCAAGTTCCGGTGGCAGGCCTTACCGTGAGCACCACACTGTCGCCCCCGGCGGCGGGTCCCTCGATGAGCGTGGTCGTGCCCAATGCGTAATTTGTGGTTTGAGCCTTGGCGGCGCTAAAAATCAAACAGGTCAAAAGCACGCAAACGCAGCGCCATATCCGGCAATACCGAGTGGGTGCGCCCGCATTACGAAGACAGGAAAGTTCTCGCATTGATATGGTTTCTTTCATTGGTGGGATTTCCGGCAGCTTCCATCATAGCCGGGAGCCTCGGCGGTAGCAATAGTCGATCGCAGAAGTTCTACGAGACTTTCGCCGCCTGTGTGACCCCTCCGTGACCCCGCTGTGACGCCCATTGTGGCACTCAAAGTCTTTGAACATCAAGGAATGTGAGGGTGTGACGGCCAATTTAGGGGGGAAGACGATGCGAGGCTCGGGTGAAGCGCCGAAATGACGCTTGTGAAAAAAATCACAAAGGGCTTGCCTGAGGGGGGGTGAGGATGTTTAGTAAATTGAAACCCGCGGGCGCGGGTGGCTTGGGCTTACAAAATCATGACGCAGAGTTCCACAGAAATTGGCTATAACTCGAAGGTGGAGGGGGATGTGGTTCACACGCGGCTGGACACGGCGATCAACTGGTTCCGCAAGAACTCGTTGTGGCCGATGCCGATGGGGCTGGCGTGTTGCGCGATTGAATTGATGGCGGCGGGGGCGAGCCGGTTTGATATAGCGCGGTTTGGGGCGGAAGTGATGAGGTTTTCGCCACGGCAATCGGATGTGATGATTGTGGCGGGGACGGTGACTTACAAGATGGCCACGGCGGTGCGGCGGATTTATGAGCAGATGGCGGAGCCGAAGTGGGTGATCGCGATGGGCGCCTGCGCGTCCACGGGTGGGATGTATCGGAGTTACGCGGTGTTGCAGGGGGTGGATGGGATTGTGCCGGTGGATGTGTACGTGGCGGGGTGTCCGCCGCGTCCGGAAGCGTTGCTGGACGCATTGATCAAGCTGCAGGACAAAGTTTCCCGGGAGCCGGCCATCGCGCTGCAAAAGCGGGTGGCTTGAGGTTTTTTCGTTCGGTTTCTTTTGACAGGTTTGACACGAGATGACGGCGCGCGAGTTGGCCCAACAATTGAAGACGGCTTTCGGAGATTTGATTTCCGAGGCGGAGGAATTTCGGGGGGAGATCAGCGTGAACGTGGCGAACGCGGAGAAGATTGCGGAGGTTTGCGGGCACGCGAAGAGGGAGCTGGGGTTTGATTATCTGGTGGATGTGTCGAGCATCGACAATTACGGGGAGGACCCGCGCTGGACGGTGGTTTACCATTTGTATGGGTATGGGCATCATTGCTCTTTGCGGCTGCGGACGCGGGTGAGCGAGGAGTTGTCGGAATTGCCGACAGTGACGACGATTTGGCGGACGGCGGATTGGCACGAGCGCGAGGCGTATGACATGATGGGAATCCGGTTTCGCGGACACCCGGATTTGCGGCGGATTTTGATGTGGGAGGGTTATCCGTATTTTCCGTTGCGGAAGGATTTTCCGTTGTCGGGACGTCCGACGAATTTGCCTGAGGTGGCGTTCAGCAAACCGGCGCCGCTGGAGGGGGGGCCGTTTGTGACGATTGCGGGCGGCAAAGACAGCACGGCGCGGGAGCCGCGGGTGCGTTTGCCGGAGACGGATGACGTGCCGTTGAACGCGCGGCTGGAGCGGCGGGCGGACATCAAGGAGGCGCACGGGAAATCGCACGGGCCAGGAAAGGTGGGGACGCCCTAATATGGCGACGCAGGAAGTTCATTATCCCGATCCGGCGGGACGGCTGGCGACCGCGCCGGGGCCGGCCGCAGCGGGCGGGCCATCGCCCTCGACAAAAGGGGAGGATTTGCTGCCGGATATTCACGGCGAGAAGATGGTGTTGAACATGGGGCCGTCGCATCCGGCGACGCATGGGGTGTTGCGGATTGTGCTGGAGTTGGACGGGGAGATCATCACGAAGGCGACGCCAGACGTGGGTTATCTGCATCGCGGCGACGAGAAGATCGCCGAGAACATGACCTACACGCAGTTCATTCCTTACACGGACCGGCTGGATTATTTGGCGCCGCTGGCGAACAACGTGGCGTATGCGCTGGCGGTGGAGAAGTTGATGGGCATCGACGGCAAGCTGCCGCCGCGCTGCCAGTATATCCGGGTGATTTGCTGCGAGCTGGCGCGAATTTCGGCGCATTTGCTGGGGCTGGGGTCGTTTGCGATGGACGTGGGGGCGTTGACGGTTTTCTTGTTTACGTTCACCGAGCGGGAGAAGATTTACAATTTGATCGAGGCGCTGACGGGGGCGCGGTTCACGACGACTTACACGCGGATCGGCGGGCTGTCGCGGGATTTGCCGCCCGGGTGGGTGGGGCAGTGCCGGAAGTTTCTGGACGAGGTGGTGCACAATATTGACGAGACGGAGCAACTACTGACGCGGAACAAGATTTTTGTGGATCGGACGAAGGATGTTGGGCTGATTCCGCGCGAGGTGGCGATTGATTACGGATTGACGGGGCCGAATCTGCGTGGGAGCGGGGTGGAGTTTGACATGCGGAAGGCGCATCCGTATTTAGTTTACAAGGATTTGGAGTTTGATATTCCGATAGGGTCGGTGGGGGATGCGTATGACCGGTATTTGATTCGCATCGAGGAGATGCGGCAGAGCGTGCGGATTTTGCGGCAGTGTTTGGACAAGCTGCCGGGCGGGGCGGAGAACGGGTCGCATGAGCCTGTGAATGTGCCGGATGGCAAGACGGTGTTGCCGGAGAAGCGGAAGGTGCTGACGAGCATGGAGGAGTTGATCCACCAGTTTATACTTGTCACAGAGGGAATGAACGCGCCGCCGGGAGAGGTTTATTTTGGGGCGGAGAACCCGAAAGGCGAACTGGGCTTTTTCATTCATAGCAAGGGCGGAGGGACGCCGCATCGGTTGAAGATCCGGGCGCCGTCGTTCGTGAATTTGAGCATTTTGCCGTATTTGATGCCGGGGCATATGATCAGCGACACGGTGTCGATTTTCGGGTCGCTGGATTTTGTGATGGGGGAGTGTGATCGATGAGCTTCGCGGTGACCAAAGAGTTTGAGGCGGAGATGGATGAGTTGGTGACGCATTATCCGCAGAAGCGGAGCGCGACGCTGATGTTCTTGCACGCGATCCAGGAGCGGTTTGGGCATGTCTCGGACGAGGCGGTGGAGTGGACGGCGAAGAAGCTGGATTTGCAGCCGATCAATGTTTTCGAGTTGGTGACGTTTTATCCGATGTTCCGGCAGGAGCCGGTGGGGAAGTTCCAGATCAAGGTGTGCCGGACGTTGAGCTGCGCGCTAGGGGGAAGCCACGAACTGCGCGACCATTTTTGCCAGAAGCTGGGATTGGACCCGAAGGAACATGGGGCGCAAACGACGAAGGATGGGAAGTTCACGGTGGAATTTGTCGAGTGCCTGGCGAGTTGCGGAACGGCGCCGGTGGTGATGGTGAATGAGGATTTTTATGAGGGCGTTTCGAAGGCGAAGGCGGATGAGATTTTGGCGAAGGCGGGATGAAATGATTTCGGCGTGTGAATGAAGACAGCCACGAAAACGACGCTGAAGGACTGGCGAAAGGTTTACCGGCGAATCCGGAACGCGCGAGGGCTCGACGAGCACGAAAAAATACTTTACGCACGGAGCCTGGCAGCGACACCGGAGGAACGCTGGAAGATGAACGAAACGTATCTGCGCTCGCTGGGCTTATGGGGGCGCGCAGGATTAGCAATGTTGAATTCAGGGCAACCGCTCCCGTTGACGCGGGCGTTGTGAAATGGCTGCCCGACATGGATTTGAACCATGACAAACAGATCCAGAGTCTGCTGTGCTACCGTTACACCATCGGGCAGATGGAGAGGGAGAATTTAAAGAGTTTGCAGGCGGAGTCAAGTTTGGCAGGAGAATAAGCGAACATGCCGCAGGAATATCGGCTCATATTGAAGAACGCGGACCAGCCCGGTTACACGCCGGACATGGAGTGCTATTTGCGGCACGGGGGCTACGAGTCGTTGAAGAAGGCATTGAGCCTGGGGCCGAAGGATTTGCCGGACGGCAAGAAGATGTCGCCGCAGGAGCAGATTCGGGAGGATGTGAAGATTTCGGGATTGCGCGGGCGGGGCGGGGCGGGGTTTTCGTGCGGGTTGAAGTGGTCGTTCGTGGACCGGAGGAGCGGCAAGCCGATTTATCTGATTTGCAATGCGGACGAATCGGAGCCGGGGACGTTCAAGGACCGGCAGATCATGTATAAGGATCCGCATTTGCTGCTGGAGGGGATGATCATCTCGTGTTTCGCGAACGATGTGCACCTGGCCTATATCTATATTCGTGGCGAGATGCCGGATGGGGCGCGGATATTGAACAAGGCGTTGAAGGAGGCGCGGGCGAAGAATTTTCTGGGCAAGAGTATTTTGGGGAGCGGATTTGATTTGGAGATTCATGTGCATCGCGGGGCGGGGGCTTATATTTGCGGCGAGGAGACGGGGTTGATTGAGTCGCTGGAGGGGAAACGGGCGTATCCGCGGATCAAGCCGCCGTATTTTCCGGCGGTGCTGGGTTTGTATATGTGCCCGACGATTGTGAACAACGTGGAGACGCTGGCGACGGTCAAATATATTTTGGAGATGGGCGGATCGGAGTACGCCAAGCTGGGGACGCCGAACAACACGGGGACGCGCATTGTCAGCGTGAGCGGGCATGTCAAGAAGCCGGGGTATTACGAAGTGGAGGTGGGGAAGGCGACGCTGGGCGAGTTGATCATGCACCCGAATTTTGGCGGAGGCTTGCGCGAGGGGCGGACGTTGAAGGCGGTGATTCCGGGCGGGTCGTCGGCGAAGGTTTTCAAGGCGGGTGAGAAGTTCAAGCTCAGGCGCAAGGGGGCGGATGGGCAGATGACCGCGGTGGAAGTGGACATGCTGGATTTACCGTATGATTTCGACTCGTTGCAGCAGGCGGGGAGCATGTCCGGCTCGGGCGCGATCATTGTGATGGATGACACAACGGATATTGTGTCGGCGCTGGCGAACATCGCGGATTTTTACGCGCACGAAAGTTGCGGGCAATGCACGCCGTGCCGGGAAGGCTCGCTGTGGCTGGCGAAGGCCTTGCATCGGCTGGCGCACGGACATGGGCGCAAACAGGACGCGGCGTATTTGTTGCACATCGCGCAGAACATCCAGGGTCGGACGATATGCGCGTTTGGGGAGGCATGCGCGTGGCCGGTGTTGAGTTTTGTCAACAAATTCAGGGATGAGTTCGAGGCGCGCGGAGCGCAGGAAGAGGCGACAGGCCATGGCGCGGGGCCGACGCCAGGGATGAAGATTGCGGCGAATCCAGAGGCATGAAACAACCGCGGCACAAGTATATGAATTTGACGCGCTCCACCCGGAGCGTGGGGGCGGCTGTTTTGGCGGAGAGAGCGCCTGTGCTGCTCAATGGCGATCATTTGACGGTGCCGGAGTTTGAGCGGCGGTATGAGGCGATGCCCGAGAATTGCAGGGCGGAATTGATCGAAGGGGTTGTTGTTATGGCTCCCCCAATAAGTACTGATCACAGCGACGGACACGGCGGATTATACTTACTCTTGAAAACCTATGCGCTCTACACGGAGAGGGTTTCAGCCGGCCTTTGCGCTTCTTTTCGGATAGACGGAATGAACGAGTATCAGCCGGATATTTTTCTCCGCATCGACGATTCCAAGGGGAGGAGCAAGGTCGCGGCGGACCGTCTGGTTGAGGGAGCGCCGGAGTTGGTGGCGGAAATAGCGGTGAGCAGCGTCGGGTACGATTTACACGAAAAGAAGCGGGTTTATGAGCGCTGTGGAGCGCAGGAATATTTGGTGTGGCAGGTCAGGGAGAGACAGTTCCATTGGTTCGTGATGGAAAAAGGCGCTTATGTCGAGCTGGCGAGCGAAGACGGGATTTTGAAAAGCCGGGTTTTTCCGGGGCTTTGGATTGATGCGCGCAGCTTGCTGGCAGGAGAGGAGTTGAAAGCGTTGCGTGTGTTGCAAAAGGGGTTGAAAACGGCGGGACACAAGACGTTTGTCAGGAATTTGAAGAAATCGGCCTAACATGCCAGAGAACGCCACAACTGAAACCAAGCCCGCGCCGCCGCCGGTGGAGAAGATCAAAATCAAGGTGGATGGGCGGGAGATCGAGGTCCCGAAGACGATGCCGGACTGGCAGGGCAAGCCGCAGGCGACGACGATGCTGCAGGCGTGCGCGTTGGCGGGTCTCGATGTGCCGCATTATTGCTATCACCCGAAACTGCCGATCGCGGGCAATTGCCGGATGTGCCTGGTGGAATTTGGGACGCCGATGATCGGGCCGGATCGCAAGCCGGTGTTGAACCCGGATGGGACGCCGAAAATCGCGCGCTCAGTTCTGCCTTATGAGCCGGGAACGCCGCGCGGGGCGATTGCGTGCGCGACGCCGATTTCGCCGGGGATGGAGATTTATCCGAGTTCACCGGCGACCAAACAGATGCGGGAAGCGGTGCTGGAATCGCTGTTGATTAATCATCCGCTGGATTGCCCGATTTGCGATCAAGCGGGAGAGTGCAAGCTGCAAGAATACTCGGTGGATTACGGGCAATCGGCGAGCCGGTTTGTTGAGGAGAAGGTGCACAAGCCGAAGCAAGTTGATCTGGGGCCGAGGATTGTGCTGGACGACGAGCGCTGCATTTTGTGTTCGCGGTGCATCCGGTTTTCGCGGGACATTGCGGGAGACGACGCGCTGGGATTTGTGAATCGGGGCAGCCACAGCACGCTCACGCGCTATCCTGGGAAGAACTTCGACAACAACTACACGTTGAACACGGTGGATATTTGCCCGGTGGGCGCGCTGACGTCGAAGGATTTTCGGTTTCAGATGCGGGTGTGGTTTTTGAAGGAGAGCAAGAGCGTTTGCACCAGTTGCGCGACGGGCTGCAACATCGTGATTGGATCGCGCGAGAACAAGGTGTATCGCTACGAACCGCGCGAGAACGAGGCGGTCAATTCGTGCTGGATGTGCGATTACGGGCGGCTGAATTACAAATGGATCAATCGCGAGGATCGTTTGACCGAAGTGGCGAGCGCCAAATACGCGATCCTGAACCAGGAACAGGCGTGGTCGATTGCGTTGAGCGAGATTTCCAATTTGCTGAAGAATGCACCGGCGCGCGAGATGGCGATCGTGGCTTCGGCGCGCCAGACGAACGAGGAGCTTTACCTGCTGAAGAAACTGGCAGACAAGCTGGAGGCGATCACTGACTGCGTGCCGCGCCAGGGGGAATCAGACAAGCTCCTGCTCAACGCGGACCGCAATCCCAACGCGACGGGCGCGCGGTTGATTGGGTTTGCGCCGCCTGTAGTCGGATCAAATCTTGGCAAGATCGTCGAAGGTGTGCGAACAGGCGCGATCAAGGGCTTGATCGTTTTTGGGGAGGACCTGACGAAAATCGGCGTGAGCGAGGATTGGCTGAAGAAGCTGGACCTTTTAATTGTCAGCGACATTTTGCCGAATGAAACGACAGCGCTAGCGCATTATTTGTTGCCGGGGTGCGCGCACGCGGAAAAGCGAGGCACGTTCGTGAACGCCAAAGGGCGCGTGCAGCGTTTTTTGCAGAACATCGCGCCCAAAGGCAACGCGCGGCCGGAATGGGAGTTTCTGCACGAGTTGGTTTATGGAGTCACGGGCCAGAACGGGTTCAGCAACATGGAAGCGCTGTTTAATGAGATGGCGCGCGAGGCGCCGGCGTTCAAGGGGTTGACGTGGGCGAGCCTGGGCGACACGGGAGTGACAGTCCCGATTTAAGGAATAGACAACGATGGATTGGATTAACCATACGGCTGCGGCGAACCAGTTTCTGATCTTCAGCGTGGTGAAGATTGTTTGTGTGTTCGCGGTGGTGATGCCGATGGTGGCGTACGCGGTGCTGGCGGAGCGGAAGATTTCGGCGTTCATCCAGGACCGGGTGGGGCCGAATCGACTTGGGCCCGGTGGGATTTGGCAGCCTTTGGCGGATGGGGTAAAGGCGTTTCTGAAGGAGGACTTCACGCCGGACCATGTGCGGAAGGTTTATTTCTGGCTGGCGCCGATGATTGTGATGATTCCGTCGCTCCTGGTGCTGGCGGTGATCCCGTTTGGGTCGCAGTTGGGGCATCAGAAGATGGTGATTGCGGATCTGAATGTGGGAATTCTTTACACGTTCGGCATCGTGTCGCTGGGAGTGTATGGGATTGTGCTGGCGGGTTATGCCTCGAACTCGAAGTATCCGTTTTTCGGCGGGATTCGCTCGAGCGCCCAGATGATTTCTTATGAAATCTCGATGGGGATGTCGGTGGTGCCGGTGTTTTTGATTGTGGGGGACTTGAATTTGAGTCAGGTGGTCAGCTACCAGGCGGAGCACGGCTGGCTGATTATTTACGCGCCGCTGTCGTTTTTGATTTTCATGGTGGCGGCGTTCGCGGAGACGAACCGGCTGCCGTTTGATTTGCCGGAATCGGAGCAGGAGTTGGTGGGCGGGTATCACACCGAGTACAGCTCGATGAAGTTTGCGCTTTTCTTCATGGGTGAGTACGCAAACATGATTGCGGCCTCGGCCATGATGGTGACGCTGTTCCTTGGAGGATGGACGCTGCCGTTTGGCGGGCTGGACCAGCCGGCGCAGACGATTCCGATGGGCGTGGGGCATATCGTGATCTTTCTGGCGAAGATTTGCGTTCTGATGGGGATTTTCATCTGGGTGCGCTGGATGTGGCCGCGCTTTCGGTACGACCAGTTGATGGATTTGGGATGGCGGCGGTTTATCCCGGTAGCGCTGGCGAATATCATCGTGACGGCGGTGTTCCTGTGGCTGCACGGGTAAGAGAGCAAACATGGTTGTCAAACGAACAAAGCTGAATATTTGGGAGCGGCTGTATTTGCCGGCGGTGGTGGGCGGTTTCCGCATCACCGTCCAGCACTTCTTCAAGAAGAAGGTGACGATGCAGTATCCGGAGGAGAAATGGACCGTGCCGGAAGGGTACCGTGGGGCGCCTTATTTGGTAAAAGACCCGGATGGGCGCACGAAGTGCGTTTCCTGCCAGCTTTGCGAATTCATTTGTCCGCCGAAAGCGATTCGCATCACGCCGCCCGGGCCTGCGGGAACGCCTGAAGCGGGAAACGTGGAGAAGGGTCCGAAGGAGTTTAAGATCGACATGTTGCGGTGCATTTTCTGCGGGTTCTGCCAGGAAGTATGTCCGGAGGAGGCGATCTTTCTGATGAAGGATTATTCGCTGACCGGGTCCAGCCGCCAGGAAATGGTGTACAACAAGGAAAAGCTGCTCGCCTTGGGAGGCGTCCACAACGACCAAATTTGGAAGTGGAAGCACAAATAGGCGATGGAGACGGCGATTTTCTATCTTTTGGCGGCGTTGACGCTGTTGTGCGGGGCGCTGGTGATTGCGAATCCTTTCTCGCGCAGTCCGGTGACGAGCGCGATGTTTCTCGTTCTGACCATTGTGTTCATGGCGGGGCTGTTCGTCCTGTTGCACGCCTTTTTTCTCGCGGCCATTCAGGTGCTGGTCTATGCCGGCGCCGTGATGGTTCTGTTTGTTTTCGTCATCATGCTGCTGGATTTGCGTGAAGAGGAACGTCGCAGGATCAAGATGGCCATAGCCGTGCCTGGGGCGGCCGCAACCGGGGTTATTGCTTATGCCATGGTCCAAACGGTGCGGCATTCAGCTTTGCAGGAATCACTTTTTCCGCCCACGGCCGAGGGCAACCCGGTAAAGCTGGGCGGCCTCCTGTTCAACAACTTTGCGCTGCCCTTTGAATTGGTGTCGCTGCTGCTGTTGGTGGCGATGGTCGGGGCGATTCTCCTGAGCAAGAAGGAGCTGAAATGAACCCGGTCGGCTTGCAACAATACCTGGTCGTCAGTGTCGTGCTCTTTTGTCTCGGTCTGTTGGGGGTAATCGTGCGCCGCAACTTACTGGTCATTTACATGTCGCTCGAACTGATGCTAAACGCCGCCAATCTGGCGTTGGTGGCATTCTCGCGTTTCAACAACAAATTGAACGGCCAGATTCTGGTTTTCTTTGTCATCACCGTGGCGGCGGCGGAAGTGACGGTCGGATTGGCTCTCATCGTGGCGCTATTTCGCCGGCGTCAGACGACGCACGTGGAAGATTTGGCGACGTTGCGCCTGTAGCCATGAACAACGTCTTCCACCAAGCATTGCCGAACTTGATTTTGTTTCTGCCGCTGCTCTCAGCGGTGGTGATCACGCTTTTGACCCAGAAGAATGGGCGCCTGAGCGCGACGATTTCGGTGACGGCCATCCTGGCGTCGTTTGTCTGCGCAATTTTCCTTTTTTCCGAGGGCAACTTTTCCCCGCGCGATTACACGACGCACTGGCTGGCGATTGATTCACGGTCGTTGGACGAATCGTTGCATTTCGGCTTTGGGTTTTTAATTGACAGGCTCAGCCTTCTGATGGTCTTGATCGTGACAGGCGTCGGCAGCCTCATCCACATCTATTCCGTCGGCTACATGCAGGGCGACCGAAGCTTCGGCCGGTTCTTCGCGTGCCTGAGCTTTTTCACGTTTTCGATGCTGGGCATCGTTTTCGCGGACAATTTTTTGCAGATGTTCATTTTCTGGGAATTAGTGGGCGTTTCCAGCTACATGCTCATCGGCTTCTGGTATGAGCGCGATGCCGCGGCGGACGCGGCGAAGAAAGCCTTTCTCACCAATCGGGTGGGCGACTTTGGGTTTCTTCTCGGGATTATTTTTGTGTGGTCCGTGGCCGGGACATTGAACTTTGTGGATTTGCGGAGCGCGCTCACGGCCAACCCGGCATTGCTCGGCGAGTGGGCGACGGCCATCGGTTTGATGATTTTCTGCGGGGCGGTCGGGAAATCGGCGCAATTCCCGTTGCATGTGTGGCTGCCGGACGCCATGGAAGGCCCGACGCCGGTGAGCGCATTGATTCACGCCGCGACGATGGTGGCGGCGGGCGTTTATATGCTCTCGCGCGCGTATTTTCTGCTCAACGTCCAAAATAGCGACGCGTTGACGGTCATCGCGTGGGTCGGCGGGTTCACGTCGATCATGTCGGCGCTGATTGCGGTGCAGCAGGATGACATCAAACGCATACTGGCTTATTCGACCCTTTCGCAACTGGGCTATATGGTGATGGCGGTGGGATTGCACGAGCCGCCGGCTGGAATGTTCCACCTGGCCACGCATGCTTTCTTCAAAGCCCTGTTGTTCCTGGGCGCCGGCTCCGTCATTCACGCCATGAGCCACGAGCAAAACATTTGGCGCATGGGCCGGCTCAAAGACAAAATGCCGACGACTTTCTGGACGTTTCTGGCGGGGACGCTGGCGTTGTCCGGGTGCCCGCTGTTCAGCGGCTTTTACAGCAAGGACTCCATCCTCGCCGCTGCTTACGGAGAAAATCGCCCCTTGTTTTACCTTGGCGTCGTGGTGGCGTTCTTAACCACCTTTTACATGTTCCGGCTCGTGTTCGTGGTTTTCCTCGGCGGGAAAGCCCGATCGAAGGAAAGCGAACACGCGCACGAATCGCCTGCCGTGATGACAGCGCCGCTGTTGATCCTGGCGATCGCCTCAATTGTGGGCGGCTACGTTGGAATCGAGCAATTCATCATTCCCAAATTCTTTAGCGTGCAGTTCGTGCCAACGATGGGGCAACAAGTGACCGCGCCGTTCCACGAAACGCCAACTTATTTTGGAATCGGCGTGTTCGTGCTTGGGTTGATGGCCGCTTACGCCTGCTATGGCCGCGCAGGGCACGATCCGCTTCCGGCGAAATTGCCCGGCCTGATGAGCGCCATGCGGAACAAGTTTTATTTTGACGAGCTTTACGCCTGGTTTA
>Ga0070741_10014811_pt1 | contig 13394 bp, 10 predicted proteins | sample Coa_R1_4_FD_66440 | JGI IMG/M metagenome (GOLD analysis project Ga0070741, IMG submission 66440) | Surface soil microbial communities from Centralia Pennsylvania, which are recovering from an underground coalmine fire - Coalmine... | ecosystem: Environmental > Terrestrial > Soil > Unclassified ... | reverse complement strand
CGCCCCGCCGCCCCCACCGCCGACGCCTACGCTCGTGCCACCGCCGACGCCCACGCTCGCGCCGTCGGCCACCGCCCTGCCGCGCGACTACAAGCTCGGCGACACCGTGGACATTACCCAGGTCCTGAAAGGCTTCGCCTTCACGGGCCACTGGCCGAATAGCATGGAGGGGATCTACGCCACCGACTGGTACCCGCGCAGCGCCACGCAGCCCTGCGCGAACAGCCATCGTCTGCCGCTGGCGGTGCCCGTCGCGGGCAAGTGGCGGCTGGCCAGCCAGATGTCGCCGCTCGGCGGCACCCAGTACACCCTCATCGGCGAACTCGACGACGGCAACTCCGTCGCCTTCACCCACGTCGACCGCGACGTGCTGACGGGGCGCGTGGCGGCGAACACCGTCGTGGGCTTCGTGGGCATCTCGGGACTCGAGCCGTTCGACGCCGCGGGCCTGAACCCCAGCCACGCCCACACCGCCTGGAACGACCGCCTCGTCCCCAACTGGGACGGCGACGCGGGCAACCGGCCGGCGCGCGACTTCTTCGGCCAGTACGGCTTCCAGGTCGAGATCCGCGACCCCGCGTCCGGGGCCACCCCGCAGAGCTACATGATGCGGCAAGGCTGCGGCGGCATGCTCGGCGTGCCGCGCTCCCCCGGCCGCGGCTAAGCTACTGGCCCCAACTCCCTCTCCCCCTGGGACAGGGCCAGGGCGAGGGCGGCCGGCCCCCTCTCCCCCTGGGACAGGGCCAGGGTGAGGGCGGCCGGCCCCCTCTCCCCCTGGGACAGGGCCAGGGCGAGGGCATCTCGCTCCCTCTCCCCCTGGGACAGGGCCAGGGCGAGGGCATCTCGCTCCCTCTCCCCCTGGGAGAGGGTCGGGGTGAGGGCGCGCCCCGGTACGCGTACCACCCGGCCGGATCGGGTATTACACCCCGCTCGTGACCACCAGCCGCTCCGTGCGGCGCCACTCCTTCAGCGGCCGGCCATCGGCCAGCGCCTGCAGCTCCCGCTCCCAGATCTTGCGGAACATGATCAGCAGCACGTCCGACCGGCCCAGCCGCTCGTGTACCCGGTCGGCGATCACCCCCTGCCCGCACTGCGCCACGTTGTCCTGGATGCCCACCACGTCCGGCCGCTCGCGCAGGTCGTCGGTGTGCAGCTCGCCGCGCAGCACCGCCGCGGCCGCCTCGTTGGCCGAGGGCAGGCCGGCCAGTTGCTCGCGCCGCTTGCGCTGCGTCTCCTGGTAGCGCTGCGCCGCCTCGCCCGTCACGTGTACCAGGTTCGCCTGGAAGCTCAGGTGCGAATAGTCGTCAATCGGCACCCGCCAGGCGATGTGCTCCGACCAGCCGCTCGCCTCGTCCTCCGGCGAGCTGCTGATGTACAGGATGTTCGGCATGAAGAAGTGCGACACCCGCACGACGCCGTTGCTCCGCTTCCCGTACTTCACCACGCCGTAGTCCGTCTCCTCGCCACTCACCTCCGGGATGTCCACGTTCAGCCCCACGTCCGTGAACACCGACTCGCGGTGGACGAACGCCACGTGCAGCTCGTCCATGTTGCTCTCGAGCTGGTTGAAGTAGTTGCACTCCCGCAGGTAGCTGCTGTTCGTCAGCAGCCCCTCGCCCTCCAGCTCGGGGTAGCGCGGCAGCGGCGGCGGCTCGCCCTCGCCCAGATAGACGAAGATCAGCCCGACGTACTCCTCGCACGGATAGCTGCGAATCTTCACCTTCGGCGGGAACGACGGGTCCTCGGCCGGCATCTCGGTGCACTGCCCGCTGGCGTCGTACTTCCAGCCGTGGTAGAAGCAGCGAATCTCGTCGCCCTCCACCCAGCCCGTGCTAAGCTGCGTCCCCCGGTGCGCGCAGCGGAAGGCGACGGCGTGCGGCGTCCCGCCCTCGCCGCGATACAGCGTGAAGTCCTCGCCCAGGATGCGGACCGGCTTCGCCCAGCCCGCCGGCAGCTCGCGCGCCAGGTACACCGGGTGCCAGAAGCGCCGCAGGAAACGCCCCGCCAGCGTGCCCGGGCCGACGTGTACGAAGTCGTCCACGGTCACCTTGTATCCGTGCTGGGTCTCGCCGTTCGTCGTCGCGGTCATGGTGCGCGTCCCTCCCCTGGTGTACGCCGGCGCCGGGCGGCGTCCTCCACTGCTTGCTACGCTCGCGCGGCCTCAATTCTACGGATGCACGGTCTCGAGGAGCCAATCGGTCGGGATCTCGCGGCCCAGTCCGCGCTCGCGGGCCCGCTCCAGCGCGAGCGCGCCGATGGCCGCGAACTGCACCCCCAGCCCGATCGTGTTCACGAAGCAGGTCATGCCGCCCGGCGGCGGCAGCGTCACCTGCCCCGTCACCAGCTCGCCCAGGTCGGGCTGGCGGCTCAGGTCCACCCGGTCCTGGTGGCGCGCCGCCCGCGTCGCTTGCAGCTCGCCCGCCAGGAGCTGCTGCGGGTCGTGCTCCAGCACCGGCTCCTCGCCGTGCTCGATCAGGATGTTCGCCGGCCGGCCCTGCCGCGTGTGGACCACCACCAGGTCGCAGCGCTCCAGCAGCCCTTCGCCCAGCTCCAGCTCCTTCACGCAGGTCACGTGCGCGTGCGGCTCCAGCCAGTCCGTCTCGACCACCGGCGTCACGCTGTTCGTCGCCATGCCCACGATGTCCGCGCCCCGCACGGCCGCGCGCGGATCGTCCACGGGCCGCACCTCGATCTGCAGCTCGTCGGTCAGCTCGGCGGCCAGCCGCTCGCGGTTCGCCCGCGTCGGCGCGTAGATGCGGATCTCCCGCAGTGGCCGCGCCCGCGCCATCGCCCGCGCCTGCGCGCCCGCCTGCCAGCCCGCCCCGAGCAGCGCGTACACGCGCGCCTCGGGCGGCGCCAGGTAGCGCGCGGCAATGCCGTTCGTCGCGCCCACCCGCAGCCGCTGGATCACGCCGTCGGGCATGATCGCCAGCGGCTCGCCGGTGGCCGTGCTGAACAGCAGCACCAGCCCCACCCAGGTGCCGCCCGGCGCGAGCGGCTGCTTGTCTTTCCGAATGCCCGCCGGGCCGGCCTGCCAGCGGATCACGTCCGAGTTCAGGCGCAGCGCGGCCACCCCGTAGCGCGGCACCAGCCCGTCCATCGTCTTGAAGATGTACCGCTCGTTCCGCCGCGCGCCCGGCCCCGACAGGTCGCTCCGCAGGCGGTTGCCGGCGCGGCGCTCGCCCAGGTCGCGGTACGTCTCCTCCAGCCGCTCCAGGCAGTCGGGCATGGTCAGCACGCTGGCGATCTCGTCGTTGTTCAGGATCAGCGTCATGGGCGGCCCTCCAGCTCCGCCACGAGGCCAGGCGATTCACACGCCAGGGCGCGCGGGGTAGTGCGGACAGCCCGCCGGCGGGAGCCGCCGACAGCGGGTGCCGCGCGCGGCTGTCCGGGGGCAGGCCCCCGGCCGCTACTATGGGCGCGCGACTGTCGCCTCGTCAAGAACCGGCTCGGCCCCTTCCCACCGCGCGCCAACCGGACGCCACGCCTCCCCACATCGGCTTTCTATATGGAGACACCCACGCCCATCCCCCGCCAGGAGGTGCCGCTGATGACAACCCATCTCGCCCCTCGCCCGCGCCACCCGCGCGGAGCCGCCGCCCCCGGCCCGGCCGCCGCGCTCCCGCCCGTCGCGCCGCGTCCAGGCGCGCGCTTCCCGCGGTCGCGGGCAACCGAATCAGGCAAGACGATTAAGCATTTACACCCCCGCCCACGCGCACGAAGCCGCACCCGGCCTGGAAAATCCGCGACCCGGCCCGTTAACCGTTTAATCGTTCCTCGGCAAACAATCACGGCGGCGCGGCGTCCGCTTGACAGGCGCCGACGGGCTATTCTATTGTCCCGGGCCGCAATCGCTGGCCCGGAGGTGAGGCCATGACGACGACCGATCCCGTTGCCCACCGCAAACAGCGCCAGGACCGGCTCACCCTCGTCGGGCCGGGCACCCCGATGGGCCGCTACCTGCGCTGCTTCTGGCACCCGGTCGCCACGCTGGCCGAGCTGCAGGCCGAGCCGGTCCAGGCCGTCACGCTGCTCGGCGAGCGCCTGGCGCTGTTCCGCTCCGACGACGGCGCCCTCGGCCTCGTCGCCGCGCGCTGCCCCCACCGCGGCACCTCCCTGGCCTGCGGCATGCTCGACGGCGACGGCCTGCGCTGCGCCTACCACGGCTGGAAGTTCGACAAAGCCGGCCAGTGCGTCGAGACGCCGGCCGAGCCGGCCACGAGCACCCTCAAGCAGCGGATCAAGATCGGCGCCTATCCCGTGCAGGAGATGGGCGGCCTGGTGTGGGCCTACCTGGGCCCCGCGCCCGCGCCCCTGCTGCCGCGCTACGAGCACCTCGTGCGCGACGACTGGGAGCGCGACATCGGCATCAACCGCATGCCCTGCAACTGGCTCCAGGTAGCCGAGAACACGCTCGACCCGCTCCACGTCGAGTACCTCCACATGAAGTACCTGAACTACGCGCGGGCCAGACTCGGGCTCCCGCCGGTCCCCGTGCGCCACCACCAGAAGGTGGCCTACGAGGTGTTCGAGTACGGCATCGTCAAGAAGCGCCTCTGGGAAGGCGACACCGAAGAGTCCGAGGAGTGGCGCATCGGCCATCCCCAGCTCTTCCCCGGCACCGCCGTCGTGCCCTATCACGCCGACTGGGTGCAGTACCAGGTCCGCGTGCCCGTGGACGACACCAACACGCTCCACTACTGGGTCAACTGCCGCAAGCGCGAGCCCGGCCAGCCGCCCCAGGCGGTCGCGCCGATCTGGGACAATCCCTGGCAGACGCCCGACGGCAAGTTCATGCCCGAGGTTCTGAACGCCCAGGACATGATGGTCATGATCACCCAGGGCGAGATCACCGACCACACCGCCGAGAACCTGGGCGAGAGCGACCGCGGCGTGGCCCTCTATCGCCGCACCCTCCTCGAGCAGATCGAGCGCGTGGAGCGCGGCGAGGACCCGCTCGGCGTCGTCCGCGACCCGGCCCGGAACACGCCCTGGATCGAGCTGCCCGTCGAGCGCCACCTCGGCTACGGCTTCACCGGCGTGGTCGCCTCCACGGCCTACGCCTTTCCCGAGCGCGAAGTAGTCCTGAAATAGCGCTGGGGGTACATCCGCGTGCACACTGCTGTCCGTCGTGCCCTGATCGCCGCCGCCCTCGCGGCCGCGCTCGCCGCGTGTGCGCCGGCCCGGCCGGCCCCCGCGCCCGCGGCGCCGGCGCCCGCGGCCCCCGCGGCCGCGCCCAGCGCGAGCGGTGCGGCCGCGCCCGCGGCGCCGGCCGCCACCACCCCGCCCGCGCCCGTCACGCTCAACTTCGGCACCACGAGCGCCCTCGGGGTCTACTGGGTGGACTACGTGGGCATTGATAAAGGCTTCTACGCCCAGGAGGGCCTCACCCTCGACATCGTGCTCACCGGCGCGTCGGTCGGCGCCACCCAGGCCCTGGCCGGCGGCTCGCTCGACATCTCCAACCACAGCCCCGACAGCGCCATCATCGCGGACGAGAAGGGCGCCGACATCGCCATCGTCGGCGAGGAGATCGCCCGGCCCGTCTACTCCGTCATGGCCCAGCCCTCCATCCAGCGCGCCGAGGACCTGCGCGGCCAGAAGGTCGCCGTCTCCGACCTCAAGTCCGGCGCCACCCTGATCCTTCTCCGCACGCTCCTGGCGCACGGTCTGAAGACGGAAGACGTGGACCTGATCCCCGCCGGCGGCACCTCGCAGCGCTACGCCGCGATGAAGACCGGCGCCGTGGCCGCCGGCGCCATGCTCCAGCCCGACGACTTCCGCGCCATGGACGAGGGCTTCCGCCGCGTGGCCATCTCCACCGAGGCGGTGCCCGACTATTCGTTCAATTCGGTCCTGGTGCGGCGCGACTGGGCGCGCGCGCACGCCGACGAGCTGGTGCGCTTCCTGCGCGCCTGCGGCCGGGCGGCCGCCTGGCTGTACGACCCGGCCAACAAGGACGCGGCGATCGCCGTCCTCATGGAGCGCACCAAGCAGGAGGAGAAGTACGCGCGCCTGACCTACGACCTGATGGTCACCCAGGAGCGCGTCTTCCCCGAGCGCTGCGCCGTCCGGCCGAGCGGCATCCAGGCGGTCATCGAGCTGCTGGGCGAAGTGGGCGAGCTGAGCGCCCCGTTGCCGCCGCCCGAGAAGTACATCGACACCAGCTACTGGCAGCGCGCGCAGTAGGCGCCGGCGCGGCCACGCCATTCAGGTAGGGCAGGGGCTCGTCCCCTGCCGCCCGGCGGTGGGCCTGGCGCGATCGCCGGGACAGCCGCTGTAGGAGGAGCGACCATGCTAACGGCGGAAGAGAACGAGCTGCTCACCCGCGTGGGGCCGGGCACCCCGGCCGGCGAGTGGCTGCGGCGCTACTGGCACCCGATCGCCATCTCCGAGCGCTGGGACGGCATCAAGACGCTCTGGAAGTGCGACGAGCCGGTCGAGTACAAGCGCCGCTGGGGCACGGTCGCCTCCTACGGCGAGCAGCTCGGCACCTTCACCGGCAAGCCGACGCCCGTCCGCATCCTGGGCGAGGATCTCGTGCTTTTCCGCGACGCGAGCGGCAACCTGGGGCTCATCGGCCTGCGCTGCCCGCACCGCGGCGCCTCCTTCGAGTACGGCCGCGTGCGCCGCGAGGGCATCGAGTGCTGCTACCACGGCTGGCTGTTCGACGTGGCGGGCAACTGCCTGGCCCAGCCCGCCGAGCCAGCCGACAGCAGCTTCAAGGACAAGGTGAAGCACCTGGCCTACCCCGTGCGCGAGCTGGGCGGGTTCATCTGGGCCTACCTGGGCCCCGGCGAGCCGCCCATCCTGCCCAGGCTCGACGTGGTAGCCCGCGAGGACGGCGTGCGCGCCTGCGAGAACTTCGGCCTGTGGCCCTGCAACTACTTCCAGGTGTTGGAGAACTCCCCCGACACCACCCACACCGGCATCCTCCACGCGGGCACCGGCGGCGAGCGCAGCGACATCTGGGGGCACGAGATCCCGCACGTCATCTGGAGCGAGGACGAGTACGGCATCCTCTGCGTCGCCGAGCGCAGCAACTTCCGCCGCTCGGCGCACATCATCATGCCGACCATCAACCGTCTGCCGCAGCCCTGGCCCGGCGGCAAGTTCAAGTGGCCGCGCCACTCGGCCATCTTTCGCACGCCCGTGGATGACACCCACACGCTGATCCTCAGCGTCGTCTTCACGCCGTTCGTGGACGGCCGCGCCCCGGAGCTGCCCCCCGGCTGCACGTTCGACATCACCGACCAGCTCCACGTCCACCGCCTGCAAGACCTCCAGGCCATCGTCAGCCAGGACGAGATCTACGACCGCCAGCAGGAGCGCCTCGGCGCCTCCGACCGCGGCGTCATCATGCTCCGCAAGCTGATCCGCGACGGCATCGAGGCCGTGCAGCGCGGCGAGGACCCGCCGTGTGTCTGGCGCACGCCCGACCGCGACCGCCTGCTCGACTTCACCGATACGGTCTTCGACGAGCTGATGGTGCCGGCGCTCGCCTAGCATCGCGTCAAGACAGCAACGCGGAGGGCCACGATGCTGACCAGTAGCGTCGCCGAGCTGATGGCCGAGCTGGATGCCATGGCCAACGCCCAGTTCGAGACTCCGGAGTTCCGCCACCTGTTCGCCGTGCCGATGACGCTGGCCCGCGCGCGCTGCTACACGATCCAGATGACCCACTTCGTGCTGAATCGGCGCACCTGCTGGGCCTACGTGCAAGCCTCGGCGCCGCTCGACGTGAAGCGGCTCGTCTGCGCCCACGAGCAGGAGGAGCTGATCCACGACACGCGCGCCGGCGCCGACCACCCGACGCTCGCCGCGCGCGAGGCCGCCGTCCTGGGCCTGACCTGGGAGGAGATCGAGCAGGCCGAGCTGGTGCCCGGCGTGGCGGCGGCGTTCTACGCCTGGATTCACCTGGCCAAGGACCTCCCCTGGCTGGAGGCGTTCACGGCGTCGAGCGTCATGGAGCGCCGCAACAGCGACGCTATCGTGCAGGGTGGCGGCGTGTCGGCGCGCATGGCCCGCAAGATGGCGCGCGAGCTGAACCTGTCCCTCGAACAGTTCGTGAACGCCACCACCCATATGGCGGCCGACGTGGACCACGCCTCGCTGATGGAGCAGGTCGCGGCGCGATACGTGACCACCGACGAGGCGCGGCGCGCGGTCATCCGCGCCGCCCGCGAGACCTACGTCATCGACCGCGCCTTCCGCGCCGCCATCGCCGAGGCCATGGAAGACCTGGAGTAGCCGCGCCGCTAGCGCACGAACCGCTCGTCGATCACGTCTTCCACGTGGAAACCGCTCAAACGCGGGTTCGCCGCGGCGAGGTCCGCGAGCATCTGGCGGTAGCCCTCGACGGGCGGTGCCGGCGGGTCGGGATAGAGGCCGGCGTAGTGCGCCCGGGTGTCCTCCACCTCGGCGCCGTGCTCCGCGAGGTCGAGGCCGAAGAAGGCGGCGATCCCCGCGCTGGCGACGGCGGGCTGCTCGTGGTAGAGCCGAATGCCCTGGCGCAGCGCCTGCATGAAGCGCGCGAGCACCTCCGTGCGCCCCGCGAGCGCGCTCTTGCTGGTGACGACGGCCGTGGTGGGCACCGGCCGCTCGACGACCGACCCCACCTGCAGCAGCTCGCGCAGCCCCTCGGCGCGGGCGAGCGCCGTCACGGGCGGTTGGAGCGCGGTGGCGTCGGCGGCGCCGGCCTGGATGGCCGCCAGGCGATTGGGCTGGCCGCCCCCGACGACGAGGAAGGCTACGTCCTGCGGGTCAATGCCGAAATGCTGCAGCGCGTCGAGCAGGGCGTTGTGATCGGCGGAGTTGATGCCGTTGATCGCCAGTCGCTGGCCGCGCAGGTCGGCGACCGTCTGCAGGCGCGGCGCCGCGAAGACGACGTGCTCGCGGCGGTTCACCAGCCCGCCGATGACGGCCAGCTCCGCGCCCTCCGCGGCCGCGCTGAGCGTGGGCTCGCCGCCGAGAAAGGCCACGTCCACGTCGCCCGTCAGCAGCGCCGGCACCATGCGCGCCGGTCCCTCGACGTACAGCACCGTCGCGTCGAGCCCGTTCGCGGCGAGCGTGCCGCTGTCCAGCAGCACCTGGGCGATCGCCTGTGAGCCGGTGCGCACGGAATAACCAAGCTTCATCGGCAGCGGCGCGGCGGCCGTGGCTGCCGGCGTGGGCGCGGCCGCGGGTGGCGCCGTGCTGGGCGGGCGGGCCGTCGGCGCGCTCGGGGCGCGGCTGGGCGCGGGCGCCCCGCCAGGCGCCGGTGCCGCGCAGCCGGCCAGCAGCCCGAGCGTCACGAGGAGGCACGCGCCCGCGAACCAGCCGGGGCCGCGGGAGAGCCTGATCCGAGAGCGCGTCACGGCAAGGCCCTCCTCCGCGCTGGCCGACCGGCTGGCCGGCGCGCGCCACCCGCTCACCAGCCGACCGCCTGGCGCGCGCCGGTGGCCTGCTCCACGAAGCGCCGGAGCAACGCGGCCAGCTCGTCGGGCACTTCCAGGTTCGGCGAGTGGCCGACGCCGTGCCAGACCTGCAGGCCGGTGCCCTTCGGGTACTTGGCCCACGTGCGCAGCAACTGCTCGATCGGGATGGTGCGGTCGGCGTCGCCGCACGCGAGCAGGACGGGCATCGGCAGCCGCGCGACCTGCTCGCCCAGCCGCAGCCGGTAGAGCGAGCGCACGGTGCCGCGCAGCCGCGGCTCGGGGGCGGTGCGCACGTCCTCGGCGAGCTGCGCGAACAGTGGCGCGTGCGGGCCGCCGTGCGGGAGGCCCAGGCCCTCGTCGGCGGCGCCGCGCGCGAGGGCGGCACGGCGCGCGGCCATGCGCTCCTCGACGGCCCGGTCGATCTCCGCGGGCGAGGCGGCGGCGCGGCCGTCGGGATCGGTGGGGTCCACAAGGACGAGCGCCTTGAGCAGCTCGGGGTGGTCCACGGCGAAGCGGGCGACGGTGGCGCCGCCCATCGAGTGGCCGACGAGCGTGAACTCACGCAGGCCAAGCTGGCCGACCAGCTCGTACAGGTCGGCGGCGAACACGTCCACGCCGTAGGCCGCCTCGTCGGGCGGCGCGTCGGTGGCGCCCGCGCCGCGCAGGTCGGGCGCCACCGTGTGGTAGCGGTCCTCCGGCAACGCCTGCTGCACGAGCTGCCAGACGCGGCCCGACATCTGGAACCCGTGGACGAGCACGAGCGTCTCGGGGCCGTGGCCGCGCTCGTAGTAGTGAAGGCGCACCTGGCTCAACTGCGCGTAAGGCATCGCCGCCTCCTCTACAGGACTGTCCCCATCCTCAAGAGCGCGGGGCGGGATTCGGGGTATCGCGGAGGAAGCGCAGGATGCCATCGGCCAGGCCGCGCGCGGCGGCGTCGGGGTTGCCGAGCAGGATGCCGCGGTCGGCGGCGTTCGTGAGAAACCCGGTCTCCACGATCGCTTGCGGCACGCCGGGAGCGACGGCGTGGCAGTAGCGCCGCGAGTTGAAGGCGTAATAGTAGCGCATGCGGAGCGAGACGTGCTCGTCGTCACGGGGCAGGCCGGTGGCCGCGCCGTAGGCGGCGTTCAGCGTCTCGACGAGATCGTCGTCCGCCGCGGGCACGGAGCTAAAGCCGGGGCGCGCGACCTTGAAACCGCGCAGACGGCCGGAGGTGTCGCCGTCGGCGTGGATGGCGACGAAGGCGTGGGCCTGGTAGCCCTCGGGGATCGTCGTGGGCAGAACGTCGACCTCCACGCCGGCCGCTTCGAGCAGCGCCTTGGTGCGCAGCGCGAGGTCGAGGTTGACCTCCCACTCCTGCTTGCCGCCGCCGCTCGTGCCCCCCTGCAGGCCACGCAGCTCGAACGGTACCTGCTCCACCAGCCAGTGCCCAGCCTGGAGGCCGACGCGCTTAGGGCCGGGCGGGTTCCACACTGCGGCCGGCGGCAGCGGCTCGCGGAAGAGCCGCCGCCGCTCCTCCGGGCTCAGGCTTGCCAGCGGCAGCGGGGCGCCGTCGCACGCGGCCAGGCTGGCGCTCGCCGCATCGCTCTCGTCCGCCGCGCCGGCGCGGTCCGCGTCCGGCACGGCCTCGGTCTCGCTGTTGGGCGCGCCGGGGTCCAGCGTCTGGGCGCCGCTCGCGTCGCGAAAGGCGACCTGCGCGGGCGACGCATCCGCGGCCACCCCGCCGGAGCCTCCTACGCTCGGGGGAGCAGGCGCGGGCGCTGGAGCGGGGGCCGGGCCGGCGCAGGCGGTCGTCAGCAACAGCAAGCCAGCGAGCGCGGGCAGCCAGCCTCGTGACTGGCCCCGATGAGTAGGTTTGGACGTGGTCATGCTCCTAATCTCGGCTATCAATGGGCGACAGATAGCCGCTTTCTAGCGTGAGAGGGTTACGGCTGCTGGAGAGAGTCTAGCAGAGCGGTGGGGCGGGCTGGGGCGATTTACTACAGTTGCTTACAGGCTGCTATTCGGGCAGGAGCCGCAGGGCGTCGATGTGGCGGGGGCGCAGCATGCCGAAGTGGCGTTGGCCGGCATGGGATAGGCTTGACCTGTGGTGCGTCCCGCCACCGCGAGGAGGCCGGGGCTTGACCCGCGCTCGGCGGCACTCCATAATCGGCCAGTCCAGCCGAGAGCCGCCGTGCGTGGCGTGCGCCATCGCCGCGGCGGCCCGGCCGAGCGCGGCAGATCTCTCCCGAATCCAGCCAGGCTGGCCGTATTCCGCCTTGCACGCCAACGCGACGCGCTTGGCTGGCGGCTGGCGGGCCGCCGCCCGCACCGCTCTCTGAGGGCCGCCGGCCGACCGGCCGGCCCCGGGGGTAGCCACGCGCCAGGAGGAGAGCCCGACCGATGGAGCGCTCGCACAGCGGCCACACCCACTCGAGCGACACCCCCTACCACGAGCACGACGAGCTAGACGCCGCCTACTTCGGGCTTTTCCACCACCATCACGGCGACCACACCCACGACGACGAGCCGCCGCCGACGCCCGAGCAGCTCGCCGCGCTCGGCAAGGCCATCTGGGACGTGGACAACGTCGAGCTAACGACGGTCGGCGTGGACGTGGGCTCGTCCACGTCGCACCTGATGTTCGCGCGCGTGCACCTACAGCGCCTCAAGGAGGACATGTCCAGCCGCTTCGTGGTGGTGAACCGCGAGATCCTCTGGTGCTCGCCGATCCTGCTGACGCCGTACCGGCCGGACAACACGATCAACGCCGAGCGCCTGCAGACCTTTTTCAAAGAGGCGTATGCGGCGGCGGGGCTGGAGCCGAGCGCGGTGGACGCGGGCGCCGTGATCCTGACGGGCGAGGCGCTGAAGCGCAGCAACGCGCGCGCCATCGCCGACCTGTTCGCGGCGGAGACGGGCAAGTTCGTCTGTGCCTCCGCGGGCCACCATCTGGAGGCGCTGCTGGCCGCCCAGGGCTCGGGCGCGCTGCTGCTCTCGCGGCAGCGACGGCAGAATGTGCTGAACGTGGACATCGGCGGCGGGACCAGCAAGTTCGCGCTCGTCCACGACGGCCAGGTGCTGCACACGGCCGCCGTGGCGATGGGCGGGCGGCTGGTGGCGTTCGGGCCGGACGGCGGACTGGTGCGCATCGAGGGGCCAGCGCGGCAGATCGCCGAGGCGGCCGGCGTGGAGCTGGCGCTCGGCGAGCCGCTGCCGCCCGAGGCGCGGGCGCGGCTGGTGCGCACCATGGTAGACGTGCTGGCGAGCCTCGTGCGCGAGGAGCCGAGCGACCTGGCGCGCGCGCTACTGGTGACGGCCGCGATGCCGCGCGACGTGCCGCCCGAGGCCATCGCCTTCTCGGGCGGCGTGGCCGAGTACGTCTACGGCCGCGAGACGACGGACTACGGCGACCTGGCGCCGGCGCTGGCGGTCGAGGTGCGTGCCGCGCTGGCCGATGGGCGCATCGCCCTGCCGCTGCTGGAGCCGGCGCAGCGCATCCGCGCCACCGTCATCGGCGCGTCGCAGTTCTCGGTGCAGCTCAGCGGCAACACGATCTTCATCTCCGACACGGCGCACCTGCCGCTGCACAACCTGCCGGTGTTGTTTCCGCCGCTCGACCCGGCCGCGCCGCTGCAGGCCGAGGAGGTGGCCGCGGCGATCCGCTGGGCGCTGAAGCGGTTCGACCTCCACGACGGGCACGAGGCGCTGGCGCTGGCCTTCCGCTGGTCTGGCGATCCCCTCTACGCCCGGCTGCGGGCGCTCGCGGAGGGCATCGTGCAGGGGCTGCCGCACACCATCGAGCACCGGCGGCCCCTCGTGCTGCTGCTCGACGGCGACGTGGGGAAGACGCTCGGGCACGTGCTGAAGGACGACCTGCGCGTCGCGAGCGACGTCATCTCGATTGACGGCATGCAGCTCAAGGAGTTCGACTACATCGACGTGGGCGCGCTCTTGGAGCCGCAGAACGTCGTGCCGGTGGTCATCAAGTCGCTGCTGTTC
>Ga0070741_10014810_pt1 | contig 13394 bp, 9 predicted proteins | sample Coa_R1_4_FD_66440 | JGI IMG/M metagenome (GOLD analysis project Ga0070741, IMG submission 66440) | Surface soil microbial communities from Centralia Pennsylvania, which are recovering from an underground coalmine fire - Coalmine... | ecosystem: Environmental > Terrestrial > Soil > Unclassified ... | reverse complement strand
CCTCAGTGCCGCACGCGGCCAACGCGATTGGCGGCATTCCGTGGAAAGGCGTGATTCTGTTGGGCAGCCTTCAGGCTTTTTTGGGCGCGGTGATTGTGGCCATTGGAGTACGCGAAGGGCCTTTTGCAATGCCGCAATCACGTTTTGACCCGGCACAGATTTTTGAGATTGTCCGCAATAAGCCTCTGCGTTTGGCCAACCTTGGCTACCTGGGACACATGTGGGAGCTCTACAGCATGTGGGGCTGGATTGCTGTGATATTTGCCGCTTCTACCGGCTGGCCACGCGTTCAATATGAATGGGTGACAGCGCTGGCGATTGCCATTGGCGCAGTAGGCTGCATCTGGGCTGGAGCAGCGAGCGATCGTTTGCAAGACCAGCAGGCTTCAATGCGTGTAGCACAACGCGCGCGAGTAACGATGATCGCCATGGCTATTAGCTCTGCGTGTTGTGTGCTGGCGGCACTGGTATTGCATCGGCCAGCCTTGTTGATTCCGCTGGCGATGATCTGGGGCATTGCCGTGATTGCCGATTCCGCGCAGTTCTCTACTATCATCAGCGAAGTCTCCGACAAAAATTATGTTGGCACGGCGCTGACATGCCAGGTGGCGCTGGGATTTTTGCTGACGGCAGGAGTTATTCGATTGATTGCCGCGATTGCCGCCCACTATGGATGGAATTGGGCGCTGGCCAGCATGGCTCTGGGGCCGCTGCTTGGCATTTGGGCAATGAGTGGACTGTTGGCGCGCGGGCCCGCAACTGCAGTTTCCCGCTGAATTTACTAAAAGTGCAATTCATGTTGCAGCGCGGTGTACCATATAATTTTGAAGTCTCCTGTCCTTTTCTGAAAACAAAAACAGCAAGTAATCTTGTACAAAACACCTTTCGCTCTGCCAGAGATTTCCTGACTTTATTTGTTGCGTGATATTCTTCCACCGCTTCAAAATATTATTTCTTAAAGACGGAAGCGAAATATTGCATCGCTATGAAACTGCGGACTCTTTTATCTTTCATCCTGCTGTTGGGCTTACTTGCGGATCTGCCAGCGATGGCGCAAGAGCCAAAAGCCACGCCAGTACCGCCATCGCCACAAGCGCCAGCAGCAAGTGAATCCAGAGTAACCGAGCCGCCACACGCAATGACTGCGGACGACGTTCACGCGTTTCTTGACGGTTTTGTTCCCATGCAACTTGAACGCGAGAACATAGCCGGCGCTGTGGTGCTGGTGGTGAAGGATGGCTCGATTCTGTTTGCCAAAGGCTACGGGTATAGCGACGTTGAGAAGAAAACACCGGTCACCGTGGATGCGACGCTCTTTCGGCCTGGTTCCATTTCCAAACTTTTTACATGGACGGCTGTGATGCAACTGGTGGAGCAAGGACGGCTCGACCTGGAAAAGGATGTCAGTGCTTATATTGACTTCACAATCCCACCGAAATTTGGCAAGCCCATAACGCTGCGCGATCTGATGACGCACACGCCCGGGTTTGAAGAACAGATCAAAGACCTGATCACTGACGATGCCGTGCCAATAGAAACGCTCAAGCAGCATGTTTCACAGCACATTCCTGAGCGCATCTATCCGCCTGGGACCACGCCTGCTTATTCCAATTATGGCGCAGCGCTGGCCGGGTACATTGTTGAGCGCGTTTCTGGACAGCCTTTTAATAACTACCTTGCCGAACACATTTTCAAGCCGCTGGGGATGACGCGTTCAACTTTTGTTCAGCCGCTGCCGGCTGAGCTGAAGCCGCTTATGTCGAATGGCTATAACGTGGGTTCCGGCAAGGCCAAGCCATTTGAGATTATTGAAGAAGCTCCCGCCGGTGCGCTGGCAACCACGGCTGCCGACCTTTCGCGCTTCATGATCGCCCACCTGCAGAATGGAAAATTTGAGAACACGCAGATCCTCCGTCCGGAAACCGCGACCCAGATGCACTCGCGGCAATTTGGACTAAGTCCTGCGCTGAATGCAATGTGCCTTGGCTTTTATGAAGAGACGCGCAATGGGCATCGCATTATCGGCCACGGTGGAGACACGATTTACTTCCACAGCGACATGCACCTGATGCTGGATGACGGAATAGGCTTTTATGTTTCTTACAACAGCGCCGGCAAGGGCGATATAAGCGCACGCACCGCGCTCTGGGAGCATTTTCTTGATCGCTATTTTCCGTACACGCCGCCCAAAGTTGAAAAGCTCTCCACGGCCGATGCCGACGCCAAAGCCGTAGCCGGGCATTACCTCACCAGCCGTCGCTCTGAGAGCAATTTTCTGAAAGTAGGGGCAGTGGATGATGATCTTAAAGTCACGCCTGATGAAAACGGCACTATCAGGGTTGAACCGCTCAAGGATTTCAATGGCCAGCTGAAAAAATGGCAGGAGATTGCGCCACTCGTCTATCGATCAGTGAACGGGCAAGACCTGATTGCCTTCCGCCAACTCGACAACAACCGGATGCAACTTGTCCCCAACTTCCCTGCCGTGGTTTATCAGCGCGTAAATTTGGCTGCCAACAGCGACTTCAACCAGATGTTGATATTCGCGGCCATCATTGTTCTGTGCTTAACGCTAATCTTTTGGCCGGTGGGTGCGCTCGTGCGCTTGCATTATCACCATCGGCTGGAGCTTGACGCCAAATCTTTGCGCTTGCGTCCGTGGGTACGGCTGGTCTGCGCGATTGACATTGCATTCCTGCTTATCTTCTTTAAGGTGGTGACCAGCGATTCACTCGCCACGTTCAGCTCACGCAGCGACTTCAAGTTTCACTTCATCCAGACGCTCGGGGCTGTGGGCGCTGTGGGGATTGTGGTGGTAGTTCTTGCCTGCCTCAGCTCATGGCGCGATCCGCATGAGTGGTTCTGGTCAAAGATGTGGAATCTTCTCCTGCTGCTGGCGTGCGTGGCCTTTGTATGGTTCTCAATCCACTGGAACCTGCTGAACTTCAACTTGAACTATTAGCGATTGCGAATCGCTCGAGTCAAATACATAAAGACGACGTCCTGGTTGAGACGTCGTCTTTATGCTTTGCGCCCTGTTAAAGTTTGTCTTTAGGTCTTCTATTCGCGCAATTGTCACCGTCAAAATACTACTGTGCAGTAAAAGTCGCCGCGCACAACGCTACTTTTTGCTGGATGGCTGCCACGTTGCCGCTGGGGGCTGCAACTGCTCCGCCGATTGGAATCGGTGTAGGAGAAGCCTGAGGAACTGGCGTGGGAGAAGGCTGAGGCGCCGGCGCCGACGCACAATCGCTTGGCGGCTTGGTTCCATGAATTGCCTGTCCGGCGGAGCCTGGGCCGTGCAGCTCATTATTTTGGCCACAGCCATAGCCGGTTGTTTTTGTGCCACCGCAACCAACCTGGATTCCACCAAAGCGCGGGCGTCCGACCGTGGTATAACCGCCTACCAGCACTCCGGAAGGAACAATGGGAATGCCCTGCGATTGCGGATCAAAACCGGTGCTTGAGCTTTGCACCCAGTTGCCGCTTCCGGTAATCGGGAATGAGCACGCTCCACTCGGAGTGGAGCAATCCACTGTGTGCACGTCACCCGGGGGATTCACGTTGGTGAAGGTCAGGACCGGCGTAACCGTAAAGCTTGATGAATAGGTCCCGCCTTCTGAGGTGGTGGTAGTAAAGCTGATAGAGCCGGTGCCGCTCTGGTTCGCCAGCGCAGTGGTCACGTGATAAGTGCGCCCATCCTGCAGCTGCATATCAGGACTGGAAGCCAGGTTCAGCCCTTTAAGCGAGAGCGTGCCGGTGAAATTGCTGCCGAGAGTAACCGGCCCGCGTGAAACCAGCGTATCCGCCTGGCCGAGTGATGAGTTCAGCGGAACGCCGGTGAACGATACCACCGAATTTTTTGGCAGCGAACCTAAAAGTGTGCCGATATTCACGTTGCCGAAGTGAGAAAAATCAACCTGGGTCCCGGTGCCGGTGACCCACGTGTCGTCTTCAGCCGGAATGGTTTGAGCGTTAACTGAGACCGTTGCTATGGCAGCGAGCAAAATCGTTGCCAGCAGCATTTGCGCAGTGCGATGCATATTTGCCTCCTCTAGCAAGTTGCAGGCCCATGAACTGGATTAACTCTAGAAGAGGGTTATGGGACAAAACTTCTCTGGGATTGCGAGGTTGTGGGTGTCAGAATGGAACATCGAATTACCGAATTTTTATACAGGATCTTCGTTTTTTCATTGACAGCGAAAGCATCTTCGCCTATGCTGTCTAAGTACGACTTTCGACCGAGTACGAGACACGACCGAGAGCGGCATCGGGGAACACAGCTTTTTAGCTCCTTAGCTTTGGGCTAAAGGTTGAACGAATCCAAAAGGCCTGCAACTTGAAGAGCATCCGCCAGGGCGACTTTAACTCCAACAAATCAAAAGAGTTGGTTGGGGATCCCGAAGTTTGCCGGTTGGCCTGTGCCTTAGAGACCAGCGGTAAGCCTGAGTAGCCGGCTTGTTTCACTGACTGCCACCTTGCATACTTGAAGTGTGTCGGAACAGCAGTTCTTAGTATTTAGTAATAAGTTTTTAGCAAAACTAAAACCAAGCAAAGCCAGAGCCATCCAGCACACGGATGGCTTTTTTATTCTCTGCCCATTCACGCCACGCCCCATCCGTTCTGCAAGAACACGGAACGAATGGGGGCCCGCAAGAACCAACCATCGCAAAAAAATGAATACACACGGAGCCAGCAATGACCAAAGACGAGATTATTGCCATTATCAAGGAGTGCGCAGCGGAGTTGGGGCGTGTCCCGAACGTGCCGCAATTAGAAAAGACAGGCCGGATAACGCGATATCAGATCGACCGAGTATTTGGTTCATATGCGGACGTATTAGAAGCGTGTGGACTGCAGGGCCGAGGGGCCGGGTTTCGGATAGATGAGGATGAGTTGACGCGCGACTTTGCCCTGGCGGTCCGGAAGCTAGGACGGATTCCGACATCCTCCGAATGCCGGCTGCACTCAAAGTACAGCATTCATCCATACCTGAGATGCTTTGAGACGTGGACCAAAGTTCCGCAGGCGGTGATGGCATCCTTGATGCGCGCACGAGATCGGGAGGAGTGGGAAGATGTGCTTGAGATCCTGGGGAAGAGGTTAAAGTCAAAGGCAAAGGAAAACGGCGAGACGTCAAAATCAGAAAATTCTTCACCTTCAGGAAGGCAAATTCACTATCAAGATACTTTTTATGGACCTCCGCTTTTCCCTTGTGCGGTGACTTACGCGCCGATCAACGAACTTGGGGTGATGGTGCTTTTTGCGGCGATGGCGAGAGACCTGGGATTCACCATTACGCACATACAGGGACAGTTTCCGGATGGCGAGGTGATGCGGGAGGTGGAACCAGGCCGCCATCAACGGCTGCCGGTGGAGTTTGAATTTGAAAGCCGCAATTTTGTAACGCATGGGCACCCGGTGGATGGGTGCAAGATGATTATTTGCTGGCGGCATAACTGGCCGGAGTGTCCGGTGGAGGTGCTGGAGCTGAAGAGCGTGATGGAGAAGTGGAGGAAGTGAGCGCATTTGTTTTCTAGTCCCGTGTAGCGGGACGGTCGGTAATAGCCCGCCGTTTCAACGGCGGGAAAAGATAGAGGTTTAACAAAAGTCCCCTTTAGGGGACGACTGAAACCAGCTAAAATGCCGAGCGCATGTCTCACACATATTGCAGCGCCCTTTTCCATTGTGTGTTTTCCACCAAAGATCGCCGGCCAATCATTCCTTTGAATCTGAAAGGGCGACTTTGGCCATACATTGCGGGAATTGCACGTGTGAATCAATTCAAAGCCCTAGCGGTCGGCGGTATGCCAAACCATGTTCATGTTCTCTTGTCTTTGCCGGCAACAATGACCATCGCCAAAGCTCTCCAATTAATTAAAGGCGGATCGTCGAAATGGATCAACGATCATCTTGAGCGGCGTTCATTTGTCTGGCAGGATGCATACGCTGGTTTCAGCATCGGCATTTCACAAGTTGAGAACACGGTTCGATATATCAACGACCAGGAACGACACCATAAGCGCATGACCATTGATGAGGAATTAAGCGCGCATGTTGGAGCGACATGGAATCAAACTGCTGGATTGAAATCCCTTTGGTTTCAGCCGTCCCCTAAAGAGGACTTTGTTTAAATCTCTATTCTTCCCCGCCGTTGAAACGGCGGGCTATTACCATGCGTCCCGCTACGCGGGACTGAACAGGCTACCCCATCGCCTTTCCCAGCTTCTCCAGCGCAGGCCCCAACTCTTGCGGCTTTTTCAGCACGCCTTCAAATAGATCGCCGACACGGTCGAAGCGACGCAGGACGTTGGCGATGTGGAATTGCTGCGGCTTGAGGCCAGGGACAACTTCTTCCCACTTGAGCGGCGTGGCCACTGGAGCGCCGGCATGGGCGCGCAGAACGTAGGGCGCTGAAATGGTTTTGGCGCTGGCATTTTGCAGATAGTCGAAATAGACCTTGCCCTTCTCTCGCGCGGAGACGGTACGCGGCGTGGTGAAGAGATCAGGCCGTTCGGCGGCGACCCAGCGGGCCAGCACTTCAGCAAATGTCCGCGTCTGGTTGAACTCGTAGATTGGTTCCACCGGGACATAGATATGCATGCCGTTGCCACCGGTGGTCTTGGGATATCCCTCAAGCCCGATGAGCCGCAGCTTGTCATGAATGAGCCGCGCGGCTTCAACAATGCGGTCATAACCGCAGTGGTAGGGGTCGAGATCGATCAGGATGAAGTCAGGATGCTCCAGGGATCCGAGGCGGCACATATATGGGTTCTGATCGATGCAGCCGAGGTTGGCCAGAAAGAGCAGAGACGGCCGGTCATCGCAGATCACGCGGGTCTTTGAATTTGCACCAACTGAATTTGCACCAACTGAATTTGCACCAGCAGAATTTGCACCAACCGATCCTGTTCCGCCCGACTGGGAGCCTGACTCTTCGTCGTCGGCCAACTCTTCGCGGTGCAGCCAGTCTGGAAAGCCAGACGCGTCTTTCTGGAAGAAGAAATCGTGATCGATGCCGTTGGGGTATCGCTTGAGCGAGAGCGGACGGTCCACGAGATGCGGCACCAGCAGGTCAGCCACGCCGTCATAGAAGTTGATGAGGTCGCGCTTGGTGTATCCGTCTGCGGGATAGAAAACTTTTTTCAGATTGGTGAACTTGAGCTGGCGGCCTTCAATGATGAGCGTGGCCTCGGCTTGGTCCGGCGAGAGCAGCGCTTCCCTTTCCGCGGGCGGGGCGGGTGCAGCATCGGCGGCGGTGAGGCCGGTTTCGCGCACGACTTCTTCAGCAGTAACGTCATTGCGCAGGCCAAGGAATACCGGAGCGCGCAGGCGATTATCGTCGGTCCACGCAGTGAACTTGATAGTGCAGACCAGCTCAGGCTTGACCCAGATAACCTCGCCGACATCTCTGGGCACGCCGCTGAGCACAGGCTTTTGGGTGATGAGCGGCTTGAGTTTTTCAAACATCGCTTTGAGCGACTGCTGCGTGAAGCCCGAGCCGACGTTTCCAGCATAGAGCAACGATTTATCTTTGTGATAGCCGAGCACGAGCGAGCCGAAGTAATCACGCTCACCTTCAATGAAGCCGCAGATGATGAAGTCCTGCTGCGTGGTGACCTTGATCTTGAGCCAGGCGTTGCTGCGGCGGGACTCATAACGGCTCTGCGCCTGCTTGGCGAGGATGCCTTCAAGGCCCTGTGCACGCACAGCTTGCAGCAGCTCTTCTCCCTTGCCGGCAAAATGGTCAGAATAACGGACGCTTTCATTGGGCAGCAGGATTGAGGCCAGAAGCTGGCGACGGTCAATGAGCGCGGCTTTGCGCAGGTCGTATCCGTTGAGGTAGAGGAGGTCGAAGGCAAAGAAGTTCAGCGGCGGCCGGGTTGCGCCCTTGAGCGCAGGCTTGGTGCCAAAGCCAGTGTAGTTCTGCAGATGCTGGAAGCTGGGGCTGCCCTTTTCATCAAACGCGACCACTTCGCCATCGATGATGGCGGTCTCGGCCTTCACACATTGCTGCAGTGCTTCAGCAATGGGCGCAAACTGCTTATTTAGATTGTTGCCGCGGCGGGAAGACATAGTTACTTTGCCCGCTGCGATAAAGCAGAGCGCGCGGTAGCCGTCCCACTTGACCTCATAAAGCCAGTCTGTTCCCGGAGGAATTCCAGTGACGAGCGTGGCGAGCATTGGCTCAAGCGCCGTCGGCATCTCGGCTTTGACTGCGCCTTCAATGGCTGAAATTTCGGCTGTACCCTGGAGCACACTGCGCGTATCGCTCTCTGGGTCCCAGCCTTCGCGGACAGCGAAGTCTTTTTTCTTGATCAGAAGCCAGTCTTTGCCTTTGCTGCGGTTGGTGCGAACAAGGGCAAACTCTCCAGCGAGCTTTTGGCCGTGCAGTTTGAATTTGAGATCACCAGCTTTCCATTGCTCTTCAGGAGTTTTGTCGGTCAGCCACTCGTAGGTGCCACGATCCCACAAAATGACGTTGCCGGCGCCGTAGTTGCCGCTGGGGATAGTGCCCTCAAAGCTGCCGTAATCGAGCGGATGGTCTTCTACGTGAACGGCGAGGCGCTTGATAGCGGGATCGAGCGTGGGGCCGTGGGGCAGCGCCCAGGACTTGAGCACGCCATCCATTTCCAACCTCAAGTCATAGTGGAGACGTCGTGCGCTATGTCTCTGAATAAAAAAGCGGTTCTCCTTTTGCTCAGCCTCTTTGGCAGGCGGCTCTGGCGTGCGCGAGAAGACTCTTTTTCGCCGGTACTCTTCTAGTGACATGGGCTATTCGAGAGATTGTAATGCACAGTTATTTGTGCTTTCATACAGGTCTACGCCCGTATTCGGAGAATTCAATGGCCAGTACCGTCTGGAAGGGACATCTTACCTTCGGCTTGCTGTCGCTCCCGGTTAAATTGTACAGCGCAGCGAGAAGTGAATCCGTAGGCTTCAACCAACTCCATAAGCATGACAATTCGCGCGTGAAGAACGTGCTTTATTGCCAGGCGGAAGATAAGCCCATCCCGCGGACAGAAGTTTGCAAGGGCTACGAATATTCCAAGGACCAGTACGTGGTCATTGATGATGACGACATCAAAAAAGTCGCCCCGAAAACCGCGAAAACAATGGAAGTTTTGGAGTTCGTGAAGGCTGCGGAAGTCGACGCGGTTTTTCTTGAAAGCTCCTATTACATGGCGCCCGACGAAGCTGGCGAGAAGCCCTATGCCCTGCTCTTTGAAGCGCTGCGCCAGAGCGGCTGTGTCGGCGTGGCAAAGATCGCGATGCACAATCGCGAACACATCGTCATTCTGCGTCCCGGGCCGAAGGGCATTCTGCTCCACACCATGTACTACCCTGATGAGATTCGCCAGGTGGAAGAGTTCCGCACCGACACAAGCCTTGTGAAAGACCAGGAGCTCAAGATGGCCAAGATGCTGATTGAATCTCTTCTGGCCTCATTCGAACCTGAGAAATACAAAGATGGCTATCGCGAAAACTTGATGAAGATGATTGATGCCAAAGTTGCCGGCAAGGAAATTGTTGCGACAACTGAAACGAAGCACAAAGCGCCGGTGATTGATATTTTAGAGGCGCTGAAGATGAGCATCGCTGAAGCCAAGAAGCCGATACGCTCTTCTACCGGAACAGCCGCCGCACCAGACGAAGAGGCTGCCCCAGTCAAGAAAGGGCGTAAAGCCGGCAGCTAGGATCGCCGCCGCAAATTATTCCAGCAAAAATTACTGCATCTTGCCCGGCGTAACCTTCACTGCTTTGTTCTTTTCAAAAGTCATGGTCACCGGATGGCCGCCATTCTCAAACTCAATGGTGCGATCACCGTATTTTTCTGAATCCGAACTACCCGCAGCGCCAAACGCAAAGCTGGCCTGCAGCTCGCTCATCCCCATTGCGCCTTCATGTTTATCAATGGCGCTCCAGATTTCCGGCGGCCAGTGCTTGTAGAGTTCATGCGGATCATCCAAGAACAGCAGATCGTTTACCGTAAAGGTGTAATCATCACCGGTGTTCATTCCAATAGAGGCAGCATATAGACCCGATTCACCTGCCATTTCAAATACCGCCATGATCTGTTTTTGCACCACTGATACTTCTCCGGGTTTAAGCGCAACCGGCTTGCGCGCAAGAATAACGTCCTTGACCTGCAACTTGGCCAGCGGCGGCAGCAGCCCAACCTGTTTAAAATTTACGCTCTTCGTGCTCTTGTCATAGCGATAATAAGGAACCTGGTTCCCGCTTTTCACCCACACCGGCTTGTCTACCAGCTCTTTCTTTGCGGACTCCACGTTGTAAGGAAAAATCTTGTGTGGCGTGACGTAATCGTCCTGGTTGGTTGAATAGGTTGGTTCGGCCTTCTTCGCTGGCGTGCTCGTATCGCGACGGCTGTACCACAAATAGCCCCCTTCAATGGCTCCAGCCACCGCAAAAGCAATCAGCGTGATGCTCAACCGCTTCTTGAGATCAGAATCCATAGTGGATTCAATGTATCACGCCATACAATGATCAACGCTGTCCTTCGAACCCGACGTCCCTTTATTCGCTTGCGGCCCACATAAACCAAAGTGCTAGCATGCCCAGCGACAATATGGGAGCGTGCCATCGCAATATGTTTTGTTTAAAAGCGCCAATAACAGCGCACGCTAGTCCACCCAATGAAAGCAGGATTCCCATCCTGTAAATCTGCAGCAACACGGGATCATAGTGCCGAAATCCGTTGCCTAGAAATGCAAACAGAATGCTGCAAGCAGCCAGCAAAGCTGAAGCAGAGCCAAGCACGAATCCAATGAATGAAATTTTTAGAGCCGGACCACGTGGTTGGCGCCGCCAACGAACCCAGCCCGTAACAAGGACAACCGGCACTACGATGTACGCCAAGATGAAGATCGATATAGGCAGCCGTTCCATTTTTTTCGACACCCTCGTCTATAGCTTGAACAGTTTACTTTCACCTAGTGCCCTGTGGCACCTCAGTATTTTGCCTGACGCCCGAGTAGGAGAGGTTGTCTCTTAAGCGCAGCAAAGGGCCTTATTGCTACTTACAATTCAGCTCTGCTAATTTGTCGGTGTTCAAATTACCGCCTCATCAGTAGATTCCCAATCACAAGCAGTCATTCGGAAAGGATGCTGTGTCGTCGCTTAGGGCAATGGCCTTGTCCGCAATTCTTGCACTCTCCGTTACAGCCTGGGGAGCAACGGAGTTTCCTGCAAAAGTTACTGGAAAGCGGGCAAACATCTTTGTCATCACGTTACAGATGAACGGGAAGGACCGGCACTTCGTCGTGGACACAGGGTGCAGCATTTCGGTGCTCGACCGTGACGCCTTCAAAGATTCATTGGTCTTAGACACGAGTGAGAGCGTTACCCTATTCTCCTCCAGAGTGCATCCGGAGATGATCCAAGTCTATTTGACCATGGCTGGCAAGCGCATCTCGGAAAAAGTATTCCGCACCGACTTAAGCGGGGTCACTGAAGCGTTGGGTATAGCTATCGACGGTGTGATCGGCCAGGATGTCCTATCTCACTTCACAACCGTCACCCTGAATTTCAAAACGCATCGCTTAATCCTGGAATAAGGAGTGTTGCTTCAGCATTCCTTGACGCTGGTCGGCGACTCCGGGCGATTTTGCCAATTTTGGCAATTCTGTTAGCTTCTTCCTGATGTCCATGCTCCAAGAGATCGCTGACGGCCGCACCGACCTCGTCTTCGACTATCTCGCTGCCGGGCATCCCGCCAATTCTACCGACGAAAACGGCGTCTCCCTTTTCAAATGGTGCGCTTATTACGGCGATGTCAGTGCCATCAAATTCCTGCTCAGCAAAGGTGAATCGCTGCAATCGCTGGGCGCCGATCTTGGCCTCACCGCTGCCTGCTTCCACGGCCACTGGCGGCTCTGCAAATTTCTGCTGGAAAACGGCGCGGACGCAAATCGTCCCGCACCTGACACCGGCGAGACCCCGCTGCACTCGGCGGCCTGCAAGCCCTGGCCACAAGCTGCGCTGGTGGTAAAAGTCTTGCTGGCCCACGGAGCCAACCCAAACGCTGTAACAAAGCAATCAGTTGAAACCGGGGCCTTTATGCGCGACGTCCGCACCCGTGGTGAGACTCCGCTTCACCGCGCCGCCGCCTTCTGCGATGAAGAAACGATCCAGCTTCTGCTTGATGCTGGCGCGGCCCGCGACGCCAAAGACATGAATGGCGACTCCCCGCTCAGTTGGGCCAGTTGGCACCTGCGTCCCACGACGATTCTCCGCCTGCTCCTGTATGGCGACTTTCACATCAACCCCGGCCACAAAGACATGGCGACTTACCTGCGCGGCAAACCCCGAGCCTGAAGCGTTGAACGTTGCACGATGACCTTAAATTGAAGCCGCTGGCATCGCTTGCACATTTTCGTTTTGCGGGTGTGCCTTCCCCAGCAGGTAAAGCGCTATGACTGCGATCAGGTTGATGCCGAAAACGAATCCTTCAATACTTGACGATATCCTGAAACCGATCGCCGAGCCCAATTGGGCCTGGAAGGAAAAAATTGTGGAAGAGGTTTGATCGTACTGAAGATACAGGACCATTCCGGTATAGAAATGGTAAGCCAATCCCGGAAAGCTTATGATTGGAATTTGTGCTACGAGCAATACTTGTGCCCACTGAAACGCATGCGTCTTGTTTCTCCACAGATCGACACCTGTCCACCCGCTGAACCCAAAGAGGAAAGCAAAAAAGCCCATCAGCGCCGTGTTGAATGCGCGTCCGCTGCTAGATAGCATGGCCGTCTCACTCATTAAAGCAATAATGATTCCGACCAGCCCGCCAAGGGCCAGCAGCACAGCAACCAGCTTTCGAAACAAATCCCCTCTGTCTTTGCGCATCGCTATCTATTACTTCCCACACCCAGCTTCTTATTAAAAAACTCTGCTCCTGCCTTATATCCGTTCACCCAGCTCTTCCACAGCAGCAGATCATGGATCTCATCAGGAAAAATGAGCTGTTCAAATTGAACATGTTGTTGCCGCAAGCGTTGCGCCAGGTCCACGGTTTGTCCAAAAGGAACGTTGCGATCGTCATCGCCATGAATCAGCAGCACCGGCGATTTCCATGTCGCCACTGACGCTACCGGCGACGAATCAAACGCCAGCTTCTGCGCCTCTTTCAAATCAGGTGCTTGTTCCGCCCCGCTCTCCCAGCGCGGGAGAAACATTGACCAGTCATGCACGCCGTGGAAATCAACGCCCGCTGCAAAAATATCTGAGTTGCGCGCCAGCGCCAGTGCCGTGAGCAATCCGCCGTATGATCCGCCCCAGATGCCAATGCGCTTGCGATCGACATAGGATAGCTCCTGCAGAAATCGCGCGCCCGCCACCACATCTTTATATTCTGACGATCCCCGCCAGCC
>Ga0070741_10014809_pt1 | contig 13394 bp, 10 predicted proteins | sample Coa_R1_4_FD_66440 | JGI IMG/M metagenome (GOLD analysis project Ga0070741, IMG submission 66440) | Surface soil microbial communities from Centralia Pennsylvania, which are recovering from an underground coalmine fire - Coalmine... | ecosystem: Environmental > Terrestrial > Soil > Unclassified ... | reverse complement strand
GGACTGGCTGGGTCCGGGAGCGCGGCCGCCGAAGGGCGGTGCGCGGCCCCGCCGGGTGTGACACGCACCTCCGGTGGTCAAGACGAAACCTGCTGGCTAGGCGATGAGACACTCTGCTATGCGGAGCTGCCAGGGAGGACTGCGATGCAGGACCAAAGCGACAGCAGAGCCGAGCGTGGTGGACCCCGCGAGGGTCGTGGTGACGATCGCCCTCGTGACGATCAGCAGCGTCGTGACGGCGGCGGAGGTCCCGGGAGCGGGGCCGGCCCGGACACGCGTTTTCTGCAACTCGAGATGTCGCAGGTGCTGTACGCAGAGGCCGCCGACGTGGCGCGACCGGCGTTTCGCGAGTTGCTCCTGGAAGCGGCGAAAGAGCGGATGCGGGAGCGCTTCGGCGAGGAGATCAACGCACTGGCTCGGCTGGCCGTCGACGAGCTGCTGAACGAGGTGCAGGCGAGCTTCGACGTCGAGGCACGCATCCAGCGATTCCAGGAAGAACGACGCTCGCCTGCGGAGAAGCTGCGCGAGGTCTTCGCGGGGCGAAGCGGCGGCGGCGAATCGCGTCCGGCGCGAGAGGCGGCGCGCCGCGGACGGGCGGCCCGCCGGAAGGGAAAGCGCTAGCGCTTCAGCGGACCAACTGATCGCTCCGCCGGCTGCCGTAGAACGGCTTCAGCTTCCCGCGGACGATGTCCAGGTAGTACTCGAAGAACGGCGGGTTCGTCGCGGTCGCCATGATGGCGTACATCATGAACGCGCGTGCGACGTCCCGGGCCGTCACCCAGCGAAACCCCGTCGCCACCGATTCCGTGTCGTAGGAAACGTGGTGCCAGTAGAAGGACGGGATGAAGAGCATGTCCCCCGGGAATAGCTTCGCCCGGTACACGTCGATGTACCGGTCGGTGGGATGGCGGTCGTCGGCCTGACGGGGATCGAAGGACGACGCGAGCAGCGGCGCGCCGGTGATCTTCGGCCGGATCACGGGATTGAAGCGGATGTCGACGATCCACCAGGTCTTCTCGCCGTACAGCTGGACATGGAAGTTGTTCGTGCCGCCCGCGTGCAGATGTGTCTGCACGTCGGGGGGGCCGATGAAGAACTGATAGGACGTCTTGTGCGAGAGGGGCCCGCAGAGGTCCGACAGGTGTTTCGTGTCCAGCTCGTCCATCAGCTCCTTGTGGTTGTGGACGACCCGGCTGAAATGGGAGGCGCGAAGCTTTCGCTCCTTGTTCAGCGCCACCACGTCGGCGAGCCGCATCGGCTGATCATCGCCGTAGTCGGTGATCGAGCAGAGCTCGTCCCCGTAGTTCTCCGCGAAGAACTCCGGCGTCCAGCGCCGGCAAGACCAGTCCTTGGCCGCCCCCGCGAAGATGACCGGAACGCCGGGGTGATGAAAGTCTTTCCGGAAGCGCCGAATGGTCAGGTCCGGCACCCTGCGGACATCGACGATCCGTCCGGGCTCGCGCTTTTCGAGATGTGCCAGCAGGCGTTCGTGGTGCCGCTTCTTGGCCTCTCCGAAGAGTGGATCGAATCTCCGCGATTTCAGGAGGTGTTCGGCCATCCAGAAGAAGTTCGATGTCGACCGTTGAGCGAGCGTAAAGGGACGATGGCCGTTGTTCATGGTCGTGCCCCGGCCGCCAGAAGGCGCCAGTTCGAGGGTGAATACGTCATGCTGACGATGGCCGCGCAGCTCCACGGACAGGCCTTGCACTTTCGATCGTGGATGAACTGCTCCATCTCCCGGAAGCCTGGCTCAGTCCGGATGCGATAAAAGTCGTAGTCGTGCTCTCGGATGCTGAAGGTCGGGAAACGCCGATAGTGGCGCTCGAAGAGGAACGGCTCGCACGGCGAGACGTTGCCGTCGGGAGTCATGACGAACATCTTCCGTCCCGCGGCGCAATCGTAGAGCATCCGGTCTTCATGCATCTGCCGGGCAATGAGCGAATGGATGAAATGGATGTACCACCGCGAGATGATCTTCCGGAATCCGGTGTCGCTCCACGACGCTCTGCGCGCCAGGATGTCCCGTTTTTCGGCAGTCCTGTCTCCGGAAGCGCGCGCCGCCGTCAGCCGCTGGTCGAACTGGATGTTGTGAAACCAACGTTCCTCCGCCCAGCGCTGGTGCAGAAAGTCCTCGAGCGGCTTCACGTCGTCGAAGTTCGATTCGCTGACGGCGGTGTTGACCACGACGTTGAGGTTCCCGAAGCGCTTCCGGAGCCCGAAGAGCGTCTCGCCGAAGGCGATCGCCTTCTCGAAGCCGCCGTCGAGCTTTCGGAGCTCGTCGTGTCGGCTGCCGACCGCGTCGAGTGAGATGTTGATGTTGAACGTGGCGCGCGGGCAGCGAGCGAGCATTCGCGCGATCTTCTCGGGAACCGCCGCGCCGTGCGCGCCGTTCGTCGGGATCGAGAAGAGGCGGGTCGAAGCGCTCCGGTAGAACACGCTCGCCAGCTCGTCGATCTCCGGGCGGAGAAACGGCTCTCCCCCGCTGAAGACCACCTGAAACAGCGGATCCAGGTTCCGGGCGATCTTCTCGTATTCCGCGACCGAGAGGAGGCTTCCCGCCCCGACCGGGGATCCGCCGAGATGCGACAACCTCGTGTTGAAGCAGTAGGGGCACTTCGCGTTGCAGGCGTCGGTCAGGAAGAAGACGGCGTAGGAAGCACGCCGGGGCGACAGGATTCCCTGCGCCAGGCGGAGAGCGAACGACGCTGCGCGCCTCGGCGAGCTCATGACGCCTCGGCTCCGATCCGGAAGAAGGCGTTGCTCGACGGCCGGCCCTGCAGCAGGGGCCGGCCCATCCAGAAGCGACACTCGCCCCACGCGTATCCCGCCAGAATGAAGGGCGTGATGGCGAGGTACACCAGGTACCACTGGACGCGATACCTCGCCGGCACGTGCTTCCAAACCAGGCGGTTCATGCGGCCGAACGCCGCGAAGAGCAGCACGACGCCGAGCAGGATCAGCGCAGCACCCACCTCGAGATCGAGCAGCAAAACAGCGGGCGAGAGCAGCAGCGCGAAGCTCAGGAGCCGTCTGAACTGCTCGGCCGACGAGATGGTGGGATTCGGCCGGGTGTCCATCTTTCGGTCCATGAAGCGCTGGACCATGGCCGACAGGAAATAACTCCGGACGAACTTGCGGAACGTGGTCGCGTACCGGTGGAGGTGGATGAATTTTCGGTCGAAGTGGGAGACCAACCCCTCGTGGTACGCGCGGCAGCCGAACTCGCCGTCCTCGCTCATGACGGTGTACAGCGATTCGTGAAACCCGCCGATCGCCTGGAACGCCTGCCGCCGCACGCCGCCGAAGCGGGTGGTGAAGAACATGATGCGGCCTTCGACGGCGCTCCGACCGCCGAAGATCTTGTCCATGTAGTAGGCGTGATAGACGGAGGCGTTGTACGCGACCGCATTCTCCACGAAAGGACGGACGTCGCTGGGCGAAGACACGCAGTCGACGTGATGCTTCTCATCGAACACGCGCGCCATTTCCCAGAGGATGTCGGAATTCTCGGGAACCACCACGTCGGCGTCGACGAAGATGAAGACGTCACCGCGTGCCTTGCTGGTCCCGAAGTTACGCGCGTAGGCCGGTCCGCGGTTCTCGGGGAGGCTGATCACCCGGACGCTCGGAAACTGCCGGCATCGCGTCACGGTGGAATCGGTCGATCCGTCGTCGACTACGATCAGCTCGCAGTCCGGAAGACGGGTCTTCAGGAGGCTCACGAGGAGCCGCTCGACGTCGCGTTCGGCGTTGTAGACGGGGATGATGACGGAGACCATCACGGGGGGCTACCGCCAAACGGCCACGGAGCATCCTCCAGCGCGTCCAGATACGGAGCAACCCGAGCTGCTGTCAAGGGAAATCTCGGCGCCGCCGCACCGGCGGCGCGTGCGGGAGACCCCTACCCCGGTTTCGGATGGCATCTAGCGCGCGGGAGTGAATGACCGGCTCGTGGTCCGGCTCGAAGGGATGGGACGGCGTGAGCGTCCGTGTGCTCCGCCAGGACGGCGAGCACGTATCCGCGCTTCGAGCGCCGCGAGAGGATGTGTTCCTCGGGCATTTCGCGTCCCACGTGAACAGCCCATCGGAACGCGCCCCCGGCGTCCGCAGTTTGGCTAGGCGCTTCGGCCGTTGCCGTGTTATGCGACGCGGCAGCGATGCCGACTTCTGCCGCGAGCGGGCGGCTCGACGCTCCGACGATCAGCGTCGTCATCCCCGCATGGAACGCCGCCGAAACGATCGAGCGCTGCCTCGGTAGCGTGCTCGCGTGGGACGCCCCGTCGTTCGAGGTCATCGTCGTCGACGACGGCTCGACGGATCGCACGCGCGAGATCGTCGCGGGGATGTTGGCGAGCGACGATCGCGGCTCGCTCGTGGTCCTCGACTCGAACACCGGGCCGGCCGCCGCCAGAAATGCGGGCGCGCACCGCGCGCGAGGCACCTACCTGCTCTTCCTGGACAGCGACACCACGGTCCTACCCGACACGCTCCCGCGCTTCGCGCAGAGCGTGAACCGCGACCGGGCCGTCGTCGGCATCTATGACGCCGAACCGCTCACCCCCGGCTGGACCGCGAAGTACAAGGCGTATCTCAATCATCACCTGTTCAGCCGCGATGGGATCGTCGAATACGAGACGTTCCCGGGCGGGATCGGCGGAATGAGCGCCGCCGCGTTCCGCGCGGTCGGCGGGTTCGACGAGCGTATCACGTGGGGAATGGACTACGAGTGCGAGGAGTTCGGCGACCGTCTTCGCGCGGCCGGCTACGTGCTCATCCTCGATCCGTCCATCCGCGTTCGCCATCGGTTTCCCGACTTCGCGAGAGCCACCGGCACGTATTTCAAGCGGGTCTCGGTCTTCATGGAACGATTCGGGGACCATGGCTTCGAATCCGGCGGGACCGCATCGCGGCGCATCGGGCTCGCGACGACCGCCGCCGCGCTCGCCATGGTCCTGCTGCCGTTGTGCCTGGCGGTGCGGCCGCTCTGGGCCGTCGTTGCGATGCTCCTCGTCTGCTACCTGCTCGGCTATGGAAGCAGCCTGGCCTTCGTCGCGCGTCGCGATCCGTGGTTCCTGCCGATCGCCGTCGGCTTGAACCTCTATTTCAACACCGTCATCAGCTTCGGGGCGGCGTACGGGGTCGCGCGGCGACTCCTGCTTCCCCGGATTGCTCGACGCGCGACGGACGACCCCAGGTCCGTAGCGCGTTCCCGGCCGTGGCCGCGGCAAGCGCTGGGTAATGTCGAGGGTTCCACACGACATTCGCCGTGAGCGCGCACTCGAACGAACACCGGCACTTGCTCTCGACGATCCACTCGCGCGTCCGGCGTGCCTCGGCCGCGCGCAGCACCGCGTGCAGGTCGTAGTCGAAGTCACGCAAGTTGCCGAACCGGTGCGGCAGGATCTCGCAGGGCCGCACCTCGCCGGTCTCGCTGATGACGGCGAACTTGGAGCCCGCGACACACGGCGACACGAACTCGTCGTTGACGACCGTGCGGATCAGATGCTCGCGGGTGAGGTCGTAGATGCTGCGCACGACGGGAGACAACCGGCGGCCTTCCCGTAAGCGTGTTCGTGCCTTCAGATACTCGTTGATCGCCACGTAGCTCTCGTTCGACACCTGCTTCAGCGTCGGATCGGGTACGGAACCGCGCGCGTACGTCACGCTCAGGTTGTCGAACTCGAAGGCCTGGTCGAGCCCGCGGAGCGTGTCGAGCAGCGTCCGCTCCGTGCGCGCGGTGAAGGTGGCGTTCTGGTCGAGGACGAGGTTCTGGTAACGCGCACGCAGCGGCCCGATGCGATCGTGGGTGGCGCGCAGGCGCGCGAACGAGCCGGGCGCCGAGCGCACCTCGTCGTGCTCCTCGCCGAGTGCCTCGATGGACAGGATGATCCGGAAGGTCGTGTCGGGATGGCCGCCGGCCAGGTCGTGCACGACCGACTCGATCCGGTCCGTGTACCAGCCGTTGGTCGGTATGCTCACGTACGCGACGCCCGTCGCCTGGATGTACGCGCTGACGATCGCCGCGAGATCGCGCCGCAGGAACGGTTCGCCCCCGCCGATCGAGAGCTGGAGGAGCGGGCCGGCCTTCTCGGCGATGCGTCGATGCTCGTCGAGCGTCAGCTCGTCGGGCTTGTGACCCTTCTCGATCTCCTCGCCGTAGAAGCAGAAGTTGCACCGGAAGTTGCAGCGATTCGTGACGTAGACGATCACGTAGCCGACTTGGTGGGGATCGACGAACGCCCGCGTCGCACCCCAGAGGCGTCGAGCCCGTGCCGCGTTCATACCAAGATCTCCGCGCCGCGCAGGCTGCGACCGAACTGAACGGTGCACGCTCCCACCAGCAGCCAGTTCACCGCGACTCGTCCGAGATTCTGGAATCCCTGGCGCAGGATGGTGAACGCGATGGCCGGCCGGAGAAGCCAGTACGGGAACCAATCGGCGGGCGCACGTACGGGCGGCGGCGAGGTCAGCGCATCGACGCGGAGCCGCGTGATCCCCTGCGAGTGCGACACGTCGAGGTGGACGCCTTGCGGATCGACTGCGAGGTCCTGCACGCGGGGCGCGGTCTGGAAGGGCCCGTAGCGTGCCTGGCCGTCGACGCTGACGATCTCGACCGCGCCCGTCAGGTAGTTCGCCACCGCGACGTGCGCGCGATCGGGAAGCAGTGCCATGTAGCGGTACCCGATGCCGACCGGCTTGCTCCACAGGACGGAGAGGTCGTCGCTCCGCCGACGCTCGAGGATGCCGCGACCGAAGAAGACGACGAGAAAGGTCTCGCCGTCGTCCGGAGTCACGATGCCCCCGGGGCTACCCGGCGTCTTCACGTGGCGCGCGGCGCCGCTAGCCATGTCCATCCATACCAGACCCGCCGGATACCACGGTAGGCCCTGCTCGCTCACCAGGAGATACCGGTCCGCGAACAGGTGCAGGTCGTTGAACTGCTCCGACCAGAGCCCGAGATCCCCCGACGGGAGCGGGAACGGATGTTCCGAGACGAGCGTCAGGTCGGGGTACGAGAAAAAGTAGAGTCGCCCGTCGCTCCGTAGCCCGATGATCTGTCGTCGCTGGCCATCCCAGGCGACGCCCATGAAATAAAACCCGCCGGGGTTGGCGCGGTAGACGTCTTTCGTGGTCTCCAGGTCCCGCCGGTCGAGCAACTGGAATCCTTCGGAGATCATCGAGACGGCGACCCACGGCGTCCCGTCGATGACCGCCTGATGGCGAGAGCCGCCGTAGACGACGACCGGCGGCCTGTCGAGGTGAACGAGATCGTGGATCTCGTCGTGATTTTCGTGCGGCACCGTCGCGCGGAGCCGGGTCCCGTCGAGCTGGTGGATCAAGCGGTAGCGCTTGCTCGGATACCGCTTCTCCGCCGCGGCATACGCGGGGTCCGCCGCCGACCCTCCGGTACCCACGAACGGATCAGGGATCTCTTGGAGCCAGCCTCCGGCATTGATCATCAGCTTTGCGACCATCGCGGCGGCCAGCAGGAGCGGCACGCTCATGCGATACGGGCCACCGAGATGACCGCACGCGAACACCGCGGCGACGAGCGCCGCAAGCACGGGCCACGTCGACATCGGAAACATGGCGATGGCGATCGCGACCGCCGCGACGGAGCACAGCAGCGCGCCGGTGTACACCAGCGCGAGCGTTGCTCGCGAGACCGGACGGAGCGGCGGGCTCGCCGTCGCGGCGAAGAGCAGCACGAGGATCGCAACGTCGAGCAGTGAGCTCGGAAGACGGATCGTGAACCAGTCGACGCGCGCGGCCGCGAGCAGGGACGGCGCCATCAGACCGAGGAAGCACGCCATCCGGGCCACCCCGACGACCGGGAACCGGTCGGTCATCGGGCGGACCTAGTAGTATGCGTTTCGAGCAGCGGTCAAATCGACATCGGGCCACACGCACGGCGCTCGACGTCGCCCGCGCCGGCGACGTTTTCCTTGCTTACGACTTTGCCCGCGGCGTACCATGCCTGAGTTCAGCCGAGCATGCCTGCGGCACGCGCACATCGCCTGACCACCTTCCGCGGATTCCCCCCCTTTCGCGCGCCGGCGACCGCCCGCGACGTGCGAGCGCTCTGGGAGCGTCGGCTGGACGGCGCGCCGTCGGATTACCCTATCTGGATGCACGTCCACGTTCCGTTCTGCCCGCAAATCTGCACGTTTTGTCACTGTGGGAAGGAGCTGCTTCGCCGGAGCAGCGATCTCGACGCGTGGCTCGTGCGGATTCGCGACGAGGCCACGTACTTCGCCGACGCGCTACGGGGGACGCGGATCCAGCATCAGTACTTCGGGGGCGGAACGCCGAACCTCCTCTCACCCGCGCAGCTCGACAGCTTGCTCGATCTGCTCGAAGAGCGCTTCGACCACTCGACGGTCGAGCGACGGACCCTCGAGATCCTGCCGAGCGCCTATCGCGACGGCACGGTCGAAGTCGCCGTGCGGCATGGGATTCGTCGGCTCAGCTGCGGGGTGCAGTCGACGGACGTGCACGCGCTGCGCGAGGTCGGGCGGCAGCCGGATCTGGAGATGCTCGCGCACATCCTGGAGCGCGCGCAGACGCTCGGCGTGAACGACGTCAACATCGATCTGGCGTGGGGACTGCCCGGGGATACGGAGGAGGGTCTGTTCCGTAGCCTCTCGGCGGTTCTCGCGCTCGAGCCCACGTCGGTGAGCATCCACCTCTTGATTCCCACGCCGAAGTATTCGGCGTTTCGGACGGAAAGCGAGGCGCGGGACATCTACTCGCGCTTCCGTGCGCTTCCGGAGTACCCGCACGACCACAGCGATTCGGCGCCGCTCGGCAGGTTCGCGTGGTACAAGTTGCCGACCGTCGTCGCCGTCGTGGCCAAGGACTATGTCGCGCGCGGCGAGTACCGCAGCTTCCAGTACTCCGACATGGAGACGGTCGGCATGGACATGCTCGGACTCGGCCGCTATGCGCTGTCTCATGTTCTCGGGCGTGCCCGCTACGAGAACATGACCGCCGTCGACCGCTTCGATGCGTCCGAGCCGGGCTATCGGCTGGCGTACGTCGACGGCGTCGTCGATGGTGCCCTCGACGCGCTCGCCGATCTGCTGCGCGACGGCACGTGCGACTTCGCGAGCATCGAGCGCCGATACGCCCCCGAGGGGCTCGAGGCGATCCGCTCCGTTCTCGACGCCCTGACGGCCGAGGGGTATCTCGCGCGCGCCGACGGGACCTACGCAGGTCCCGGCATCACCGCCGACGTCTTCGGCCCGGCCGGCGACTTCGTCGATCTCGCGCTCTCCCGAGCGGTCATGCTGAATCCGGGAGCCGCCGTCGCCGATCGGCCGCAAGGCCCGGGGGCCGCGTCCTTCGAGCTCGAGTTCGCGGGCACGAGCGTGGCCATTCGACTCGAAAAGGCGCGACCATCCCAGACCTACTTCGCCACGGTCGGCGCGTTCGGCATCTCGCACGAGCGTCTCGAGGGCCCCTCCCCTCCGGGGCTCGTGCCGGCGATGGAGCGGCTCACGGCACTGCTCGGGGACCTCGTGTCGGAGCGCCCGCGGACGCTCCCCGAGCTCGCGAGCGAGCTCCGGCGCCGGCTTCCCGGCTCCCGCTGACGTTCGTCGGGCAGCATGCGCCGGTGACGAGCGGTCCGCCGGTGGGAGCGTCGAATCCGACGAGACTGCCCGAGCAGTCGGAAGGAGTCCTCACCTGGGGGCGGACGGCGATCGAGTCGGGAGCGCTCTTCGCGCTGCTCCACTTCGCACTCGGTCTACGGATCTACTGGGATCCGCGAAACATCCACGACGAGGGCCTCTCGACGTACGGGTATTCGCGCCTCCTCGGGGACGTGTTCGCCGACGGCTTCTTCTTCCTGAAAGTTCGACCGGCACTCGCGCTCGCCTACTTTCTCCCCGCGCGTCTCGGGCTCGACTTCTTCCTGATCACGCATCTGGCGGTCGGCTCCATCGCGGTGCTCGTCCTCGCGCGCGTCGCGCGTGCCATGGGTCAGCGGCGACCGTGGATTCCGGCGCTGTGCCTCGCCCTCTCCCCGCTCTACCTCTGGTGCGACGCGACGGGGATCTCCAACTCGTCCGGCGTCGCCGTCGCGATCCTCGTTCTGTACGCGCTCGAGGTGCGGAAGCTCCCCTTCGTTGGCGGCTTCTTGTTGGGCATCCTGCCGTTCGTTCGCGTCGAAGCGGCGGCGTTCGCGGCGGTGCTCGCGCCGTACTTGATCCATCGCGATCGCGATCCGCGCTTCGTCCTCGGACTCGTGATCTGGCCGCTCGCGTACCTCGGTGCTGGCGCGCTCCATCACGCCGATCCGTTGTGGTTCGTCCGTCGTGCTCCGGACGTGACGCGCCTCGATCCCGTCATCGAGGCCCAGGTGATCCAGGGATTCGCCACGCACGGCTTCAACTCGGCGTTCGGGGCGATGCTGGCGGTATCGCCGGCGCTGCCGCTCCTGGTCTTCACGCGCCCGCGCCGGTTGCTCGGCGTCGAGCGAGTGCTGCTCGCGTTCACCGCGGTGTACCTGCTGATCTTCTTCGCCGCCCACGTGGGTGGTGACGCGCTCGGACCGCTCTTGTCGGTCGGCTACACGTCGCGCAACCTGCTCCTCGTAGCCGCGGCCGTTCCCCTGCTCTTCGGCCGCGTGACGGAGCGCTGGTCGCCGCAATCGCCGGCGGTCCTGCGCCTCGGGTTGCTCGCGATCATCGCCCTCATCGGCGCCGGCCCGGTGCTCGCCGCTCCGGGCATGGACGGCGAAGGCTATTCGGTCGCCGCGCTCAGGCGCGCGCGCCTGCAGGAGATGACGGAAAGCCTCGCGCGAGTTGGCGACGCCGCGCGGCGGCACGAGGTCTACACGAACAGCCACGCGTTCGGTCAGTACCTCGCGCGCACCAACGCACTGCCCGGAGTCAGGGTCCGCTACATGGTGCCGGCCGACATTTCCTCGGCCTTGAACGCGACGACGGATCCCGACGATGGGCAGCGCGAGCGCCTGCTCGAGTCGCTGCCGCGTGCGGTCTTCGGCCCGATCGTCTTGCCTCGCGACCTCAGTCCCGAGCACGTACCCGACGGGACCCTCTTTCTGACCATCGAGGATCCGCGCACGAGCGTGATCCTGCCCGCGGCACGCTGGTCGCCGTATCTGCATCCGCTCCCGCACGCACCGGGCGTCGAGCTGGCAATTTTCTGCCGGTCCGAGCGCGGCGCGGCTTCGGTCCGCGGCGAACGCGCGCTCGGTCCCGCATTCGAGTGCCCGTCCGAACGTTCGGAACTACCCTGAGGCTCGCAACGGATCGCGCGCCACGGAGGTGCGGTGCGAGGTCGCCTTGACCCGACCCGTCCATCTGTTGTTACCCTCCGAGGCGATGCCCGCCGCAGAGTCCAATCCCGGAGCGCGGCGCGCACCCGACGGCGGCGATCCGTCGGACGCGACGGTCGAGGAGTGGCTCGGTCGCATCGCGCTCGCTCCGGGCCTCGTGATCGACGGGTGGCGGTTCAGCTCGGTCGCCGGCGGCGGCAAGGCCGGCCAGGCGCACTTGCGACTCCGCTTCGAGCGCGGGGCCGACAAGGTCGACGTCTGTCTGGCACCGACGGATCCGGCAACACACGCCTTCGGCCGCTCCGCCAGCCTGGACTTCTGGTACCCGGCGGTGCCCGAGACGATCGCCCGCGACGTCGCGCGCTTCATGACGAAGCTTCTGGCCCGCGTGCGCGCGCACGACGCCGGTAGCCTGCCGCTACCACCGCGTCTCCGCCCGGCCGCGGCCGTCGGCGATACGGATCAATACGTGCCGGACGACGAGGGCACGCCGCGTACGCTGACGGCCGGTGTCCACGCGGTCTGGGCCGAGCTCGAACGGTTGGAGCTCACACAACACGTCGCCGAGCTCGAGGTGCTCGGGTACACCGTCATCCCGCCGGAGGTCGCGGCGCCGCCCGGATTCACCGATCGCCTCCTCGACGCCGTCCTGCGTGTCGCCGAGCGCCGGCTGGGCGCGCCGCTCGATCCGCTCGGTCGAACGCCCATCCCCGGCGGAACGCCGACCACCACCACCGTCGCGGGCCAGGTGGTGCGCGATCCGCCCCGCGGCATCGTCCTCACCGACCTCCTCTTCGCCGACCGCGCATTCGAGGAGGCGCTGATGAACCCGCGGCTGCTCGCGCTGGTGACCTACCTCCTCGGGTACCAGTGCCGCATCTCGGCGGTGCAGGCGTGGCTCAAGCCGCAGGGCTCGCCCGGGTATCCTCTTCACTGGGACGGCTCCCGTGTCGAGCCTGCACCACCCTGGGCGGACTGCTGCAACGCCGCGTTCATCCTCACCGACCACACGGTGGAGGACGGCGCCACCTGCTTCGTTCCCGGCACGCACCGGCTGCTGCGGGCGCCCATCTCCGCCGACGAGGGCAAGAGCGAGCGGGTGGCGCTCCAGGCACCGAAGGGATCGCTGGCGGTCTGGAACGGCTACGTCTGGCACGGCTCGTTCCCCAAGAAGAGCCCGGGGCTGCGCATGAGCATCCCGCTCAACTTCTGCCGTCCGCAGTATCAGACGTTCGAGGACATCCGCGGTCACGCCACGTCCGAGATGATCGAGCGAAACCCGCCGCGCTTCCGCACGCTCGTCGGCGAGGACTCGCCCTGGGGCGCCCCCACCGCGCTCGACCTGCCGCGGATGAAGGACGACCTTCCCCACCTGCGCTACGGCCTCTGACGACCCCACCGCGGCGCGGCCGCGCGATCAGACCGATCCGGCGGGTCCGCTCTCGATTCCCCGTAGTGCCGCCACGCACCACGCCATCAGCCCCTCGTCGAATCGGCAGACCTTGCCGTCCCACTCGGGGAGATAGCTGATGTTGAACTTCTCGCTGCGCGCGTAGGAGCGCTTGGAGGCGTTGGCGGGCTCGAGCAGCACCGCCAGACGGCCCACCTCGTCGGCGTGGCGGTAGACGACGACGAGGCCGCGCGTGTCGCCCTCGGTCTCCAGCCAGCCGAACCCCTCGAGTGTCCACCCGCCCGACGGGACCGCCTCTCCGAGCAGCGCCTGCACTGGTCGCCAGGCGGCATCCTCGTCGGCGCGCGCGGTCGAATCGGCGTGGACCTCGGGCGGCTCCGCGATCGCCGGTGATCGCCGGGGGTCGACTGGCCGCGCCGCGGACGACGACGTCGCGCGTCCCGCCCGCGCCGCCAGGAACTCCTCGACGGGACCTACCGGCTCGTGCCGGCCGCGGTGCACGAAGAAGATCTCGTGGAACAGATCGAAGACGAGCAGCATGAACTTGCTGGTGAAGTACCGGCCGAACTCGTGCCGCTGGAGGTAGTCGTCGGGGAGCTGCTGCTCGCAGGCGTCGATGAAGCGGAAAAGATGGTGCTCTCCCGCCGTCGGCAGCCCCTGTTTCTCTCGGAGCACGAT
>Ga0070741_10014808_pt1 | contig 13396 bp, 14 predicted proteins | sample Coa_R1_4_FD_66440 | JGI IMG/M metagenome (GOLD analysis project Ga0070741, IMG submission 66440) | Surface soil microbial communities from Centralia Pennsylvania, which are recovering from an underground coalmine fire - Coalmine... | ecosystem: Environmental > Terrestrial > Soil > Unclassified ... | reverse complement strand
CTAGCCGCTCGTCATGGCCGGGCTTGTCCCGGCCATCCACGTCTTGCCTGCCTCGGTTTAAGGCGCCGATGCCCGGCCCCGGGGCCGGGCATGACGGTGGACCTACGGTCAGCCCCTGCGCTCTTTCTTGCGCGCGTACATCGCCTTGTCGGCGAGGTCGATCAGCGCGGCGGCGTCGTCCAAATCGCCGCTCAGCATGGCGACGCCGACGCTGGCGCCGACCGAGAGCCTGGCGGCGCCGTGGCTGAGCGGCAGCTCGTCGATCTGCATCTCCAGATCGCGGGCGCGCATCAGCGCCTGCGGCTTGCCGGCGTTCCACATCAGCACGCCGAATTCGTCGCCGCCGAGGCGGGCCACCACGTCGGAGGCGCGCACATTGGCGGTCAGTTCCTCGGCCACCGCCTTGAGCAGCGTATCGCCGGCGGCGTGGCCGTAGCGGTCGTTGATCGCCTTGAAGCCGTCGAGATCGACATAGAGCAGCGCCGCCGGCGTGCCGTAGCGCTTGACATAGGCGAGCGAGCGCTTGAGTTCGCGCTCGAAACCGCGGCGGTTGAGGATGTCGAGCAGCGGATCGACGTCGGCGCGCGCCTCGAGCTCGGCGATGCGAGCGCGGGCCTCCTCCAGCTCGCGCCTGAGCCGCTCGATTTCGGCGCGCAACGCAACTTCGGCGCGCGCATCGGCCCGATCGGAACTCATGCCCCCCTCGCCAATCGCAACCCTCCCCGCGGAGGGCAAAACGCATCGGTCAGAGCTGGACGGTGTTGACCATGCGCTCTTCGATCTCGCCGCGCAGCCGGGCATAGATCCTGGGGTTGCGCGCCGACAGGATCTGCAGGGCCGCCAGCACCGCGTTCGCCGGCTCCAGCACGGTCATCACCGGAACCGCGCTCGGCGCGCGCAGCGACGACCAGACGTCCTCGGGAAACTCCCGGGCGCTCGCCGGCACGGTGATGACCGGCACCGTCGACTGCGCCGACAGCACCGGCCCGGCGCCGTTGGAGCGGCCGATATTGGCGATCACCACGCTGTCGGGAATTTCCTGGATCAGGCGCTGGAACAGCGCGGCGCCCCGCACCGGCTCCTTGTGCACCGAGCAGGTCACCACGGTCATCATGTCCTTCAGGTCGCCGAGCGCCTCGGCGAAGGCCTCGGTCTTGTCCTTGTCCGAGCCGCGCCACAGGATGATGCGCTGACGCGGCAGCTGGAAACGGCCGGTGACTTCGGCGACATGGCGGTACTTGGCGGCGACGTCGTCGAGCGTGCCGCCGTCGCGGTAGACCTGCTTGTCGATATAGGCGCCGCTCTCCAGCACGCGCCAGGAATCGTTGTCGATGACGTCGGCGAGCAAAAGCTTGCCCTTGCGGTCGTAGCCGAACTCGACCTTGAGATCGGCGAGCGTGCCGCCCTCGAGCTGCCAGGCCTTTTCCAGCACCAGGAAGGCCTGCCGCGCGATCCGGCTCATCTCGGCGAAGCTCTTGGCCTCGTCCTTGCGCGTGAAGACCTCGGACGCCTTCAGCACCAGGAACGGCTCCTGCCCGGGCAGCGGCTTGGCCGGATTGAACAGCTTGATGCTCGCGCCGTCCGCGGACAGCTGCATGAAGGGATCGTCGGCGACGAGCGCCTTGCCCTTCCAGGTCTTGTCCTTGGTCTTGAGATAGAACTCGACGATCAGCTGCGCAAACAGCTGGCCCTTGGCGAGATGCGGATTGCGCTTGAGGTAGGAGCCGTGCGCCTCGCGCCGCGTCACCACCTCGTAGGGCAGCATGTCGCAGCCGGGCGCGATGAACGACACCGGGCTGTCCTGGCCGGTGAAGGCCACCGGCAGGCCGCAGCCCTTGAGCAGGCGGAACACGTTGCAGGTGGTGGCGGTGGCGAGCCGGCCCTTGTCGGGGATGATGTCGTGCTTGGCGCCGTCGCCGGCGGTGATGTCGTCCTTGGCGACCACCGTCACCAGGTCGCCCTTGCCCTTGATGGCGTGGATCTTCTTGGTCTTGCCCTCGGCGACCAGCGCGCCGAGCGGCTTGGTGACGATGCGTTCCGACATGGTTGCGTCCACGGCACCTCCCCGGGCGGTTGGGATCAGGAAAAACAGGTCTTAGACACCAATCCGTCGGGGCGGCGCAAGCATCGAATGCGGTTGTAGGCCGTTTTCCGCACGGCTTTTTTGGCCGCGGCCCGCGGCCGGCCCGAGGCCTCGGCGGCGTCCGGACCATGGAACAATGGACTCTTTACGGCTTTTCTGCTAGAGCCGCCCGACTCGAAAGCCCGCGCCATTGCGGGGTTTTCGCAGCAAATCCGACCGGGCAACAACATAGGAGCAAGCGTGCAGGTACTCGTTCGCGACAATAACGTCGACCAGGCCCTCAAGGCGCTGAAGAAGAAGATGCAGCGCGAGGGCATTTTCCGCGAGATGAAGCTCCGCGGCCATTACGAGAAACCCTCCGAAAAGAAGGCGCGGGAAAAGGCGGAAGCGATCCGCCGCGCCCGCAAGCTCGCGCGCAAGAAGATGCAGCGCGAAGGCCTGCTCCCGGCCAAGCCCCGTCCGGCCCCCGGCCAGGGCGGTCCAGGCGCCGGCCGCAGCAGCGGCGGCGGCGGTTTCGGCGGCGGCGGACGCCGCTTCGGCTGAACCAGGCGCGATCGCGCAACGGAATTCGAGCGCGGGCCTTGCGGTCCGCGCTTTTGCTTTGGGGCCGCCGCGGCCGCGGATTCTCGCTCGCGGTTAAGCGGCGGTTAGGGATGGCGGCGCCTTTGTCTGGTGCGGCGCGGAACGCCGCGGCAGAATCGCCGTTACGCCGACATGCTCGACCGTCTCGACGCTCCGAAATGCAAGTTCTGCTCCGGCCGGCTGCGCTTCGATTTCGAGCGCAAGACCAAGGCGCCGGGCTATTCCTATTACCGCTGCGAGGACTGCGGCATGGCCAACGTGTTCGCGCCGGAATCGCTGCACCCCGTTTTCCCGCAGGCTTGAGCGCGCCTAGTTGCCGAACACGAAGCGCGTGCCGACTGCCGAATGGATGACCTTGTCGCCGAGCGCGGCGCGGGCGAGGTCGTAGAAGCGGTCGCCGGTGCAATGACCGACGATCAGATAGGCCGGATCGATCGCCCTGAACTCGGCGATGACCTTGTCGATGTAATCGTCGCCGAGCGGCGGCACGATATGGAAGCCGCCGATCACGGCGTGCACCTTGGTCGTGCCGGAGGCGGCCATCGCCTGGCGCACCGTGTTGATGACGCCGCGATGGCTGCATGACGTCAGCACCACCAGGCCCTTGTCTTTGACCAGATAGCCGGTGCCGAGCTCGTGGTCGAAATCGTCGGTGATGTACTGGCCGGTGTTCTTGGCCGCCGGCATCTTCTCCGGATAGCAGCCGAAGCCGTCGAAAATGCCGACGATCTCGGTCGTGGTGCGCAACGGCTGCTCGAACGAAACCTGGCCGATACGGCCGGTGGTGAAGGCATGGTCGGCGACGACGGCCGGCTCCTCGGCCATCATCAGCATCAGATCGGCGTCCAGGATCGCCTTGCGGTCGAGCGCGCCGAAATTGCCGCCGGGATTGCGCCGCCAGCAGAAGCAGTCCTCGCCGCCGACATAGAACGGCAGCTTCTTCTTCAGCTCGGCCCCGCGCGCCTTGAGGAAGCCGACCATGCCGCCGAAATGATCGTAATGGCCGTGGCTGAGCACCATGGCGTCGAAGGCCGCCGGGTCGACGTTGAGGATCGCCATGTTGTTGAGCAGCACCTCCGGCGTGTAGCCGAAGTCGATCAGAACGTTGCGCTCCTCGGCCCCGCGCATCGACTGCGCGTGCATGGCAAGGCCCCATTCGCCGTTGAGGATGGTGCGCGGCGGCCTGTCGGGCACGGTGTTGCCGCTCTTGCGCTCGATGGCGAGGCCGTCGCGCGTCTCGTTCGGCACGAACTGGATGACGATGTTGTCGGTGACAATGCGCACGGCGAGCCGGTCGACCACCGGCACCGCGCCGCCGAGCGTCCTTGCCGGCGCGGTCTTGCCGGCCGCGGCGAGCGTGCCGGCCATGGCGGCGATGAAGCCGGCGCCGCCGGCGCAGAGCTGCGCCGCGGGCAGGAAAGTCGCCGCCGGATCGGCGGCGCAAGGACCGAACAACATGCGCTGTCCCCCTGTTATGACATCGACCTAGCCGCCCGGCGCAATGTCCGCGAGGAAGGCCTTTACCACATCGACCGCGCCGTGGTCGTCGAGATCGACATGGGTGCCGTCCGGAAATCGCACCATGCGCTTGGGCTCGTTGGCAAGCGCGAACAAGGCTTCGCCGAAGCGGATCGGCACCACGCGGTCGCGCTCGCCGTGCAGCACCAAAAGCGGCGCCCGCACCCGGGGCATGCGCAGGTCCGAGCGGAACGCGTCCTTGATCAGCCAGCGCACCGGCACGAAAGGATAGGCCGCGGCGCCGACATCGGCGGCGCTGGTGAAGGGCGCATCGAGGATGAGCCCGCCGATCGTGCGGTCGGCGGCAAGCGCAATGGCAACCGCGGTGCCGAGCGACTCGCCCCACAGCACGAGGCGCTGCGGCCCATAGCGCGCCACCGCGAATTCGTAGGCTGCAACGGCGTCGCGGATCAGCCCCGGCTCGCTCGGCTTGCCGGTCGAGCCGCCATAGCCGCGATAGCCCAGCGCGACGAGTCCCGCGCCGCTCCCGCACAGCCACTGGAACCGCCCGGCGCGCAGGTCGAGCGCCCCGGCATTGCCCTGGAAATACAGCACCACCGGCCGGCCCTGCCGCGGCGGCACGTGCCAGGCGACGAGGGTCTCGCCGTCCGACGTCGTCAGTGAAATTTCCTCGGCCTGCGGCAAACCGGCCTGCGCCGGCGGCGTCCGCCGCGCGTCGGGGGCATACATCAGCGAGCGCTGGAAGACGTACATCAGCCCGATGAGGCCGCCGTACAGCGCCGCCGCGACAATCACGAGTCGAAGGAGAAGGGTCATAGGCTCCGGGACAGGCAACGGCCGACGGAACCCCAGCTGTGGCTTACATGCAACCATCCGCCGGCAAAACCGGAGGGGCCCGCGGCACGGAGATAACTCATTGAAAGCGCTCGCGGAAATTACGGCGCTCGGACGAACTTTTTGCGTCAGCGGCGCAACCATTCCCGCCCGGCCGCGTTTGCCACGTCAGGTGCGGGATTACCGGCCCCGAAGCCTCGATGGATCGGCTGCCGCGTACCACCGGGACAGGACATGGGCCAGCGGATCGGATTTCTCGAGGGTGAATTCGAGCGCGCCGTCGCCGCGCGCGGGACGGCCAAGAACGTGGTTGCGATTGCCGGGCCGCGGCGCAGCCAGAAAGCCTTGCTGGAGCGCGAGCGCCGCTTCCGCGAATTGCTCGATGCCCTGCCCGCCGCCGTCTACACCACCGACGCCGCCGGCCGCATCACCTACTACAACGAGGCCGCCGTCGAATTGTGGGGCCATCGTCCGCCGCTCGGCTCCAGCGAATGGTGCGGCTCCTGGAAGCTCTATTGGCCCGACGGCACGCCGCTGGCGCACGCCGATTGCCCGATGGCGATCGCGCTCAAGGAGGATCGCATCGTGCGCGGCATGGAAGCCGCGGCCGAGCGCCCGGACGGCACGCGCGTGCCCTTCATCCCCTACCCGACGCCGCTGCACGACGAAGCCGGCCGCCTGATCGGCGCGGTCAACATGCTGGTCGACATCACCGAGCGCAAGCGCGCCGAGGAGCAGCAGCTGCTGCTGGTGCGCGAGCTGCACCATCGCGTCAAGAACACGCTGGCCACCGTGCAGGCCATCATGGGCTCGACCGCGCGCACCGCGACCAGCGTCGAGGACTTCAAGAACGCCATGATCGGCCGTATCGGTGCCATGGCGCGGACCCACCTGCTCTTGAGCAACGAGGGCGCCACGGTCCGGTTCGCCGACATCCTGCACACCGAACTCGACATGTTCGACGACGGCAGCGGCAAGCGCATCAGGTTCGAAGGCCCGGACGTCGACATCAGCTCGCGGCTCGCCGTTTCGCTCGGCATGGCGATCCATGAGCTGACGGCGAACGCCGCCAAGTACGGCGCGCTGTCGGTCTACGGCGGCAAGGTCGTGGTGCGCTGGCGCGTCACGCTCGATGCCGGGCGCCGGACGCTGGACTTCGACTGGCTGGAAAGCGGCGGGCCCGCCGTCGAGCCGCCCAGGCGCAAGGGCTTCGGCACGCAATTGCTCGATTTCGTGCTGCCGGGACAGATCCAGGCCAGGAGCCGCATCGAGTACCCCCCGGCCGGCGTGCAGGTGCGATGCAGCCTGCCCTTGCCGGCGGAACAGCCGCACTAGACCCCTCGCCGCTTTCGAGCGCGGCGGCACGCTGTCGGTGGTGCGTCAGCCGAAATAGGCCTCGCGCACCTCGGGGCGGTCGCGCAATTCGTCCGGCGTGCCGGCGGCGACGACGCGGCCCTTGGCCAGCACGTAACCGCGCCGCGCGATGGCGAGCGTCTGGTGCACGTTCTGCTCGACCAGGAAAACGGTGATGCCGCGCTCGTTGATCTGCCGGATGATGTTGAAGTTCTCGCGGACCAGAAGCGGCGACAGGCCGAGCGAGGGCTCGTCGATCAGCAGCAGCTTCGGCGCGCACATCATGCCGCGGCCGATCGAGACCATGGCCTGCTCGCCGCCCGACATGGTGCCGGCGAGCTGGCCGCGGCGCTCGGCGAGCCGCGGAAAGATGCGCAGGATGTCGGCCATGCGTTCGCGGGTGACGGCGTCGGAGGCTTCCCTGTAGGCGCCGACGCGCAGGTTCTCCTCGACGGTGAGCTTGGGGAAGACCTTGCGGCCCTCCGGGATGCAGGCGATGCCGGCGCCGACGATCTTGTGGGTCGGCAGCCGCGTGATGTCGATGCCGTCGAACACGATGCGGCCGGCGCGCGGCGGCGTCAGGCCGAGGATCGAGCGCACCAGCGTGGTCTTGCCCGAGCCGTTGGAGCCGAGCAGGCAGGTGATGCTGCCGGCCTCGACCGACAGCGAGACGCCTTGCAGCACGTCGGCCTTGTCGTAGGCGGTGGTGACGCCGTCGATGTCGAGAAGCGCCGCCATCATGCCACCCCGAGATAGGCTTCCTGGACCTGGGCGTCGGCGGCGACGGCGCGGTAGGGACCCTCCGCGATCTTGCGGCCGAAATTCAGCACCACGCAGCGGTCGGTGATGCGCTCGATCACGCCCATTTCGTGCTCGACGATGATGATGGTCAGGTTCTTGTTGCGCTCGCGCACCACCAGAATGTCGTCCATCAGCGCGGTGGTTTCCTCGTGCGTCATGCCGGCGGAGGGCTCGTCGAGCAGCAGCAGCTTCGGCGCGCTGATGAGCGCGCGGCAGATCTCGATGCGGCGGCGGTCGATCATCGGCAGGCCGGCGGCCGGCTCGAACAGGCGCCCGGCGAGCTCGGGCTCGAACAGCTCGACCAGCGCGCGCGCGGCGCGGTAATTCTCCTCGACCTCGCGGCGGAAATCGCCGCGCCGGAACAGGTTGAACCACAGGCCCTGGCTCAGGTGCTTGTGATTGCCGATCATGATGTTGTCGAAGATCGACAGCGGCAGCGACAGCCGCGAACGCTGGAAGGTGCGCGAGATGCCGGCCCGGTAGATGGCGCGGGCGCTCGCCTGGGTGATGTCGGCGCCGGCGAAGGTGACGCTGCCCTCGTCGGCGCCGTAGATGCCGGTGACGACGTTGAAGAACGTCGTCTTGCCGGAGCCGTTGGGGCCGATCAGGCCGATGATCTCGTTTTCCGCGACGGCAAAATCGAGCCGGTCGAGCGCCAGCACGCCGCCGAAGCGCTTGCTCAGCCCGCGCGCCTCAAGCAGCGCGGTCATGGCCGCCACCCGGGAAAATAGCGCCGCACCGGCCGCGGCAGCAGGCCCTCGGGGCGGAACAGCAGCACCGCGATCACCATCAGCGCATAGAGCAAAAAGCGGTACTCCTGGATGGCCTGCAGTTTCTCCGGCACCACCACGACGATGACGGTGGCGACGATCAGCCCCCACGGATTGCCGATGCCGCCGAGCAGGAGGATGGACACCAGGATCAGCGAGTCGGCGAAGGTGTAGTTGTTGGGGGCGACGAAGCCGCCGACCATGCCGAACAGCGCGCCGGCGATGCCGATGAGGAAATTGCCGATGAGAAAGGCCGTCACCTTCCAGCGCGTGATGTCGAGGCCGAAGCAGCTCGCCGCCGTCTCGTCGAGCCGCAGGGCGTCGAGATTGAGCCCGATCCAGGAGCGCTCCAGCCGGCGCACGACGACGAAGGCGGCGACCAGCAGCAGCACGCTGACGACGAAATAGTTCATGTAGAAGGAGAACGACACGCCGGCGACGTCGATATTGTCGTTGAACGACCAGCCAAGGATGCGCATGCCCTTGACCTGCATGCCCTGCGGGCCGCCGAGCACGTCGTTGACCTCGAGGAAGGTCTTGAACAGCAGCGCGAAGGCGATGGTGACCACCGCCGCGTAATGGCCGCGCGTGCGCAGCACCGGCAGCAGGATGAGCGAGCCGATCAGCGCCGCCAGCAGGCCGCCGATCACGAGCACCAGGAGGTGCGGCAGCGGCGTATAGGCGTTGAACACCGCCGCGGTATAGGCGCCGACGCCGAAGAACGACGAGCCGGCGAAATTCAAGACGCCGGCATAGCCGAACTGGATGTTGAGCCCCAGCGTCGCCACCGAATAGAGCAGCACGGTGATGACCAGAAGCAGCACGAAATGGTCGTCGTGGAACACGGCGGCGACGGCGAGCAGAGCGGCCACGGCGCCCAGGCCGAGCGCGTCCTCGTGCTCGGCGAAGGAGCGCCCGACTCCGGCGAACAAGCCCGACCAGGCGCCCGCGACCGCGGCGGCGCTGCCGACCGCGAGCAGCGCGATGACATAGGCCGGGCGCTCGGCGCCGAGCAGCGCGATCATGTAGCCGGCCGCGGCCGCCAGCGCGAGCAATCCGGGCCAGAGGCTCTCGCGCTGCGTCCCCATCACACCCGCTCGCTGATCTTTTCGCGGATCAGGCCGGTCGGCCGCCAGGCCATGATGGCGATGACCACGGCGAAGGCGAACACGTCCTTGTAGGCGCTGGCGAACGGCAGCAGCACCGTGCCGACGGTCTGCAAGGCGGCGAACAGGAACCCGCCGAGTATGGCGCCGTAGATGCTGCCGAGCCCGCCGATGATGGCGGCGGAGAAGCCGATGACGCCGAGATAGAGGCCGAGGCCGAAATTGATCTCGTTGTAGTACAGCCCGTTCATCACCCCGGCGAAGGCGGCAAGGCCGGAGCCGATGGCGAAGGTGATGAGCACGATGGCGGTGAAATTGATGCCCATGGTGCGCGCGGTCTCCTCGTCCTGCGCCACCGCGCGGATGGCGAGACCGAGCTTGGTGCGGTTGAGCAGCAATTGCAGCGCGACGATGACGGCGACGCCCGCGGCCAGCATGATGACGTTGTCAAAGCGCAGGTTGAAGTCGCCGAGGCTGACCGAGGCGCGCGGCAAGAGCGCCGGAAACGATTTCGGGTTGGCGCCCTGCGGGTAGAACAGCCGCACGCCCTCGCGCAGCACGGTGCCGAGCATCAGCGTGATCAGCAGCGTATTGAGCGGCGGCGCCGAGCGCAGCGGCAGCACCAGGTAGCGCGCGATCAGCATGCCGAGCAGCGCCATGGCGAGCGTCGCGGCGACGAGGATGACGACGAGATCGATCCACGGCGACCGCAGGCCGAGCGCGCTCAAGCCGGCAAAGGCGGCGAGCGCGGTGAAGGCGCCGACCGTGAGCACGTCGCCGTGCGAGAACTTGATGACGTCGAGCACGCCGAAGAACAGCGTGAAGCCGACCGCCACCAGCGCGTACATCATGCCGAGCATCAGCCCGTTCATGACGTATTGCGCGAACAGCCCGAGATCCATTGATGTTCCGCCGAAGCCCGGTTTTCAAATCCGGTCATTCCGGGTGGCGCCAAAGGCGCGAACCCGGAAGCCGGAGAAAGAGTCAAAGCGCCTGGATTCCGGGTCCCGCGCCGTGCGCGGTCCCGGAATGACCGCAATCAGGTTCCCGTCGTTACTTCTGCCCCGGCAGCTTGCGCTTGCCCGAGGCGTATTCGCTGTCGTCCCATTCCACGAACTTGCCGTCCTGCACCACGTATTTGGTGATGACGGCGACCGTGTTCTGGCCGTGATCGTCGAACGTGATCTTGCCGACGATCGAGTCGCGGTTCTTGACGTCGCCGAGATCGGCGATGACCTTCTTGCGGTCGGGTCCGACCTTCTCGATGGAATCGAGGATCATGTTCATGGCGGCATAGGCGAAGGCGCCGTAGGCCTCCGGCGGCTGCTCGTATTTCTGCGCGTTGTACTTCTCCATGAAGAACCGGCCGCCGGGCAGCTTCTCGGTCGGCGCGCCCTCGCGGAAGGCGAGGCAGCCCTCGGCGAGCGGCCCCAGCCCCTGGATGAAGGCGTCGGAGACGATGCCGGAGGTGCCGTCGAACACCGCCTTGATGCCGAGCTTGTCCATCTGCTGGCGGATGCGCACGCCGATCGGCGTCAGGCCGCCGAAGTAGATGACTTCGGGATTGAGCGCCTTGATCTTGGTGAGCTCGGCGGTGAAGTCCTGCTGGTCGGCCGTGACGCCGAAGGTGCCGACGATCTTGGCCTTGCCGATGCGGGCGAGCGCCTTGCTGAAGTATTCGTTGTGGCCCTTGCCGTAGTCGGTGGTGTCGTGAATCACGGCGACGGTTTTGAAGCCGAGCCGCGAGACGAGCTCGGCGTTGGCGTCGTTCTGGTTGATCATGGTGCCGTTGACGCGGTGCACCTCGTCGTACTTGTTGCGGTAGGTGATGTCGGGCAGCACGGCGCCCCACACGATCACCGGGAAGCCGAATTTGTGGTAGGTGTCGACGGTGGCGATCGCGGTCGCCGAGCAGTAGTGCGTGGCGCCGGCGATGATCTCCTTGTCGGCCGCCATCTTGGTGGCGACGCGCACGGCGACGTCCGGCTTGCACTCGTCGTCGTAGGACACCATTTCGTATTCGTACTTGGCCTTGGCGTCGGCGTTGCGCAGGCGCACCGCAAGGTCCGCCGAGTTGCGGCCGCCGAGGCCGTTCGCCGAAACGCCGCCGGTCAGCGGCCCGATGAAGCCGACCTTCACCTTGTCCTTGGCGTCGGCCGCGCCGAGCGCAAGCGCCAGCGCCAGTGCCGCAAATGCCGCCGTCTTGGCAGTCCGGATCATGCTGTCCTCCCGTGTTTTCGCATTATGATCCCGCGCCGCGGCCGTTGCGGCCGCGCCTTGCCGGCATGTTCGCGCAGGCGGGAGCGCGGGACAAGGCGACAAAAACGCAATCGTGCCGCGCCTTTTCGCGCCCGCGCCGCAACTTGCGCGCGTTGAAAACGGCCAGGCTCGCTCACATCGCCTTGACGATGGACTCGGTCATCTTCTTGGCGTCGCCGAGCAGCATCATGGTGTTGTCGCGATAGAACAGCGGGTTGTCGATGCCGGCATAACCGGACGCCAGGCTGCGCTTGATGAACATCACGGTGCCGGCCTTCCACACCTGCAACACCGGCATGCCGTAGATCGGCGAGGTTTTGTCCTCTTCCGCCGCCGGATTGGTGACGTCGTTGGCGCCGATGACAAAGGCGACGTCGGCCTGGGCGAATTCGGAGTTGATGTCTTCCAGCTCGAACACCTCGTCGTAGGGCACGTTGGCTTCGGCGAGCAGCACGTTCATGTGGCCGGGCATGCGGCCGGCGACCGGGTGGATGGCGTATTTCACCTCGACGCCCGCGGCCTTCATCTTGTCGGCCATTTCGCGCAAGGCATGTTGCGCCTGTGCCACCGCCATGCCGTAGCCGGGCACGATGATGACCTTGGACGAATTCTTCAAAATGTAGGCAGCGTCCTCGGCCGAGCCGAGCTTGACCGGACGCTGTTCGGCCGCCGCGCCCGGCCCGGCCACCTCGCCGCCGAAGCCGCCGAGGATGACCGAGATGAACGAGCGGTTCATGCCCTTGCACATGATGTAGGACAGGATCGCGCCGGAGGAGCCGACCAGCGCCCCGGTGATGATCAGCGCCGAATTGCCGAGCGTGAAGCCGATGCCGGCGGCCGCCCATCCCGAATAGGAGTTGAGCATCGAAATGACGACCGGCATGTCGGCGCCGCCGATCGGGATGATGATGAGGATGCCGAGGGCGAGCGACAGGCCGACGATCAGCCAGAAGTCCATCGCGCTCTGCGACACGAAGAAGCCGTAGATGAAGAAAATCAGCGCCGCCGCCAGCGCGAGATTGATGATGTGGCGCCCCGGCAGCGTGATCGGCTTGCCGCTCATGCGGCCGGACAGCTTCAGGAAGGCGATGACCGAGCCGGTGAAGGTGATGGCGCCGATGGCGACGCCGAGCGACATCTCGATCAGGCTCTGGGCGTGGATATGGCCTTCCTCGCCGATGCCGAAGGCCGCCGGCGCATAGAAGGCGCCGGCCGCGACCAAAACCGCCGCCATGCCGACCAGCGAATGGAAGGCGGCGACCAGTTCCGGCATCGACGTCATCGGCACGCGCCGCGCGATCACCGCGCCGGTGCCGCCGCCGAGCGCGATGCCGCCCAGGACCAGCACCCAGGCGACGCCGTCGGCCGGCGGGTGCGAGCCGAGCGTGGTCAGCACGGCGATGGTCATGCCGACGATGCCGAACAGATTGCCGCGCCGGCTCGATTCCGGGCTGGACAGGCCGCGCAGCGCCAGGATGAACAGCACCCCGGCGACGAGATAAAGCAGCGCGACGAGGTTGGCGCTCATGAGCCGCATCCTCCGGCTGTCATCACCCGCGAAAGCGGGTGATCCAGTAATCGCAAGCTCATCTGCTTAGCCGAGGCGCTGCGGCGTACTGGATGCCTCGCTTTCGCGGGGCATGACACCTGGGTGTTTGGCCCGCCCATATCCGTCACTTCTTTTTCTTCTGGTACATCGCCAGCATGCGCTGGGTGACGAGGAAGCCGCCGAAGATGTTCACCGAGGCAAATGTCAGCGCGACGAAGCCGAGCATGCGCGCCCAGAGCGGGCCGTTGTCGTTGGCGGCGAGCCCGACGCCGACCGCGAGCAGCGCGCCGACCACGATCACCGAGGAGATGGCGTTGGTCACGCTCATCAGCGGCGTGTGCAGCGCCGGCGTCACCGACCAGACCACGTAGTAGCCGACGAACACCGCCAGCACGAAGATCGACAGGCGGAACACGAAGGGATCGACGGCGGTGGCGAGTTGTTCCATCAGACTCTCCGCGAGCAGGGCGCGACCCTGTCCCCTGGGGGGAGAGGGTGGCGAGGACCGAAGGTCCGAGCCGGGTGAGCGAAAGGCACTCGCCCCCTCACCCGCCCGCCTTCGCTGAAGCTCATTCCGGGG
>Ga0070741_10014807_pt1 | contig 13396 bp, 14 predicted proteins | sample Coa_R1_4_FD_66440 | JGI IMG/M metagenome (GOLD analysis project Ga0070741, IMG submission 66440) | Surface soil microbial communities from Centralia Pennsylvania, which are recovering from an underground coalmine fire - Coalmine... | ecosystem: Environmental > Terrestrial > Soil > Unclassified ... | reverse complement strand
ACGCGTCACGGCACCCGGACAGACCGAGATCGGCCCATGAAAGATCGCCTCGGTAGGCGATGTCTGCTCCGGCACGTAAAGGCATGTCAGTCTGTCGATGAGCAGGTCATCCGCCAGCTCAAGGTTTCGACGGAGTGGAACCGTATAGTCGGTTGCCGGCACGGATTGCCTGGGAAGGACGCTCACACGGATGTTCTTCCCTACGAAGGAGTTGCGATCCGCGACGCGCCGGATCGTCTCAACGAGCACGCGTGCGACGATCGCTGAAGTAAGGGGGCGGCCCTGGCTCGAGGTCAAATCGAGCTTGTCTCGAGGCTCGGCGACTTCTGCGTCTGGAATCGGTCCTCCCGCCCACCGGACGATCATTGGGGGCGAACCATCAACAATGCCGATTGCTTGGACTGAAAAGTCGGCGGTTGGCGAAGCCAGCTGTAGTAAGTCCTCATCGAGTTCATTCGACACCGCCGTCATGATCGGCAGCAGCCCCTCGCCAGCCCGATCTCGTACCTCCGACTAACCCACGCTGAGAAAGCTGTGCCGGCGGCGATCTCGATCCTTCAAACGTGAAAATGGCGGAGCGAAGTCACGCGTCGCCGCGCGCGCCAAGCCCGCGAACACGCAGGTTGGGTCAACAGCTGCAAGCTGCAACGCCACCCACTCGTCGACCCGACGACCAGCAACCTCACCGAGGCCGCTGTACCCCATCACGAAATGTCCGCACAGAAGGATCATCTTGTTGCGGTGGTCGTCGGGTGGCCGAGCGGGCGGCAACCAGGCGACGCGACGATCTGAAGCGAGGACCGCGTAGTCGCTCGTTAGGACGGCACTGATGAGCGTCACTGCCTCTCCACTCAGGCGGAAGCGGCCCGACTCGAGCTCCCGGGCTAGCTCGGGTCGTCGATCAGGAAGATTCGCGCCGGCGCGTCCGCGACGTTGCGGCCGCGGTGACCGGTGCCGGCGGCGAGGAGGAAGCCGTCGCCGGCCCGCAGCGAGAGGGGCTCCGAGCCGTCGTCGAACTCGTACTCGAGGGCGCCCTCGATCACATAGCCGCGGTGGCCGTCCGTGCACCATTCGTCGCGTGCGGCGCCGGGGCCGTACTCGACCACCGCCCAGCGCGAGCCGCCCACCTCCGACGCCCGCGCGCGGATGCCCGGCCCGTCGTCCTCCCACTCGAGCGCCTCGAACGCGACCCGGCGGCTCACGAGAGCTCGGCGATGTCCTGCCCCGCCTCGACGAGGGCCTCGTTCTCGACGAGAAACCGTTCGACGACACCGGCTGCGTCGCTCGTCACCTCGTAGAAGTTCTTCATGATCTCGACGAGCCCGACGACGGCGCCGGCCTCCACGCGGTCGCCCTCGCTCACGTAGGGGTCCGACTGCGGGTTCGGCCGCCGATAGAACGTCCCGGGATACGGCGACCTGATCGTCGTCACGCGAGGCTCTCCTCAGTCAGGGTCTCGTTCACGCTCCGCTCGAGCTCGATCGCCTCCTCGATCGTCACCTCGCGGAACCGCACGTGATCGCCGACCGGCCGGAACTGGCCGATCTTCCAGAGATCGGCGTGCACGACCGTCGCCGCGACGACAAACCCGCCGGCGGTCGGTCCGTCCGGGCCGAGAATCACGGGCAGGTCGCCGTTCACGTTGACCGCGCCCACCGGGTAGCTGTTGTCGAGGATGTTCGAGGGATGGCCGCCCGCGATGCCGCCGCTCCGGCGGGCCCACTCGAACTTGTGCGACTCCAGACGGATCCCCGTCCGGTTCGAGTTCCGGTCGACGGGCCAGGGGCGACCGAAGAACGTCTGCATGTCCGCCTCGGTCAGGTAATCGGGCGCCGTCTGGGGCCCGCGCATCGCGCGCACCTCCCACTCGCGCTCGTACGACGGCCGCGCGCGCTCGGCGAACCGCCGCCCCGCGCCGTCGCCCGCGTCCTCGCCCAGCGGCAGCACGTCGCCCTTCGCGACCGCGCGGCCCTCGAAGCCGCCGAGCGCGCCCATCGTGTACGTCGCGCGCGAGCCGAAGAGCGGCGGCACGTCGATCCCGCCCGCGATCCCGACGTAGAGCCGAAACCCGGGGCCGGGCGAGATGCCGATCCGGAGCTCGCTCCCGCGCCGGCTCTCCCACAGCGGGATCTCCTCGCCGTCGAGCGTCACCGGCGCCGAGGCGCCGCAGACGGCGATCGTCGCGCCGCCGTCGATCCGCATCGCGAAGCCGCCGAGCGTGACCTCGAGCCCGGCCGCCGAGCCGTCGTTTCCGACCAGCAGGTTGGCCGCGCGGAAGGCGAAGTGGTCCATCGGCCCCGCGGGGAAGAAGCCCTGCGCGAGCATCCCGCGCCGGCCCGGGTAGTCCTGGACCGTCGTCTGGATGCCGCCCTCGAGAACCTCGAGCGTCCTCATGGCACCGGCGTCGCCGCGGCCGCAGCCTCGCGCCGCCGGCGTCGCTCCTCGGCCTCCCCCGAGATCGTCGGCAGCCACTCGAGGTACGCGCCCACGTCGAACGTCCCCTCCTCGATGCGGTACCGGTACCGGTCGGCGCGCACGTCGTCGAACAGCTGGCGCAGCTCGTCCTCCTCGACGCGTTGGAACCTGACCCGATCCGCGGCGCGCAGGAGCAGCGGGTTCTCCCGGAACGCGGCGTTCCTCGCGGCCAGGTCGTAGATCGGCAGCGTCCGACCGAGGAGCTGGTAGCCCCCAGCCGACTCGACGGGGTAGATCGCGTAGCACGGCCCGCCGATCCCGAGCGCGCCCTCCGGCGTCCACGTCCGCGTCGGGTTGTACTTGGGCACAAACACGGTCTCGCGGGGGTCGAGCGGGAACATGAACGGCAGCCCGGGAAAGAAGCCGATGAACGCCGTCCAGTGCTCGGTCGCGAGCGCCGCGTCGTAGAGCTCCTCGCGGTCGGCGAAGCCGTTGTAGCGGACGATGTAGTCGACGTTCGTCCCGCCCTCGGCGTTCGGCGCGTCCTTGCGGATGCTGTTCAGGTAGCGCTGGACGGCCTGGCGCGTCTGGGAGTCGTCGAACGCGAGCGGCAGGTGGATCAGCCGGCTCGGGATCTGCATCTCGGTCTCCGCCTTCAGCCCTTCGTGGACGCGGTCGAGATACGCCACGAGGTCCTCCGCCTCGAGCCCGCCCGGCTCGTAGCTGACGAGGATCGAACGGAAGCCGGGCGCCGTCTCGATCAACCCGTCCGGTCGCTCGTGCCGCAGCGCGTCCTCGACGGCCTGCACGAAGAAGTTCAACGTCAGGTCGAAGTCCATCTCGCCGTACTCGACGAGCACCGCACGGTCGCCCGCGTACCGGTAGGCGATCCCCGGCTTGCCGTCCTGCGCCGGCCGCTGCGCGATGACGGCGGAGGCGGTCGCGCTCACGGCGCCGATCCTACGCCGGCGAGCTCCGCGAGCGGCACGACCTCGACACCGGCGTCGGCGAGCGCACGCCGGATCGCCGACGCGATCGCGGGCGCGTTCGGAGCGTCGCCGTGCACGCAGATGCTCTCGGCCTCGAGCTCGAGTTCGCCGCCGTCGAGCGTCGGCACCTTCCGCTCGCGGACGAGACGGACGGCGCGCTCGGCCGTCGCCTCCGGGTCGCGCACCTGCTTCACCCGCTCGATCAGCAGTTTCCCATCCGCGTCGTAGTCGAGGTCGACGTAGCCCTCGGGCACGAACGGAACGCGGGCCGCCGCGGCCGCGGACCCGACTTGCGGCGGCATCAGCAGCACGACGCCTTCGCCGAGCGCCTTCAACGCGCCGCAGACCGCGGCCGCGAGCTCGCCGTCGTCGACGATCATCGCGTAGAGCGCTCCGTGCGGCTTCACGTGCTGGAGCCTCGAGCCGGCCGCCGCGGCGTACGCCTTCATCGCACCGGCCTGATAGAGGACGTAGTCGCGCAGTTCCTCCGGCGAGATCGCCATCCGCCGGCGGCCGAAGCCGATCAGATCGGGAAGCGCGACGTGCGCGCCGATGCCGACGCCGTGCTCGACCGCGAGCGCGACGGTGCGCCGCATCACATGCGGGTCGCCGCCGTGGAAGCCGCAGGCGATGTTCGCGGAGGTGAGGTGCGGCATCAACGCTGCGTCGTCGCCGAGCGTCCAGCGCCCGTACGACTCGCCCATGTCCGCGTTCAGGTCGACGCGCACAGTGCCTCGACTACCCGATCGACGTCGGCCGCCGTATGCGTCGCCATTGCAGAGAAGCGAATGCGGGCCGTGCCCGGCGGCACCGTCGGCGGGCGGATTGCAACCGCGAGCACGCCCTGCTCCTCGAGCCGCTCGCTCAGCGCGACCGCGTCCTCGGCCTCGCCCACGACGAAGGGCACGATCTGGGTCGAGCCGGGGACTCCGAGGCCCTCGCGCAGCCGCCGCGCGTTCTCGAGCAGCGCGGCGCGCCGGTCGTGCGCCTCCCGGACGAGCTCGAGCGCCGCGGCCGCGACGGCGACGGCGGGAGGCGGCAGCGCGGTCGAGTAGATCAGGCTCCGGCAGGTGTTGACGAGGTGGCGGATCCAGTCGGCGCGGCCCCCGACGTAGGCCCCGTGGGCACCGAACGCCTTCGAGAACGTGCCGAGGTGAAGGTCGACGTGCTCGGCGAGCCCCTCCGCGTGCGCGAGCCCTTCGCCGTTCGGCCCGAACACCCCGGCCGCGTGGGCCTCGTCGACCATCAGGCCGCCGCCGTAGCGCTCCTTCAGCTCGACGAGCTCTGCAAGGGGCGCGGTGTCGCCGTCCATGCTGAAGACGGTGTCGGTGACGATGAGCTTGCGGCGCGCCGGCGAGGCGGCGAGCAGCTGCGCCAAGTGCTCCGGATCGGCATGGCGGTAGCGGTGCACGGTCGCGCGCGACAGCCGGCAGCCGTCCACGATGCTGGCGTGGTTCAGCTCGTCGCTGAAGATCGCGTCGTCGAGGCCGGCGAGCGCGGGGATGACGCCGACGTTGGCGGCATAGCCGCTGCCGAGCACGAGCGCCGCCTCCGTTCCCTTGTGCTCGGCGAGCCGCTCCTCGAGCTCGTGGTACGCGGGGTCGTCGCCGACGATCAGGCGCGAGGCCGTCGCGCTCGTCCCCCGCTCGTACGCCGCACGCGCCGCCGCCTCCGCGAGCGCGGGATGCCCGGCGAGGCCGAGGTAGTCGTTGGACGAGAAGTTCAGGAGCTCCCGCCCGTCCGTCGAGACGAGTTGCGCGCCGTGGCCCTCGAACGGCCGGAGCCGCCGCAGCAGCCCGTGCTCCTCGCGCTCGGCCAGCGCGTCCGCGAACCCCCACGCCGCCCTCGCCGCTACAGCGCGCATTCTTCGATCTCGAAGCCGAGGTCCTCGAGCATCTGCCAGTCCGCCTCCGCGGCCTGGCCCTCGGTCGTCAGGTAGTCGCCGACGAAGATCGAGTTCGCCGCGTAGAGCGCGAGCGGCTGCAGCGACCGGAGGTTCACCTCGCGTCCGCCGGCGACGCGGATCTCCTTCGTCGGGCAGACGAGCCGCAAGAGCGCGAGGATCTTGAGGCAGCGGCGCGGGTTGAGCTCCTGCGTCCCCTGGAGCGGCGTGCCCGGGATCGCGTTCAGGAAGTTGACCGGGATCGAGTCCGCGTCGAGCGCATGGAGCGCGAACGCGACCGAGACGATCTGCTCGTCGCTCTCGCGCATGCCGGCGATGAAGCCGGCGCACGGGGAGATGCCCGCGCGCTTGACCGCCTCGATCGTGCGCACGCGGTCCTCGTAGGTGTGCGTCGTCGTGATCCGCGCGTGGTGATCGGCGCTCGTGTTGAGGTTGTGGTTGTAGCGGTCGACGCCGGCCTCGCGGAGCGCGAGCGCCTGGTCGTCGTCGAGGAGGCCGAGGCACGCGCAGACCTTCATCGGCATCTCACCCTTGATCCGACGGACCGCCGCCGTGACCTCCCGGAGCTCGCGGGCGCTCGGGCCGCGGCCGCTCGCGACGATGCAGTAGGTGCGAGCGCGGCGCGCCCAGGCCTCGCGCGCCCCGTCGACGAGCACGTCCGCGTTCAGCATCGAGTACTTCGGGACGGGCGCGGTCGAGACGATCGATTGCGAGCAGTAGCCGCAGTCCTCGGGGCAGATGCCGCTCTTCGCGTTGACGATCATGTTCAGCTTCACGAGGCGGCCGAAGTGGGTGCGGCGGACGAGGAAGGCGGCGTCGAGGAGTGAGAGCAGCTGGTCGTCGGGGGCACTGAGGATCGACAGGCACTCGTCCCGCGTCGGCGGCTCGCCCCCGAGCGTGCGCTCGGCGATCGCGTGCCAGTCAGACACGCGCTTCCTCCCAGAGCGAGACGAGCCCGGGATCGATCTGGCCGGGAAGCGGCCCCCACCGCTTGCGGAAGGTCGCGACGCCCCCGAACTCCTCGATCAGCTCGCGGTTCGACTCGACGAGCGGGTCGTCGCCGTTCAGGACGACGCCGGCGACGTCGAGGCCGGCACGGCGGAGGACTTCGACCGTGAGCAGCGAGTGGTTCACCGTGCCGAGGCCGGGGCGGGCGACGACGAGGACGGGCATCGCAAGCGCGGCCGCCAGGTCGAGGATCGTCCACCCCTCGCCCACCGGGACGAGCACGCCCCCGGCACCCTCGACGAGCGTCAGCTCGTGACGCGTCGCGAGCTGCTTCACGCGCGCGTGAACCTGATCGAGCGTGAGCTCACGCCCTTCCGCCCGCGCGGCGACGAGCGGGGCGACCGGCCGCGCGAACCGGAACGGCGCGATCTCGTCGAGCGGCTCGCCGAGCTCGGCCAGGTCCTTCAGCGTCTCCGCGTCGCCGCCGCCGGTCTCGAGCGGCTTCACCACGCCGACGTCGAGACCCCGCCGCTTCAACGCGAGCGCGAGCGCGGCCGTGACGACGGTCTTGCCGACGCCCGTGTCGGTTCCGGTGACGAAGACGCCTCTCAGGTCGACTCCTCGATCGCCTGCCGGAGGATCGCCGTCATCGCCGCGAGGTCGTCCTCGTCTGTCGCGAGCGGCGGGAGGAACGTGACGACGTCGCCGAGCGGCCGCGTGATCATCCCCAGCTCGCGCGCCCGGCGGCAGGCCTTGTAGCCGGTGGCGAGGCGCCAGTCGAACGGCTCCTTCGTCGGGCGGTCGGCGACGAGCTCGATCCCGACCATGAAGCCGGCCTGCCGCACCTCGCCGACGTGCTCGAGCTCGGAGATCGGCGCCAGCAGCTCGGCAAGCGTGCGGCTCTTCTCGGCCACGTGCTCGACCAGGCGCTCCTGCTCGAAGAGGTCGAGGCTTGCCAGCGCGACCGCGCAGCCGAGCTGGTTGCCGGTATACGAGTGCCCGTGGAAGAAAGTCCTGCGCTCCTCGAAGCCGCCCCAGAACACGTCGTAGATCCGGTCGCTCGTCAGCGTCGCCGCGACAGGCAGGTAGCCGCCGGTCAGGCCTTTACCGACGGTCATCAGGTCGGGCTCGACGGCCTCGTGCTCGCAGGCGAACATCGCGCCGGTGCGGCCGAAGCCGGTCGCCACCTCGTCGGCGAGGAGGAGGACGTCGTGCTCGCGGGCCAGGCGCGCCGCGCCGGAGAGGAAGCCGGGCGGTGCGACGATCAGCCCGCCCGCCGCCTGCACGATCGGCTCGACGACGAGGCACGCGGTCTCGTCTCCGCTTCGCTCGAGCAGCCCGCGGAGCTCGTCGAGCGCGGCGGCGACGCACTCCTCCGGCGAGCCGTCGAAGCGGTACGGGTAGGGGTACTCGACGCGCTCGGCCTCGAAGAGCAGCGGGCCGAACTCGGCGTGGAAGACGTCGATCCCGCCGACGCTTACGGCGCCGATCGTGTCGCCGTGGTAGCCGTTGCGCATCGCGACGAAGCGCCGCTTCTCGGGCCGGCCGAGCCGGCGCCAGTAGGCGAACGCCATCTTCAGGCCGATCTCGACCGCGGCGGCGCCCGCGTCCGAGAAGAAGACCTTGCCGAGGCTCGGCGGCGCGAGCTCGACGAGGCGCGCGGCCAGCTCGATCGCCGGTACGTTCGAGGCGCCGAGCAGCGTCGAATGGGCGACGCGGTCGAGCTGGGCGACGATCGCCCGGTTCAGCTCCCCCCGGTTGTGCCCGTGGACGTTGACCCAGAGCGACGAGTTGCCGTCGTAGTACTCGCGCCCATCGACGTCGCGGATCAGGACGCCGTGCGCGCTCTCGACGACGAGCGGCTCGTCTTCGAGGAACTGCTTCATCTGCGTGAACGGGTTCCAGAGGAAGCGGCGGTTCGCCTCGACGACCTCGTCGTGGGAGAGCCGTGGCCGCGGCCGGAGCGCCGTCTCCATGGCGCGGGACGTTAACGCGCTGGCGCGAGCTCTGGCACGATCGCCTGTCGACGATGAAGCTGCCGGCTACCTGGGTCGCTGCTCTCGGTGTTCTCGCCCGGGGCGAGGCCGGCGTCGGCGGCGCAGGAGGAGAGACGACGAGCGCGCCGGAGCCGGAGGTCGCCGTCTAGAGCGGCTCGTCGTCGATCGTGTTCGGCGCGCCCGGAAGCCACGGCGGGATCTACGCGATCGGCGCCGACGGCCACGGACTGCGACGGCTGACGAGCGTGGCGGCGACGGCGGGCTCGCCGTCTCGCCGGACGGCCGGACGCTGCTCTTCGGTTCGGTGTACCGGATCGGTGTCGACGGTCACGGCCTTCGCCGCCTCGGCGCCGGGTTCAACCCGGCCTGGTCGCCGGACGGAAGCAGGATCGCCTTCACGCGGAACGACGGCCTCTACCTGATGAGGGCGGACGGAAGCGGCGCGCACAAGTGCACCGCGCCTCTCGCGTCCGTGCGAGCACCAGTACGGCCTCGACGTCTACACGATCGGGGCGAACGGATCGAGGAAGCACCGGGTCACGCGCACAGCGGCTTTCCGCAATGCCCCGCCTGGTCGCACGCCGGCAAGCTGGCGTTCCTGACGGCCGACGTGACCGTCGCCGTCGTGCAGCCGAACGGCGGGCTTCGCAGCTTCCGCCCGAGCGGCTGTCCCGCCTGGTCGCCAGGCGGCCACCGCTTCGCGGTCGCGACCGCGGCAGGTGCAGCTCTGATCAACGCCCACGGAAGCGGCCGACGCGCGATCGCCGTTCTCCCGGGTTCGCACACCGGCTTTCGCTCGGTTGCCTGGTCCGCCGACGGCCGAAGGCTCGCCCTCGTCGGCGGCGCCGGCCGGCGCACCTCTACGTCGCCGCCGTCGACGGCAGCACGAAAAAGAGCTCCTCTAGACCGGACGCCGAGGCGACGCGCAGCGCGGCTACTATCGCGCGCGAGGCACTCGGCCGCAGATCGCCGCGGCGCGCTACGGTTCGCTCACAGATCGCTGCCCTCCGCAGCTTCTTCCTGTATCTCGAGCGGAATGGCTTGCTGCTGGACGCGGAAGGGCGACAAGTCACCAATCCCATGACCTCGGTCATCGCGCCCGCTCTCGAGCGGCGGATCTGCGACGCGATCCGGGCCGGGATCCGGCCCGAGGTCGCCGCCGTCTACTGCGGGATCGGCGCCCGCACCTACTACCGCTGGATGCAGCTCGGCCGCGCCGCCGACGCGGTCGAGCCCTACCCGGGCTTCCTCCCGGCCGTCTCGGTCGCGCTCGCCGAGTGCCGCAGCCAAAAGCCGCTGAGGACGCGGAGTGTTTATGGAGCGGCACGGGAGCGCTCCGACCCGCCGGTGCGGTAGCGCCTCCAGCGCGCGGCTCGGCGAAACCGCGGCGCCAGGCGTATTGTCCACGCAACAAATGCGTCGAGCTGGAGGGAGGAGAGATGGCCGACGTCGACAACGTCGTGGTCGTTCGGTTCTCGGAGCCGAGCAAGGCCTATCAGGCACTGAGCGTGCTGAAGCAGTGCGACGCCGACGGACGGATCGCGCTGAAGGCGGCGGCGGTCGTGGAACGGACGCCGGATGGCAAGCTGCAGATCCCCGAGAGCACCGACAATGTCGGCCTCATCGGGACCGCGAGCGGCTCGCTGATCGGGATGCTCGTTGGCGTCCTCGGCGGTCCGCTGGGGCTTTTGCTCGGGTGGGGAGCGGGCGCCCTGCTCGGCGGGGCGTTCGACGTCGATCGCGCCCAGGAGGCCGAGGAAACGCTCAGCGCGCTCGGCAGGGCGATCCCGCCGGGATCGAGTGCCGTGGTCGCGTCGGTCGCCGAACCGGCCGTGGAGGTAATCGACGGGGAGATGGCGGAGCTCGGGGGCGAGGTGACGCGACGCTCGGCGGCCGAGGTGATGGACGAACTCGAGACCGCCGAGGAGGCCGCCGACGCCGCTGCGCAGGAAGCGCGGAAGGCGGTGCGCGACAAGCGCAAAGCCGGCCTGGCCGCCGGCCTCGACGAGCGCGTGGACAAGCTGAAGGCGAAGCTCCACATCTCCTAGCTCGAGGCTGCCTGCCAGCGACCGGCGGGGTCTGTGCGGGTAGCACTGCTTCGTCGTTGGTTCGCCCTGCTTCATGACACGCAGGCGAAGTACAGCTACGTCGTTGCGATCGCCCGCGTAGGGGAGGACGATCACGTCGATGAGGCAGGCGACGAGGTCGGGACGACGCGTTGCCCGGGAAATCGAGGTGGTAGCCTCAGAGCCCCCGCCCGAGGTCGGTGCCCCGTCGGCGCGACCTCGACGAGGTTCGTGCCGTCCCACGGCCCGCGCAGCGCGACGCCAGGATTGCCGAGCACGAGGCCCAGGTCGGTCGGCTCGAACGGCTCGCCGTGAGCGCACGGCTCCGCCTGCTCAACGAGGCGGACGACCGGCACGAAGCGCTGGGCAAGCTCTTCCTGCGGGTCGCCGGCGAGGGCGGCGGCGGGCTCGGCCGCGGCAGCGAACGCCAGCGCGGCGAGCGCCGCAACGCAGCTCGACACCGGCTTCACTCTCAGACCGCGAACTATGACCCGCGCGAGCGCACCGCGCGACCCCGGTCAGAGGCGGCGATCCGGGCCTCTCATACGTGTGGACCGAGACGAAGCGTCTGAAGACGGTCGCGCCGCCGTGAAGTTCTGCCACGCGGCGAGTCCGACGGAGCGCCACGCAGCCGAGGCGAGCTCAAGCGCGCGTAGCCAGCCGGCGCCTGTTCTGGTCCTCGAGCGTACGCCGGAGGGCGTACATGGCGGCGTCCTCGTCGGGAAGACCGAGCCTCTCGAGCGCGAAGCGGCGCCATTCGTCCCAGCCGATAGGCCGAACGGGCTCGAAGCCGAGGCTCACGGTCTCGTCGTGCTGTTCGGACTCCACCACACCAGCTTGGCACCGGGCGGCCGGATCAGTTGGTCGATCCGGTCGCCATCTGGTCACGGCTCGGTGACCGGCCGCAGTGGAAATCATCTTCGCCCACGGCCGCCTCGATCCCGCCTGCTCTTCTCCGGGCCCCGCAGAGCTTCCTGCGAGTCGGAGCGGCGGCGTCCGGCTCGTCCGAGGAGACACGATCCACGCCGAGGCGGTAGAAGAGCGCGTGCCCGGGACCGCTCCCGGTCCGTCAGAGAGATGCCCCACGTACTTGCACCTGGCGACATAGCTGGCTCTTTCGTCCGCCGGTGCCAGGCTATCGACGTCTCCCGGCGAGCAAGAGGGGGTGGACGGCGCTCGCCGAGAGCGTCGGTGGCGAGCCGGAGTGGCCTCTCGGCAAGGCGCGTCGGAGAGCTTGACCTTTTCACAGAACCGGGGAGGTCCGCTACCGACCTTGTATCGGGGACGGCGCCTTTGCTAGGCGCGCGCGCGTGGGGCCTAGGCCGATTCTGTGGGGCGAGTACCGGTGCCAATCCGCCACGCTTAGTCTTGAGCAATCAGCCCAGCCCAATAGCCGCAAACGGGGACTCGGGCCGGACGCTCTCCTGCGGGCGAAGCTGGCCGCAGGAGAGGCAAACCACGAGAGGACGCGCATCGGCGGCTGGCTGGGCCGGCGCTCATGAGGGGTTCGGGTCGAGGTGCGCCCGTAAGTCGTCCACGCGGCCGGCCAATTCGGCGCGGATGCGGCGCACCTCGTCGAGGGGCGCGTCCACGGGATCGCCGAGGCGCTAGTCCTCGTGCCTGGCGCTGGCCGGGATCTCGACCGCGCCGACGCTGCGCCCGAGCGTGACGACGACGTCCGCGGCGGCCAGCACTTCGGCGTTGACGGGCTTGGCGTAGCCCTCGCTCAGGTCGATCCCGATCTCGGCCATCGCCGCGACGACGTTCGTGTCGAGCGCGATCGTCGCGTTCGTCGCCGCCGCGACCGAGTCGATCCTGCCTTGCGAGCGGACGCTCATGAACGCCGCCGCCATCTGGCTGCGCCCCCGACCCTCCAGCTCAACGAAGACCACCAGAGGCCGCTCGCGCGGGATGCTGCCCTCCGTCTGGCCGAGCGCGTTCAGACGGTCTCGAACGATCCGCTGGGCGAGCGTCGGCACATGGTGAGGCACCCCCGCACTCGCGAACGCGCCGAGTGACTCGGCGAATACCCGGTCGATCGTCTCGGCCGCATGGATCGTACGAAATTCGGCGCGCAACTCTTGGCGGGCCTTCGCGATCTGGAGTTCGCTCGCACTCGGCAGAACGCCTCTCTCCCGCTCGGCTCCCACAAGCCGCAGGATCGCCGCTGCCTACGCCGCGATGGGCTGCGATCTGGTGAACCCCGCATGACCGAGTGGTTAGCCAGCGGCAGTGGTCATCCCCAGTTCTGGCGGACTCGCCTCTTTGGATTCTTGTGCCTGACTTTCGAAGGAGAGAGCCGTACCGAAGAGATACACGCCGGAGTTCCGGTGCCGAGCCCTCGAGCGACCGAAGGCCGGCAGGAGCGTGGGCGAGGTCGCCTCCGACCTTCGGTCTGAGGACCCAGACGTCTACAAGTAGCGCCGCCGGGAGCAGACCGACAGTTGTCTGCCGCCTGGAGTGACCAGCAGCGATCAGGCCGAGCTGGTTGCGGTCACGCCGTGGTCGCCGAGCCAAAGGTCGGTCTTCGACCGGTCCGGGCGAGATGCTGTCGATCCTGATGCCTTTCGGGCCGAGCTCCCGCGACAGCGCCTTGGCGACGTTGAGCAGGGCGACCTTGGCGGCGCCGTAGTCCATCGCCAGCCCGTCCGAATGGAAGAACGAGTTGATGGCGGCGAACGTTGACGATCGCGCTGCCGCCCCGGCCGAGCGTCGCCCTGACGGCTGCGCGTCGCGCGCAGGGCTGCGAAGAAGTTCAGCTGGAGCGAAGCTTCGAAGTCGTCGTCGCTGACCTCGAGGAACCCGTTCAGCCCTTCGCCGGCGAGCCCGATTTCCTTACTGGCTCCGGTGACGGCGGCGACCTTGCCCTGAAGCTCGAGTCCATCGTTCAGCGAAGCTTGCGTTACGCCGTCGTCTGCAGCCGGTCGGCGATCGGCGCGTCGAGGACACCGTCAAGCCAGCTGTCGATCGCTTGCGCGACCTCCTGCCAATCGGGCGCGGCCATGTGGAGATGCGGCGTCCGTCGAACTCGAGGTAGTCGGTCGTCGCCGACGACTTCTCGTAGCGCTTGTAGGCGGC
>Ga0070741_10014806_pt1 | contig 13398 bp, 10 predicted proteins | sample Coa_R1_4_FD_66440 | JGI IMG/M metagenome (GOLD analysis project Ga0070741, IMG submission 66440) | Surface soil microbial communities from Centralia Pennsylvania, which are recovering from an underground coalmine fire - Coalmine... | ecosystem: Environmental > Terrestrial > Soil > Unclassified ... | reverse complement strand
TCGATCTGGCCAGCAGGATGCTCTGGGAGCAGAGCCAGCTCTTCGGCGCTGAGGGTCTCACGATATTCGCTGTCTTTCCATGCGCGGATAGTATTCATCTGGGTTCTCCTTTCGTCATGCAAAACATGACACATAGGTTAATAAGTAACTGCTCCCAAGACGGGAAAAGCAGTGTATCTATGGCAACGACCACGCTACTCTGGCTCTCCCTGCTTCGATCATAAGTGTTTACCCAACACGAGGCAGGTGGTTTTCCACCGATGCCCTTTTCATAAATCCAAGCAGTTCTCCTTCGTATCTTGATCGTGTTGCCAGCAAGGTACTGTCCACCAGACATAAGGCCGACCTTATGTACTGCTGAGTTACGCAGCGCTCTCTACTCTGCTTGCGCCTGCTCAGGGGCAAACTGCCTCTGAACCAGTTTGGCATAGTAGCCTTCGCGGCATAAAAGTTCCTGGTGCGTTCCACTCTCCACAATGATTCCTTCATCAAGCACCAGGATTCTATCGGCATTTCGCACGGTACTCAAGCGATGAGCAATGATTATCTGTGTACAGTCTAAGTTTGTAATATTTTGCTCGACCGCGTGTTCTGTGACCGTGTCGAGAGAGCTGGTCGCTTCATCGAGCAAGAGCAGCACAGGTGTATGTGCGAGGGCGCGGGCTAGTGCAAGGCGCTGCCGTTGCCCACCAGAAAGGGCGCTCCCCTGCTCTGAGACATAGGTTTCGTAGCCCATTGGCATCGACATAATATCTTCATGTAGACCGGCCATCCTGGCAGCCTGCACAATGCCATCCAGGGCCATCTCCGGGTCGTTAAAAGCGATATTCTGGCGAATGGTGCCACTAAAGACGGTCGCTTCCTGCATAACGGTGCCGAATTGGGCACGGACCGCTTGATAATTGAGCGATTGCAGGGGCATACCATCGTAAAGCACCTCGCCCTGCGTCGGCACGTATAGCCCCAGTAAGAGCTTGCCCAGCGTGCTCTTGCCCGATCCGGTGCGTCCCACAATCGCCACTTTCTGTCCGGCCTCAATCGTCAGATTGACGTTTTTCAGCACATCGGGCGACTGCGCGGCATAGCGGAAGCTCACATCCTTCAGCTCAATCTGTCCGCTCAGCCTGGGCGGTTGCTGCACCGACTGGGTACTCTGCTCAGGATCGGCCTCCATCACATCGACGAGCCGTTCCAGGTGCGAGCGTACCAGTTGCAGCTTCTGCCCACTGCTCACCAGCGAGGCAAGCGGCATGAAGAATGCCATTGCCAGAGCGTTGAGTGCGAGCATAGTACCTACCTCCAGACTGCCATTGAGCACCTGCAACGTTCCAACCCACAAGAGGACAAATGGTGCAAGGCTCTGTAACAAACGGATCGTTGTATCGACAATCGATGAAAGCGTTATCCGTCGGACCGAGACGTTTAATTGTTCGAGTAAGAGATTCGACCAATGTTGGAAGGCGCGCTGCTCGGCTCCTGCCGCTTTCAGCGAGACCATGCCGCCCAATACTTCGGTTGCATAGCTCTGTGATCTGCCCTGCGCGATCAGTTCGCGCATCGAAAGCTCCCGCAACGGTCGATTGGTTACTAAGAGCAAGCCCACTTGCAGCGCTCCGATGATGAGCACGAGCAGGCCAAAGACCTGTGATTGCCAGAATAAGATCAGCACGTAGACCGTCACAAAGCTGCCATCAAGCACGGTTGAAATAAGCTGATTGCTCAGCGTCTCGCGGATCAGCGTATTGCTGTTCATGCGAGCGATAATATCGCCGCTGGCTCGCTGCTGAAAGAAGCCTAATGGCAACGAGAGCAGGTGTTCAAAAAATCCTAGCATCATGGACATATCGACGTGCGCTTGCAAGTATACTAGCAGGATGGCGCGCAACAGCATCGTCACGAGCTGGGTTGCCAGCAGGACAATCATGCCCAGCCCCAGGATCGCCATGACCGACAGGTGATGCGATGGGATGATGCGATCCACCGTGATTTCCGTCAGGATGGGCACGCCCAGGCCGAACACTTGTAAGAGCAAGGAGGCGGCCAGGATCTGGAGCAAGGTCCAGGGAGCCTGGTACAGCCAGCTCGCGACATAGGTTCGGATGTTCATCCGTGCGAGTCCGCGCTGACGCTGAAAATGCACACCCGGCTCAAATAAAAGCACCACTCCGGTGAAGCTCTGTTCGAATTCTTCTGCGGTATAGCGCATGCGTCCCGTGGCCGGATCAACCACATCAACGTGGCTCGGCCTCCAACGCTCAACGACGAGAAAGTGATCGAACTGCCAATGAGCAATCGCGGGAAGTTTGACATCGCGAAAATCGTTCTTCTTGAGCGATATCGCTCTCACCCGCAGACCATAATCGCGGGCCGCCCTGACGATACTATGGGCTGATACACCGTCTCGCCCCACCCCACAACGCTCTCGTATTTCAGCAATGTTGGTTTTGTGTCCATAATAGCTTAATATCATTGCCAGGCAGGCGGCTCCACATTCTACGGCGCTCATCTGCAGAATTTGTGGTACCCTTCTGCGTCTTAGCTGCTGTATTACAGCAGGCAGCAGACCATGTGTATCTCTGGATTGCTCCTGTTCAAGTAGAGAGGACTGCATCCGTTACCCTCCGACCTGTGCGTTCATCACGAGAACCAGCCAGACCATTACCACCAGCAACCCCCCAAGCATCACCCACAGCGCGACAAATACGGCTGGAGAGATCAGGTGGGGTAAGACATCTTTTCCTCGCCTCTGGCGATAGCGGTTTACGGCATCCGTTCGAAAGATCGTTTGTCTCGTCATGTACGCAATCCTCTCATAGACAGGCGTGAAGCTTACCCGCATAGCTCTGTATCGTGTCGGGACAAGCTCCCGCATCACCTATATGACCAACTCGCCGTGAAAAAAGGCGCAACAATCTACTGAAAAGATAGCCTGGAACTCGTTATTAATCCAGCGCAGTCAGGTCCGCCTTTGCGTACGTTTGTTGGTGAACGGTGGTGGCACGTCTATTGCAATATTAAATACCATAGACAATTTTATCGGTCAATGGCACAAAAGTAGTGCCGAGTTTTCTAATATCAATAAAGACATTAAAATTATATAAAATAGGTTAGGATTATGTAAACTGGTTTTTTAACTCTAGAAGTGCCCTCGCGCTCGTAATCTCTACTGTAAGAAAAAGTGCGTCATCAAAAAAGCTCATGCGTAAAATTCGCCAAAAATTCGTTGAAGATGGGTAAAACCAGAACACTATTAGAGAATGCTTAGATAACGCTTAAACTCCCTTATATGGCTTAAACAAACGCTAAGAAAGATGAGAAAAAACTAAAAGGGGGTAGAGTATGTCCGAATGTCCTAAAAGTGGCATGAAGTGTCCTGTGGAGAGGTTTTACGCGTAGGACATACAATTTTAGCGATGTCCTATTGTCCTATTTACGCCTGCTTGCATATATTTATTTCGCTTATGACAATAATATCTTAATAAATACCACATCTATCATTATTATGGTGAGTAATATGTAAAATAAAAAAGGGGAGAGTATGTCCTTTTCAGGACTACCATGAGTCACCCCAAAGGTTTCGAATTGGCGTTCGATAGTCATCGAGTCGCTTGAGACCCCGGCAAAGGGCAGCCGCCCTTTGCCGGGGCCTAGGGTACGTCGCGATCTAGCGAATTGTCCCCACGCCCCGCCAGGAGGTTGCCGCCCCCTGGACCCCCGCTTTTGGACCTTTTGGTTCAACAGTTTGGGATGACTCAAGGTGGTAGGGGATGCCTTGCGCTTGCCCTGCTGCGGTACCCTCACGCGCCATCGACCTGCCAGACAATCACGCTATTATCGAACGAGGTGCTGGCAAGGTAGCGTCCGTTCGGAGACCAGGAGACGTCGATGGTGGCGCTGGTGTGACCTCCCTTATCCCCAAAAATGAGGTTCTGGATGCGCCCGCCATATTTTGACGTGCCTGGCGATGGCGCCTGAAGATCCCAGACGTACAGCCTGGCGCTCCGCCCGTAGCCGCCCGCGATATATCTGCCATTGGGCGACCACGTCATTCCCGTCATATTGGGATTCCACTCAACGCCACCGGTATCCGCTGGCGGCGTATAGGGACCTGGATCATCGGTGCCGAGCTGGAATCGCTCAACCTGATGTTGGATGTCCCAGACGCTCACCACATCAACATTAGTGGCCGCGAGCATATTCTGGTCGGTCGGCGACACTTGTAGCGCATTTCTCAGGATACTGATCACCTTCAGATTCTTCAGGTTAGGGCGGTCCGGCAGCGTGAACGTTTTCTTGAGGTTGTCCGTTGCTGCATCCCAGACAATAAGCGTGGAATCGCCCGTAATGCTCGTAAGCTGCCTCCCATCGGGAGACCAGGCGAGCAGCCGCAGGTCATTGAAAAAAGTCACTGTTTGCGGCGCTTTATCATTTTTTAGTATTTTTATGGGCTTGTTCGCCTGTTTATATTGCCAGAGGGCTGCCTGCTGCGTTTGCGTAATTGCGCTCGCAAAAGTATTGCTTATGGGAGACCAGGCCACCGCGCCATAAGATGGGGGGAGCGCGCTGTTAGCCTGGTTGGCGTCCTGGTAGTCGGTAATCAGGTTGCCGTTATTGAAAACGTCTATGACATGGACCTTGTTCACGTCGCCGATCAGCGTCAAGACCAGCGAACGCCCATCTAATGACCAGCAGAGCCTGCCGTTATAGATGACGTCGTTCATGCGCCAGCTCTTGAGCGGTTTGGCAAGGGTCTGCGATTGCCCCTTGCTCTTTTGCAGAGGGGCGCCAACGTCCCAGAGCATCACTGTGTTATCCTCGCCGCCCGTCGCCAGGTAGCGCCCGCTGGGGTCCCATGCTGCCACCCACACGGGGCGAATGTGACCGGTGAGGTGCAGCAGCGGGATGCCAGCGATCAGCTTGTGCGGGCCAGGGAGCGGTTTGCCTCCCAGCGGCCCAGTTCCAGGCGGCTTTGCGCGCAGCAGCGTGTATGCAGTGGCGCTACCGGCAACCGCAACCACAGCCGCAGCCGTTCCCCCTATCAGCATCTGGCGACGGCTGATCGCTTGCTGCTGCGTCGGCGTGACAGGGACAGGCGCGCCAGGCCCCATAGAGTTGTTTACCGTCGTCGCCATGTTTCCTGCATAATTCATCGGGGGAGGCGTGTTATAGGTCGTGGCGCCAGGTGGGAAGTGGTTGGGGTCCGCCGCGACTCCATTGCCCTGCTGTGTGGGCGCAGATGACATCTGTGGGAATTTTCCCGAGTCGCGTAGCCGCTTACTCCAGGGAGCCAGGATGGTCGCGTCGGGATCGGTCGATGGGAAGAATCCCCCCTGCCACGCCTGCTCCAGCGCATTCACAAACGCTGTGCAGGAAGCGGGCCGCTCCTCAGGACGCTTTGCCATCCCTTGCATCAACACGGTTTCTACAGCTAATGGAATCGTCGGATTCAACTGCCTGGGCGAGGTCGGCACATCCTGCATATGCTTGATCAGCACCTCGTATGGCGTTTCGCCCTTAAAGGGGACCGTACCCGTAAAGAGCTGGTAAGCCGTCATCGCCAGACTGTAGAGGTCGCTGGCAGGTTCGGCCTTGCCCTGAATCTGCTCAGGAGCCATATATTCGGGCGTACCCACGCCTGAGTGCGTGCGGCTGCGATGAGTCACCGTCGTGAGCAATTTGGCAATACCAAAATCGGTCAGGAAGAGCCAGTCCTGCTGGAGCAGCATGTTCGCAGGCTTGATATCGCGATGCAGCACCCGCTGGCTATGCGCGTAATCGATAGCCTGAGCCGCCTGCCGCAGAAAGCGCATCGTCTTCTCAACCGGTAACATAGGGGAGGTGCGCAACAAATCGCGCAAGGTGCCGCCGGTGATGTAGGGGATGATCAGATAAGTCATGACCTCCCCATTAGCAAGCGGTACGTCCCCAAAATCGTGTACCGGCAGGATATGCGGGTGGTCCAGGCTGGCAGCCGTGCGGGCCTCCGCCTCGAACGCCTGCAAATAGTCTTTATCCGCAGCCAGCACCAACGGCAAAAGCTTGACCGCAACCTGACGGCGAAGCTGCGTATCCTCGGCCAGCCAGACCTCGCCCATGCCGCCGCGTCCCAGCAGACGCATCATCCGGTAGCGTCCGAGCATCTGCCCCTGCCAATCCTTTGATTGATTCATCAGCATGACAAAAACTCCGTCCCTGCTATATATTTACTTGAAGCCTTAGGGTTCGACGGATATACAATCCTTCCAGGATGGCGGGAAGAGCACATAGCTATACTCGACCCGCTTGAGGCTACTAAAACGAGGGTACTGAAAACACCAGGATCGTGCCAAAGTTATCCTGGTAGCTTGCGGCCAGCCACTTGCCGTCAGCGGACCATGCCAGCGTCTGAACGGGAGTGTTCATGCCGCCACTGGTCAGCGTCTTTACCGGCTGGGTCCCGTTGCCAGCTTGCCAGAGCAGCACCGAGCCATCTCCTGCCCCCGTTGCTACCAGCGAACTAGTAGGAGATGGACACCATGCCATTGTCGTTAATGTTCCACTTGTCTGAACTTGCGCCGAGGGTTGCCACCGGCTCCCCTGCCTGTTCCAATAGGCAATCGTTGTGTTCCCCCCGTTATTGAGCGCCCCGATACTCTTGCCATCAGGCGACCAGGTAAGGGCATTGACGCCGATGATCAGCGGATCTTTGAAGGTCAACAAACCTGCATTTGCCTTCCATTGCACCTTGTTGTTTGCCGGCGCGACCTGCCCCATGCTCAGGCCATTCGTGAGCATGAAGGCCATCATCGAGCCATCCGGCGACGTTGCCAGCACCGGCGGCAATGCATTGGAAGAAGGCGTGAGCATTCCTGGTAAGGTAACATGTGTGGCCGCTTGTTTGGGTTGCGTCGTATCCCATATCCACAAATCGAACATATTTTTGGTCGTATCGATAGGATTAGCAACGGCAATCAAATACTTCTTCTGCATCCAACCGATACCATTTAGAGACAACGTATTGACCACAAGTGTATTCTCGTATCCAGGCGCAGGCCCGCTCAGATCGCCCGCATAGATAGTAATGCCTGTATTCTTAAACGCTTCCAGGTTGCTATTCGCCACGGCCAGCATCTTGCCATCAGGCGACCAGCCAAGCAGCATGGTGATGCCAAGAGCAATTGTCTGGTTGGCCATTGGCGTGGGCCTGGTCGTCGCTGATCTCTGCTGGTACAACTGCTCGACATCCCACAGCAGCAGCGAGTCATCGTCCGATACTGAGGCCAGCATATTCTTTTGTGGCGACCACGCCAGCGAAGTCACGGGCTTGAAGTGTCCTTGCAGGATCAACGCGGGACCGTTGGGGTCGGGCGTGGGACTCGGCCTGGGGTGGGGTCGTGCTGTGGGCGTTGTCCCTGGCAACAGCGTTACGTGAATAGCGTCGCGGAGGCGGTCGCGGAATGTCCATGCGCCGAAGCCGCCGCCAACCAGCACTAACGCCGCGCCGCCGCTTGCCAACACTCTGCGCCGCGATACGCCCGTGCGCTTGCGATCTTCTTTATCGGTTGTCTCCGTAGTTGGCTGCTCAGGCAGCGGCTCATCGATTGCCGTCGGACCGGGTTCGGTGACATTGTAATTCTGGTCAGGGACAGCATAATCGGGTTGATGCGCGGGCAGCGTTTGAGCCGGTTCCGGCTGGGTAGAGGAGAGCGTTACCTCGAAAGGAGCATGGGCCAGCTCGCGTTGTAGCCCCTCAACAAAGGCCAGCGCCGTCGCAGGTCGCTCGGCGGGCTGCTTGGCGAGTCCCAGCAGCAGAGCCTGTTCCAGCGCCGGAGAGATGGCCGGATTGAATTGTCGTGGGGAAGGCGGACGCATCGTCATATGCTGAATGGTGATGGCATAGGCTGTATCGGCGCTAAAGGGCAGGCGACCGGTGAACAGTTGATAGGCAATCACCGCGAGGCTGTAGTTATCGCTGGCTGGCACCGCTTTACCGCGCGCCTGTTCGGGCGCCATATATTCGGGCGTGCCAAAGCCCCTTCCGGTCTGCGTCAGATGGTCCGAACTGGAAAGCATGCGCGCAATGCCAAAATCGGCCAGCAGCAGCCAGTTATCATTGCGCAGCAGCATATTGCCAGGCTTAATATCGCGATGCACGATGCCGCGCTCGTGCGCATAATCGATAGCCTCGGCTGCCTGTTCAAGAAAAGTAATGGCTTCCTTCTCCGACATAAGCTGGTTATTTGTGCTCTGTTGCGCAATACGCTCTGCCAGCGATCCGCCTCCAATATACGGCATCACGATATAGGTTATGCTCTGCATGCCTGGCAGCAATTGTTGACCATAATCATGAATAGGGAGGATATGCGGGTGATTCAGGGCCGCCGCTGCCTGGGCCTCGCGCTCGAACCGCAGGGCATACTCATGGTCGCTCTGGCTATGGGCGGGCAGCGTCTTGATCGCAACCTGACGCTGTAAACGCGGGTCCTCGCACAGCCACACATCGCCCATGCCACCCCTGCCGATCCGCCTCAAGACGCGATAGCGCCCCAACGCCGTTATCATAGGAGAGTGCGATATACCATTGTCATTCATCATAATTCATCTCTGTCCATAAGGGTTACATAGGTCATAGCAAATCTGGCTGTTTACTATACTGTACAGTAATTGAATGCTCTTGTATAGAAAATAGTAAATATAGGCGTCCTGATAGACCCCTGATCATATCATGCTTGAAAGAGGTGGTCAGTCCCTTTGGGCAAAACCTTGTGCGATTCGGCTACGGCCCCTGCCTTTATATACCTTGACAAGTATATACCCCATAGAGTATACTAAGAAAGTGGAACCTGTGTTCGAAGTCATTGCGGAACTGAGCCGCCGCGCACTATTGAGCTTGCTGGCCTCATCACAGCAGCCGGTTCTGGTTCGCTCATGTGGATGCTCTCGAACGCATGGATCAATCAACGCCAACGAAAAAGAAGACGACGCGGCCCCAAACCGCGAACGTGACAGAGGAGAACGTAATGAAAATCAAATTGACAGGGGTATACGTAGACGATCAGGAGAAGGCCCTGCGCTTCTATACAGAGGTGCTGGGCTTTGTCAAGAAGGGCGATTTCAGTCAGGGTCCATATCGCTGGCTGACGGTGGCCTCGCCCGAGGAGCCGGACGGCACTGAGTTGCAACTGGCGCTAAACAACAACCCCGCGGCCAAAGCGTATCAGCAGGCGCTCTTTCAACAGGGCCAGCCTGCGGTCATGTTCTACACTGACGACGTCAAGGGCGACTACGAGCGGATCAAGGCCCGCGGCGCCGAGTTCACGATGCCGCCTACCGACGTGACTGCCTCGACCATTGCGATGCTGAACGACACCTGCGGCAACCTCATTCAGCTCACCCAGTTGGCCCGCTATTAAGCGCGGTAAGGGCGGTAGTCGAGGCCGGCTGAAACCGTTGCCTGGGCCACCTGCCTTTACACACCTTGACAAGCATATGCTCTGAGGAGTATATCAAGAGAGTGGAATCTGTGTTCGAAATCATTGCGGAGCCGAACCGGCGCGCGATATTGAGCCTGCTGGCCTCGTCACAACAGTCGGTTGGAGAGATCGCGCGTCAGCTTCATATGCCGCAGCCGACCGTGTCAAAGCACCTGCGCGTGCTGCGCGAGGCCGGTTTCGTGGAATCCACAGTGGACGCACAGCGCCGTCTCTACCGGCTGAAGCCTGAAGCACTTCAGGAGGTGGATGCCTGGCTGGCTCCGTTCCGTCGGTTCTGGTCCGCTCATGTGGATGCTCTCGAACGCCACCTCGACCACATGGATCAATCAACGCCAACGTAAGGAAGATAAGGAGAAGAAGATGACCTATCGCGAGCAGTACACACCGGGTCCGGCCAGCGGGGCGCAGGTACGAAAGGACGGAGAGCAGTGGACGCTCATTCTCGTCAGAGAACTGCGCCACTCGCCCGAAAAAGTCTGGCAGGCGCTCACGGACCCGGAGCACCTGCGCGAGTGGGCACCCTTTGAAGCCGATAGAAACCTGGGTGTGGTTGGAACCACGGTGAAGCTCACCATGACGGGAACGCCCACGCCGCAGGTTTCCGAAACGAGAGTGACGCGAGCCGATGCCCCCAGAGTGCTTGAGTACAAATGGGGTGGCAACGATATCCGGTGGGAACTCGAAGCCTGCGGTGGAGGCACGCGCCTGACGCTGTGGCACGACATCGGTCGCCGCTTCATCTCAATGGGCGCTGCCGGATGGCACATTTGTTTCGATGTCCTGGATCACCTGCTCAGCGGAACTCCCATTGGCCGCATCATTGCTGACGAGGCGCTGAAGTTCGATTGGCCGCGGCTCAACGCGGAGTACGCCCAGCAATTCGGTATCGAAGTTCCGCGCTGGGCACCCAATGTCGCCCAATCCTGAGGCTGCCCGTCATTGTGTTGTCCAGTGCAGCTACGTGGGAAGCAATAGACCATGCTACAGCAGCTCTTCAACGAGCGCCTGGACCACCATGTGGTCCTGTTCTTTGAGGACGGTGCGAGGGTCGAGCAGTAGGGTATCGCGCAGGATGCGGGCCACCACTGGCACCGCACGGCTACGCAAGCGGCGCGCCAGTTCTTCTACCGGTACAGGGAGATGAGCGGCATCGAGCGCGAGAAGGTAGGTCGGCAGTGTCTCGCCTGGCAGCGATCCGCCGCCAACGGTGGACTCGCCGCGCTGCACATGGGCTGTCACGCCTCTGGACTGGAGCTGAGCGATCCAGGTGGCGGCGCGCTCGGCAAGCTGTTCTGGCGTGACGGAGATCATTTGCCAGATAGGAATGTGTATTGTCGCCTCGCCACGTTGGTAATGGCGCAGTGTTGCTTCTAGCGCGGCCAGGGTCATCTTATCAATCCGCACGGCGCGCATCAGCGGGTGTCTGGCGATCTGCGCGATAGTCTCCGCCTTCCCCAGCAGAATGCCTGCCTGTGGTCCGCCAAGTAACTTATCGCCGGAAAAGCAGACCACATCAGCGCCTGCCGCCAGGCTCTCCTGCGGCGTCGGCTCGTGGGCCAGCCCGTACTGCTCGCTATTGAGCAGGCAACCGCTGCCCAGATCCTCCATCAACAGCAGTTCGCGCCCGTGAGCAAGCTCAGCCAGCGATCTGACAGGCGTTGACTCGGTGAAGCCGGTAATCAGAAAATTGCTCGGATGGACTGCTAATAGAAGCGCCGTTCGTGCAGTAATCGCAGCCTCATAATCGCCGACGCGTGTGCGATTGGTTGTACCCACTTCGACTAGCTGGCAACCGCTCTGGCGCATCACATCGGGTACGCGAAAGCCGCCACCGATCTCCACCAACTGCCCGCGCGAAATCACCACTTCTCGTCCGGCAGCCAGCGCGCTCAAGCTCAGCAGGACAGCCGCCGCATTGTTATTGGTCACAAGCGCCGCCTCAGCGCCCGTCAGTTCGCGCAACAAAGCGGCAACGTGAGTATGGCGAGAGCCGCGCGTACCGGCTTGCAGATCGTACTCTAGATTCGAGTAGCCGTGTGCCACCTGCTCAATCGCCTGTAAAGCTTCCAGGCTAAGGGGGGCGCGTCCCAGGTTTGTATTGATAATCACGCCAGTTGCATTAATGACCGGACGGAGCTGGGGGCGTTGTTGTTCCTCTAAGAGATGCTCCGCTGTAGCTAGCAGAGCGTCCGCAGGAGGGCAGGCGGCGCCATCCAGGATCGCCGCGCGCGCCTGGGCAATGCTGGCTCGAATGGCGGTCAGCGTCAGAGAGCGCGAGAAGCGGGCAGCCAGGCGCTGGCCGGTGAGAGACTGGAGCAGTTCATCAACCGATGGCAGGAAACGGAGCTGGTTTTTCTCGATAGCCATAGTTGCTGCCTCCGCCCCTTAGTGTAATGAATAGAACATCGTAATCGCCAGACTGTTAGCCACCTTGCCCATAATCCCGCGCAGATCGGCGTCATTGAGGCGGCAGATAGCATACTGATCAGCCAGCAGGCTGCGCAATACCGGATACATCAGCTCTGTTTTCACCAGGCTATCGGTATCGAGCAGGGGATAGTCGCGCTTGAGCAACAGGTGATGGTATGGGCGTAACTTGCCACGATAAGAAGTGAGGGCAACCACATTGACCGCACCGGCGTGGCGGCAGAAAGGGTCGCCCGAGACTACCAGGGCTGGATGCCAGTCGAGGATGCGCTTCTCCTCAATGCCAGGGGGAAGCGAGGGATAGCCAAAGTTCACCCAATAGACCATCCCAAACTGCACTGGTATCTGGTAGGTCAGTGCATCCGGTGTAAGTTCTGGTGGGTGAGGCATGGCTATTTTACAACATATCTGCTATTTTAGAACTACGGTCGCACAAAAGCTACCTGAGAATAGACAGGAGCATCGTTCGGTTCTAGCTGTGCCTGAAAGCAGGCACTGGTGAGCGGCCAGGAACGCGCAACGAGACTGAGACGCTCTTCACGTTCGTCCTGATTCTCTTCTTGAAGGGCAACAGCTATGAGCTCCATTTCACGCTGATATTGTTCTGTAAGCAGGGAAGAACGTCCGAAGTCGCAATTCGTCGCCATAAAAGCTACCTCTTTACTCCAGAGTGATTATTTACATCTCGTGCAACGGCATAACCGCGTGTGATCTGTTTTTCTCCAACGTTGGAGATTATACCAGCAAATTGTAACGGACGCAATCCTTTTGAACCGTAAATTTAGAGGGATGTGCAAAACACAACGCAGTTTTTCCAATCTTAACCCCTTTGTCACTATTGTTCAAAGAAATGCTTGACATGGCAGTAAGGGTCGGCTATAATGGGTCCGTCGATCAGTCAGACGACGCTGGCGTGTTCTACAATCTGGGCAGTTACCAAAGTGGTCAAATGGGACTGACTGTAAATCAGTTGCGAGAGCTTCGGAGGTTCGAATCCTCCACTGCCCACCTATCCATACTATTGTATGCGAAGTTGCCCGTGTGGCGCAGCGGTAGCGCACAGTCTTGGTAAGACTGGGGTCATGGGTTCGATTCCCATCACGGGCTCCCGTGGTTTCTGAAAGATGTCTGAGCTGAGAGCCTTCTCGCTCCAGACCCTTTTTCATGAAAATCCGCGTAGGACGTATGAAACTTTGCTGCCGTCTTCTGAATTGATCGTCACTTCCTTCGTAGGGACCCGATTAATCGCGTCCGTATTCATAATTTTCGGGAAGTTCTCTCTTTTAGAGACGATCAGCTACCAGGGGACGGCTGCTGCATGTCTATACCCATTGCTATCTGATCGCAAGCAGCATTGCAGAAGGAGCCACAGTACAACATGGCGAAGAAGAAGTTCGAGCGGACCAAACCGCATGTGAACGTAGGAACGATAGGACACATCGACCACGGCAAGACGACCCTGACCGCCGCCATCACCAAAGTGCTGGCCGCCGCTCAG